>Ga0208125_100235_pt1 | contig 45162 bp, 36 predicted proteins | sample LakWasM128_HOW14_2_FD_183938 | JGI IMG/M metagenome (GOLD analysis project Ga0208125, IMG submission 183938) | Freshwater sediment methanotrophic microbial communities from Lake Washington under simulated oxygen tension - Sediment Metagenome... | ecosystem: Environmental > Aquatic > Freshwater >...
TTACTTGGCTTTTTATAATGGTAAACGCGCGCACTCAAAATTAAGCTACCTATCCCCGCTGGAATTTGAACGGGAATTCTATAAGAAGACTGCTTAAGAAAGTGTCCGGTTTTAGTTGACCATTACAAATCCTCGCGATCCTTATTGATAGGAGAGGGTAGGCTTATAATTCTGTGGGTGAAGTTTATTGTTTTGGCCATTTCTCTTTCTCCAGAAAATCGGGGCAACCTCTGGGCAACCCCAGGGCAACTTTTTAGCGCTGTTTTAAGAATTCTAGCGAATGTTCAAGAAATGCAAAGAGATGTTATAATATTAACAAAATAAATGGATAAGTAGGTTGTTTGTAGATAGTTCGGGGGCTGTGGCAAGGGCGGGGCGTGTAACTGTTAATCATTAGGTCGGCGGTTCGAGCCCGTCCGGCGGGGCAGATAAATCAAGGGCTTAGCGTGAAATCTAAGTCCTTTTTTTTGCCTGAAATTTAAAATGGCGCACTTTCAAAAAAACACCTGCAACACCTGCAACACTTGCCAGAATTTCAGGCACAAAAAAGCCGGTGGTCCCCGGCTTTAATTGTTATGTCATCACACCAACTCTAAAATAGTTTATGCTAACTGTTTTGTTCTTACTGGCAAGTTATCTAAACTGATTTCATTTTTACTTCACATATTTAATAACTGCATATTTTGACACCTGCCTTTCGTCTGAATGGTAATTGGTAGTGCGAACATGTAAGTCATAAAAATTGGCAGACGCACCAGCAGCCGTGTAAAAACCGTCAAGTTGAGATTGAGTGTTCACTTCAATAACGGCCTCCCCGCCCGCTTCACGAGCCTTTTTCACTATATCGCTACGATGAGACGACGGAAGCCAAATGGACATCCAATCTGCTTCACGAGTCTCATCGATAAAGCCAAGTATCTTAAATTTACGAGGAGGTTCGCCGTCTTCCCAAATTTCCATGCCATCAACGACAATCTTAGTCCCCCCCTTACCCTCTACTATCCCTTCCCGCACTCCCTGAAACATCTTATATTCAGTGGTGACACTGGCACATCCTGCAAGCAAGAACACTGTAGTTAATGCAGTAATCATTGTTATATTTTTCATATCATTCCTTTTTTTGTTTAAATGTCAGCACCCAAAAAAACAGCACTGATGCCGGGTGGTTCGTTAATAGCTAAATTGCGAAAGATGTAATTAATCCATTTTTATAATAATTTAAGCTGGCTTGGTTGTAAAATTATGCAATCAAAAAGCCGGTGTTACCCGGTAATATATTCAAGTAGCAATAACACTACGCCAATCCCACTAAATCCAAAAACATCAAGTGATGTTCTGTCGACTGATTGCCCTCAGAATCCAGCAAAATAAATCCCTGTTTTTCGTAAAAGCTGACTGCTTCGCTTTTTGCATCGGTCACAACAAAGCGACAGCCGACATTTTCGGCCACCCTGTCTTTGTATCAACGCAACCGCGTAATCAACCAGCGTTGAGCCAATGATGCGTTTCTGTATCGGTTATCGACCGCCAGCCGTGCGATTTTGACAGCCGGTAAAAACTCGTAATTGTTAGCATGGCTACAGTCGGCCAAGTCATAGCCGTTTTGTAAGTCAATTTCACTACAGGTCAATGTCACAAAGCCGATGATGTTTTTATCGCCGGTCACAGCAACATAGGTTTGTGCGATGCTGGATTGCTGGAATTGTTTAGCTTGTTTTTGCAGAAAGGTTTTTAGCAGCAAGAATGACTTGTTGTAAAGCGGCTTCCAATATTCACCGCTTTCAGCGTCCGCTTTGCAGTCAATACAGGAATTTTGTATTTTAAAAACAACAGTATATAAAATGTGAATTAAGAGCTAAATAGAAGCCAGTTCATCGCTTACTTAGAATATTGGGAAAGACACGACTCCCCCAATCTTCTAAGTAAGCGATGAACTGGCAAGAACAATTAATAACAATTTACCTGTATGTATGCAAGCACTATCAGGATAACCTTTGGGTTTATAGTCAGCGAATGTCGAATTACGCAGACTTGAGTTTTACAGATGAAGAAGTCATAGCGATCTATCTATTCGGTGTCATTGATAAAAATAGAGAGCTAAAAAAGATCTATGGTTATGCCGATCGCCATTTGCGGCATTGGTTTCCAAGGCTACCCAGTTACATAGCCTTTGTTCAGCGACTGAATAAGGTAGCTGATGTTTTCGCGCCATTGCTGGAAATCATTCAGCAAGAGCAAGAAGAAAAAAATCAAGGGCAAGTCTGGTTGATGGATTCTTTCCCTGTGGCGCTAGCCAAGCAAGGTCACCGATTTAAAGCACGCGTTGCCAGGGAGTTAGCGGATGCGGGCTATTGCTCAACCAAGAAACTGTACTATTACGGGGTTCGGGTTCATGTCGTCGGGCGTCGTCAAGCGGGCACGTTGCCGAATCCTGAATACATTGGTGTAACCGGAGCAAGTTGCCATGATGGAACAGTATTTGATCAGATTAGGCCTGAATTAAATCACAATGAACTCTATGGCGATAAAGCCTATCACCGATCAGATGCAAAAGAAGTGAGAGAAACTCAAAACCTGACGGTATTAACTCCGGTAAAAAAACAAAAAGGCCAAATGTATTTAGAGCCCCAGGATCAATGGTTATCGACTGCCGTTTCTCGTATCGGGCAGCCGATTGAAACTTTATTCGGCTGGATTGAACAACAAACAGGCATTGAATGCGCGGCTAAGGTTCGATCATACAGCGGTCTGATGGTGCATGTATTCGGCAAGTTGGCCGCCGCCATGTTTTTTTGGAATTATTTACGCGTTAGCTCTTAATTCACATATAAAATTCTGTTGTTTGATTTTTGACGCTCTTTTCTCACAAAGCTGGAAAATTTTTCACGCTGTTTTGCAAACTTAATTGCTTCTTTCAAGGCGTTCTGGTGCGTTAGCGTACAGACCTTACTGGGTGTTTGGCGTATCGTAAAATCATAATGGAGAATAAGCATCGACAAAAACATTACGGCAGAGAATTCATCCAGCTGTGAGTCCCTAGTTGGTTAACCGAGATGTGATAAACGGATGCACGGCTCCTGTTCATGTCGCTCTGACTTACAGCATTTTTTTGGGAACCTGGTAGTGGCGTTTGACGAACTTTTTTTTGGAAAGCTGACCTCTCACCAACTGTGTCGCGTTATAAACAATTGAAACACTGAACCGCGCAACACCACCAGCGCCGCCGCCGAGGTCATTAGGTCGTCGACAGAGATAGGGTTTCTTTGGCCCCCAGGCATAAATACCCTGCGCGGTGCCAAATGCTACACAGATTATTTGTCCGTAATTTCCCACGACAGGAGAGAACAATGTCATATCAAACAGTTCAACATTACGACGCTTCGCCCGACGACGAGAAACTCCGATTGATTTTTAGTTCAAAGCGCTTGTCTTGGAAAGTGATGATAGCACTCAGCGCTATCGTGTCCTTGCACAAATGGCTTTTAAGTGTCTCGCGAGTAACTTTGATTGGGGCCGCCTTGGCTCTTTCCGGTTGTAGCTCTGAACACTCAAGTGAGCAAGACAAACAAACGCCACAAGGGAAAGAAAGTGCCGCCACCAAACCTGTTCACAAGGAGGTCGGCGAGGCATCGTGGTATGGGCCGGGATTCCAAGGTCAGGAAACCTCCAATGGCGAGACTTTTGACCAGAGAAAGATGACGGCCGCCCATCCAAGTTTACCGATGGGGACTGAAGCCAAAGTGACTAACCTTGAGAATGGCAAGAAGGTGGAGGTCAGGATCAATGACCGTGGACCTTATGCCGAGAATCGCGTTATCGATCTTTCCAGCGCAGCGGCTAATAAGCTTGAAATGAAAGAGGGGGGCACCACTCAGGTCAAAATTGAGACTAAGTCCACCAAGAAGAAGGCCCGCACCGTCCACTCCAGAAAAACAAAACAGGGAGAAAAAAGCGGTACACCATCGAATAGACGGTAATGGGCTAAATCTGCGGAAAATACCCCATCACCAGCGTTAAATACGCAATTTCATTAATGGTTCGGCGTATTAGCCGGTCGTATTCGCTTGGAAAAATCAGGTGCCTGATCGGCGGCTTGAGCCAATGTATTGATATAAGCCTGTCGTCGCAATTCTGATAAAGGCAGCTGCTGTTCAAGCAGCTTCGACTCATAGAGGTATTCCGGCAGGTAACCGCTCAGCAGAATTTTCCAGGAAAACGGCAAATGTTCAGTATTAACCCATGAACGGACCCAAATAGCCGTAGTGCAATTGTCCAGCAAGGTATTGTAAAACTGCGGTTTTTCGTGTAATTCATTGATCTTTTTCAGGTAATCCAGAAACAAGCGTTGTCCGTTCTCCCTGGAGCCTTTTAGTCGGTATAGATAACCCGCTTCCGGAGGATTTTTGCGATAGTTGCTACGCAATCGAATGACATCGCGCTCGTCGGCCACGATGTAAATAAGCTCGTATTGGCGGAAAAATCCTTTAATTGTCGAATATTCCTCATTTAACTCTTTGCGAGTCTCAATCGAGACCGCCAGGAAATCCTGTTCACCGAAATTAAAACTTATGATCGTATGCGCTATGGCAGACCCCATCCAATAAAAGGCGAAGAGATCCACGCCATCGAGCTTGGTTACATCATAGGATTTATCGTAATAGGCCGGTTGGTAGTCAAATTCACTCCGATAATTGAAGTTGCGGATATTGTGTACCGTGACGGTGTCCCCATCAAAAGTAGCATAGGGAAGTTGGATGGTATCCGGTTGCCAAGCTCGCTCATTCGAAGGCGCAATTCCTAACCACCAAACCAGGATGCCGATAAACAGTATTAAATGTCCCAGCACCCATTGAATGCGCCAACGAAACCATAAAACACCCATTAATACCGCAAACCCAAACAAGCCAAATGCCGCAGCCACATACGCTTGAGCCAATCCTGTCCGGGAATCGCCATAATATACAGCCAGCACTCCCCAAACTGTTGTTCCAATCAGCATGGCTGAAAGAAAAAATCCTTTGAGTAATTTAGTCATAATCCCACCCAAGCCTAAGCGAGCAACCACGTCCCCGATGCTTCAACGTGCCATTGAGTCAACATATGCTTTATAGGCAATTGAATTTTCCAATGGTAAATAATGGAATACGGTATATCAAATACGGTTGACTGATTTTTTCAACAGTAGACACCGCCTCGAACCTTGAATTGGAAATAAATCAATCAACTGGAAGTTCAGTTCAAACTGGAAATCGAAACCTTGATGAAGCTTAATGTGCAATTATTTTATTGTTGTAACGATCTACAAATTATCGGTCGATTTATCGTTGGGGCGCATCGTGTCGGTCACGTCCTTGCCGATCCCTCGATAGCCGGTAAAGCGGCCGCAATGGTCAAACATCGGTTCCCCGCTCACCATTAAATACTGCCGCGAGCCGTCGGGGTTGGTCCGGCTGTAGACGAAGTCAAGGAAGGGGCGTCTGGCTGCCAGGTTCGCTTCAAGTATTTCTTGTTCTGCTTCGTTCCAGAGAATTCCCCGATCTTGCCTTGTTTCGCCCAACGCGTCATCGACCCGGATTCCGAGCATTTCAAGCACCGGGCCGTAAACCTTGGTGAAATGTCCGTTCTCGTCCTGTTCCCAATACCAGTCGGATGACAGCTCAGTCAGACGGCGAAAACGCGCTTCGCTTTCACATAGTTCGGCGGTCCGTTCCAGCACTGTTTGTTCCAGCACCTTGTTGTAATTACTTAGCTTTTTGTACAACAGCCGCACTTCCAGCAGGTTGTGAATGCGCGTCCGTACCTCGACCAGATCAAACGGTTTGCTGACAAAGTCTTTCGCGCCGGCAGCGAGCGCCCGCAGCTTGTGGCCCGGTTGGGCAGTGATCACGAGTACTGGAAGGTAGCCATCCGTTTCAATTTCCTTAAGGCCTTCCATCACCTGGAAGCCATCCATGTCAGGCATCTGCAGATCGAGCAGGATCAGGTCGTAGCGGTTTTTACGGTGCAGCTCGCAGACCGCATAGGGATCTATCGTCGACGCAATGCAAGCATAACCGACATCGCGTAGCATTTCCTCAAGCAGAAGCACATTGGATTGCTGATCGTCAACGATCAGAATGCCGGCGTTAAGAATTTCTTGTTCGCTAATCATCGTATTTGTCCGTTTTATTGGTGTTGACCAAGCCTATTTCAGAAAGTTTCAGAGCATCGTCCAAGGCGTTCATAAATTCATTGACCTTAATGGGTTTGGTGAGATACCGGAAGAATCCCGCCTCCAGTCCCTTCTCGATATCGCGCGGCATGGCATTGGCACTGATGGCAACGACGGGGATATGCATTGTTGCCGGATCTTTGCGTAGAATTTTCAGGGCTTGGATGCCGCTGATACCCGGCAAATTGATGTCCATCAGGATCACATCGGGGAGATGCGCGCGCGCCAGCGCTATGCCAAGATTGCCATCACGCGCGCTCAGCATGCGTACCTGTGGGTGGCTCTCAATTATTTGCTCGACCAGCATCAGGTTGGCCGGATTGTCTTCCACATAGAGCAGGATGCGCGGCGTCGCGTTTTCCTGGGTTTGCAGCGCGGGTTCAGAAGACATTGCATTTCCAGCGGCAAGTTGCGGTGTGACGTCCCTGAGCAGATCGATCCAGAACTCGCTGCCCACTCCGACGGTACTTTCTACGCCGATGGCGCCTCCCATCAATTCAACCAGTTGCTTGGTGACCACCAGGCCGATGCCCGTACCTTCCTCGCCGCTAGACTCTTGCCCGAGACGATTGAATGGTTGAAAGAGCTGTGCCAGCTTTTCCGGGGCCAATCCCTCACCGGTGTCTTTGACGCTGATGCGTAAGCGTTCCGGCGTGCTCTCGATGCACTTTACCTCGACCGTTCCATGCTCGCGGTTGTATTTGATCGCATTGGAAAGCAGGTTGATCAGAACCTGCTTTACCCGGGTTCGATCGGCACTGGCAAACCAGGTTTCGTCGAAGGGGATAAAGGTCAGTTTGATATTACGCTGTTGCGCCTGCGGTTCGATCATGGCCTGGCATTCGATGATGACATCGATCAGCGCCACCGGTTCTCGCGACAGCGATAGCTTGCCGGACTCGATCAACGCGAGATCGAGGATTTCGTTAATGAGTTCCAGCAGATACCATCCTGCTTTGATAATCTGATGCAGCCTTATCTTTTGGGCATCTGTTGGCGGCGGTGACCCGGCCTCCAACAACTGGGCGAAGCCGAGGATAGCATTGAGCGGGGTGCGCAATTCATGGCTCATACTGGAAAGGAAATCCGATTTGGCACGGTTGGCTTTTTCCGCTGCAGATTTGGCGCTCTCCAGCTCGGCGTTCTTTTCCTGCAGCACCTGATCCAAGCGTTTGCGTTCGGTCAGATCCCGTGTCAGCTTGGCGTAGCCGCGCAGATTGCCGCTCTGATCGCGTATCGCCGTATAGACCACATTGGCCCAGAAAGTCGAGCCGTTCTTGCGCACCCGCCAACCTTCGTCCTCGAACCGTCCCATGGCGGTTACGATGTCCAGATCCCGCTGCGGCGCGCCGCGTTCGATGTCTTCAAGCGGATAAAATCTGGAGAAATGCTGACCGACGATTTCCTCGGCACTGTAGCCCTTGATCCGTTGCGCGCCGCTGTTCCAGCTCACTACGCGGCCCTCCGGATCCAGCATGACAATGGCGTAATCGGTCACGCTTTCCACCATCAACCGGAAACTCTCCTCAGTCCACCGCAGTTGCTCTTCAACCTGTTTTCGCGCGGAATTATCGGTGCCGATCAACAGATAGCCGATGATGGCATTTTGAGCATCGCGTAGCGCCGTGACCGACACGACCGCCGGAAAGCGGCTGCCGTCCTTGCGGATATAGGTCAGTTCGTAGATGTCCTCGATGCCACGCGAGGCCTTGAACACCAAGGCCTCGAAGCCCGGCGTAATCGGGGTTTCGAGCTCGACGCTCAACGCCTTGGCACGCGCGATCACTTCCTGAGGATCGGAAATTTCAGCCGGGGTAATCTTGTTCATCACTTCGGCGGCGGTGTAGCCCAGCATCCGTTCCGCGCCGACGTTGAAGATCTGAATCACGCCCTTCGCATCGGTGGCGATACTCGAGAAGTTGGCACTGTTGAAAATAGCGCTCTGCAAAGCTTCCGCTTTAAGCAGCGCCTCTTCGGCCTGCTTGCGCGCGGTGTTGTCCGTGCCTATTAATAGGTAGCCGATGATGGCATTTTGATCGTCGCGTAGCGCCGTGACCGACACGACCGCCGGAAAGCGGCTGCCGTCCTTGCGGATATAGGTCAGTTCGTAGATGTCCTCGATGCCACGCGAGGCCTTGAACACCAAGGCCTCGAAGCCCGGCATAATCGGGGTTTCGAGCTCGACGCTCAACGCCTTGGCACGCGCGATCACTTCCTGCGGATCGGAAATTTCAGCCGGGGTGATCTTGTTCATCACGTCGGCGGCGGTATAGCCCAGCATGTTCTCAGCACCGACGTTGAAGATCTGAATCACCCCTTTCGCGTCAGTAGCGATGCTCGAGAAGTTGGCGCTGTTGAAAATAGCGCTCTGCAAAGCCCCCGCTTTAACCAACGCCTCTTCCGCCTGCTTGCGCGCGGTGATATCACGTAAAATGCCGGTGAAGTAACGCTGCCCCCCCAGCCACATTTCGCTTACCGCCATCTCCAACGGGAAAATGCCGCCATCCTTGCGTCGGCCCACAACCTCGCGTCCGAGGCCGATGGCGCGCGCCTCATCGCTTGCACTGTAATACTCGAGGGAACCATTGCCATTGTGCGGGTTCCTATCAAGCTCGGGTATCAGCATGCTGAAGTTTTGTCCGTTGAGTTCTGCGGCGGTATAGCCAAACATTCGCTCGGCGGCCGGGTTAACTGTCTCGACGATGCCGCTAATGGCATGGAGGGTGATGATGCCGTCCACCACGGTATTGAGTATCGTCTGGATCTGCGCGGTGCTGTCGCGCAAGGCCTGCTGCACTGCATATTCCCCGGTGACATCGCGGAACACCAGCACGGCGCCGATCACCTGAGCGTCACGGTCGCGGATTGGTGCGCAACTGTCGGCGATATCGCACTCGCTGCCATCGCGTGCAATCAGCACGGTGTGGTTGGCCAGGCCCTGTATCGTGCCATGCGCCAAGGTGTTCATGACCGGGATAGTGGCGGGGTGACGGGTGTCTTTGTTGACGATGTGAAAAATCTCGTCCACCGGGCGACCGGCGGCTGATACCTGCGTCCAACCGGTGAGCTGTTCGGCAAGGGGATTCATGAGTGTTATACGCGCTTCGGCGTCGGTGGCTATCACTGCATCGCCGATGGAGTTGAGCGTAACTGCGAGCCTTTCCTCGCTGACCAGTAAGGTGACGTTGGTCTGCTGTAGTTGTTTATTCGTCTCCTCCTGAATCTCAAGTAAATGCTGTCGCTCTGCTTCGACCTGCTTGCGCGCGGTGTTGTCGGTGCCGATCAATAGATAGCCGATGACGGCATCTTGAGCATCGCGTAGCGCGGTAACCGACACGACAGCCGGAAAGCGGCTGCCATCCTTGCGGATATAGGTCAATTCGTAGATGTCCTCAATGCCACGCGAGGCCTTGAACACCAAGGCCTCGAAGCCCGGAGCAATCAGGGTTTCGAGTTCGTCGCTCAATGCTTTCGCGCGCGCAATCACCTCTTGGGGATCGGAGATGTCGGCTGGGGTGATTTTGTTCAGGACGTCGGCAGCCGTGTAGCCCAGCATGCACTCGGCGCCGACATTGAATATTTGAATGACGCCATTTTCGTCGGTGGCGATACTTGAGAAATTGGCGCTATTGAGGATCGCGTTCTGCAAGGCTCCTGTTTTAAGCAATGCCTTCTGGCGTCGGACCTCGGTGATGCCTTCCACCGAGCCTGCAGCGGGCTTGATAATAGAAGAATCGAGATTTTTTTCGGACATGGTTTACCTTTATGCAAATTGTGGAATTGGTCTGGAGACGGACCACTCGATGGTAGGCTTTTGTTGGATTACGGCGCAAAAAAACGCGCCTCGGCAATCGCCCCTGCATTGCTCTACCTTCCTGCATTAATGCAGTCGTAACCTTACCTACATGACTTAAACGCGAGTCTTGTCACAAACAAACATACCTTTGTCATAGTGTTCTCGGGACGACTCAACACCATGATTAATTGGAAGGCTCTTAACGCTTTCTATATCGCAGAGCAAGCGATGGAATTCTTTCTTGACTACGTTGTAACATTCGCAAGCGCTGGATTCTAGTCCCAACCGGTCAAGTACCGTGATGTGACCTCGGCGGTAACTGATCAAGCCGGAGCGCTGTAAATTCCCGGCGGCTTCCGTAATGCCTTCGCGGCGTACGCCGAGCATGCCGGCAATCAATTCCTGTGTCATAGTCAATTCATTCGAGGGCAATCGATCGAGGGTTAACAATAGCCAGCGACACAATTGCTGCTCTACCGAATGATGCCGATTGCAGGCCGCAGTTTGGGACATCTGTGTAATTAATGCCTGGGTGTAACGCAGCATCAACCGCATCATCGGCCCCGCGCAATTGAATTCCTCAATCATCAACCGCGCTTTCAGTCGGTAACCGTAGCCCCCAGTCTGTACGGTGGCACGACTGGGCGTGGTATTGCCGCCCATGAAAAGTGAAATTCCGAGTACCCCCTCATTGCCCACTCCCGCGACTTCGGACGATGCGCCATTCTCCATGACATAGTGCAGGGACACGATAGCGGTCGTCGGGAAATAAACGTGTTGCAATTGGCCGCCGGATTCGTAGAGAACTTCGCCGAGCGGCATCGAGATCAGCTCCAGATGAGGGGCGATATGCTCGAATATTTCCGTAGGCAGGGCGGCGAGAAGATGGTTCTGATTGGGGGTATGCCGAGCGGACATAAGGGCGACCATTTTCTTGCCTCTGGATAGAGTGACCAATAGGGCGAAAATAAAAACACAGCAGCACAACAAAGGTTAAGACGTTAAAAGCTACATTGTGTATTCCTTTATAACACACTCTTCCAAGGAGAGTCGGTAAGGTTTAGGCGATTGAAATCGAATAACACGAAAAAGCCACGATGACAGATAGCCTCTATTATTAACTGATGTTACGCAGTTAGCCGAATTTCGACCGCTTTAACATTAAGGAGTCGCTAGCGCGACACTTGGTTGAATCGGGTTGTCGCCCCGAAGGCGAGTTACTTTCTTTTGCTTCGCCAAAAGAAAGTAACCAAAGAAAAGGCGACCCGGTTGCCGCTTGCTTCCTGCGCTCCTCGCTTTTATCGAGGGTCAGCAGAAGGGGCTCCTGCCCCTCTGCTGACGCGCGGCATCCCTGCCGCGCCCCTAACGGGCTGTTCTCGATAAAAGCTCCGGTGCTCGGCGCGGCAAACGGGAGAAATACCATCCGTGCGTAACATCAGTTATTAACAGGGTTTGCCACAAATATTCATAAAGCGTAATGCTGCACTTTATAAAAACAAAAATGGCCGCCCAATGTTCATCCCCTGAATGAAATATCGCCGTATGTATAATCGGAATTTACCCAACACGGTGGTCAGTCGACCTCATCTATCCGATACTATTAGACTTCGAAACCCTCTCGCCGACGATCAGTCCTACCGGGAATTCTGCCAGCACTTGCGATACGGGCAGACACCATCCGGACCGCCGCGGGCGGGGTTTCAGCTCGTTTCCCGTGAAGGCGCACGAGTATTGGTTATCGCGCCGATGAAAAGGCAAGTCCACTGTTGTATTTCCCCAAATCTTTTCTCCCAAAGGAAGACTATCGGCTTCACCCAGCAGCTGTGCGAAGAAACGCGGTGCCACCGTAATGACGGTACGCCCACCGGCAATACGAGCATAAGCGCACAGATGAGCAGCATGTTCTCCCTTGACTGCCAGCGGCAAATAGCTGCCTTGCTGGAACACGTCCGGCCAGCGTTCCCGCAACGCCAGCGCCGTTCTGACGACCAGTAGCTTGGTTCGACCGTCTTCCAGCGTGTCGCATAACGCGCGTACCCCGGCGCTACGTTGTTGCGATTCTTGTGTGGCAAGTGTCTGCAATGTATCAAGCAGGGTTCGGCGGTGACCGAAATCGACCGGCCGCCGGTTATCGGGGTCCACCAGGCTGAAATCCCAACATTCGCAACCTTGATAAATATCCGGCACACCCGGAACAGTGAGCTTGATCAATGTCTGCGACAGGCTGTTGAATAACCCGAGCCGCGCAATCCGCCGCTGAAAAGGCAGGAAATCGGTCAGGAACGCACTTTCCGCCGGTGCATTTATCAGCGCATCGGCGAAGGCCAGGATTGCGTCTTCATAGGCTGTATTGGGGTTTATCCAGCTGGTGTAGACCTTGGCTTCACGCACCGCCTTGACCAGGTATTCCGCGATCCGAACACCCAGTCGCGCCATTTCGTTTTTATCCGGTTCGCCTTGCGGCCAGATGCCCAGCAATGTTTGGTAAATGAAATATTCATCGTTGGGCGTGGGCACCGGCATTCCGTCCACTGTGCGCTTCAGGCTTCGATTGGCGCGGCTCCAGTGCCGCAGCGCCAGCCGCCAGGCAGCCGGTATTTCAGACAGCACATTGAGGCGCGCACGCACATCCTCGCTGCGCTTGGTATCGTGAGTGGACGTGGCCAACATGGCATGCGGCCAATGCTCGGCGCGCGCCTGATTGGCACGATGGAATGCGGTGCGAGTCACGCCGAATTGGCGCGGGTCGCCGCCGACTTCGTTGAGCGACAGCAAACGGTGATAGATATAGGCGCTGGTGTCCTCCAGTCCTTTTGCCATGACCGGGCTGGTGAATTGCTGGAATTTCATCGCAAATGCAAGCACCTGCTCGTAGTATGCGGGTGATTTTCCGTCTGCTGCAGCCAGTGTAAGCACCTCACGCAGAAAATCGAAGATGCTGGTATCTGCCGTTGTACTTCTGCGTTTAGCCGCTGCTATTGCCTGTTCGATATTACGGCGGTCTTCCGGCGCAACTTCGCGGGCGCTGATGTAACCGCGATAAACCGGAAAGCAGGCGACTATCTCAGCCAATGCCGCACGCAATCCGTTCAGCGTGTAATCGCAGGTATGACGATCGGCTTCGGCGATTTTCGAGAGTTGGTTGGCCAACACATTCAGCTCCCCCGCCAGCGCAGTCTTCATGATAAGCTGCTTGGAACGGTAGAGCAGGTCATCGAAATTGACATGCTCTCCGATGAAGCTGTGATACAGGCGCGTCATGCGCTCGGCGGCACTGGTCGCCACAAACAGCCCATTGAGCAGGTTAGTGAATTCGTAGCCCGTAGTACCCTGCACCGGCCAGCTGCTACGCAAATCTTCGCGTACCGCCAGGATTTTTTCCACCACCAGATAAGGCGCGTGCCCCGTGCGGCCGCATTGCTCGACCAGCTTGTGAAAATACGCCTCCGGATCGTACAGACCATCCGGATGATCCAGGCGTAGACCGTCCAGCTTGCCTTCCCGAACCAGCCGCAGCACTAACTGATGAGTCGCATCGAAAACTTCGTCGTTCTCCATGCGTAGTCCGGCAAGATCGTTGATGTCGAAAAAACGCCGGTAATTAATCTCGTCCGAAGCTACCCGCCAGAATGCCAACCGGTAGGCTTGCGCCTTAATCAAATCGTGGAGCAGATCGAAACTGGATGGTTCCCCTGCCGTGCCGTTGAAGATATGCAGATTTTCTTCCAGAAACCCGGCGATGTCGGAAGATTGCTCAACGAGACCGGCAAGATGGCGTTTATACACTTCCTTGTCGCGCCTGCGCTCAACCTGCCGTTCAGGCGAGTCCTCATCGCGGGGCGGAAGGTTACGGAATGCAGTGACCAGACTCTGGTATTCCATCAGTAACGGATTGTCCTGTCCTAACCGGGTGCTCAAGGTATCCATGCGATGCGCCAGGATATGCGGGTATTGCGCCGGATCCACCGGAAAGTGGTGTTCGTAGTAATAAATGACGAATTCACCGTGTTCCGTATCAAAGCGCAGTTGCAATTCGGCATTGTCCAGCACCGCACCGTAAGAGTTACCCAGCACCGGCAACAAAACCTTGCCGCGCAGCATGGCCTTTATCGGCATCCAGTCAATATCGAAGAAGCCTGCATATGCGGATGCCTGACCGTTTTCCAACACGTCCAGCCACCAGGCATTGTCCCCGCCCTGTACGCCCATATGATTGGGCACCACATCGAGCACCTGTCCCATACCGTGTTCGGAGAGGGTTGCACAAAGCTGCACAAACTCCTCGAAAGTGCCGATTTCGGGATTCAGTGCGTTGTGATCAATGATGTCGTAGCCGTGCCGACTGCCTGGCCGCGCCTTCAGATAGGGCGAAGCATACAGGTGCGAGATGCCCAGCGCGCTCAGATAGGGGACAATCCCGCGGGCCTGGTTAAACGTGAAATCGCGGTTGAATTGCAGGCGATAGGTGGACAATGGAATGCGCGGCGCGGGCGGCTGAAATAATGCTTCTTCACGGCCACTGTCTTGCCGCGTCAATAGCCAGCGAGAGGCGTTATCCGGGGGTGCGGATGGAAGCGCAACCGGCGCAGCAGATGCGCTCTTTGCCGCACTGTCAGGGTTAGCGGCAAGCCCTGCGGGCGTCTTAGGAGGTTTCATGGTTGTGCTTCCTCGATGAACCAGGCCGCACACCAGGGCGGCATGCGCCCTTCGGCAAAAAAATCCGGCAGGTCGGGTTGGCTGAGGTAGAAAGCCGTGCCGGCAAAACCCAGGACGCCTTCGACCGGACCATCGCCCTGATTAGCCAACAGCGTCAGCCGAGCACCGTCACCCAGACGCCAGCGTACGACCAGGCCCGACGCCCCGACCAATTCGAACTCGGCGTGACCGTCCATGCCCGACAAGCGTGGCATTATATGTGTGCGTCGTAGCGCCAACAAACTGCGGTAATACTTGAGCCAGGCCTTGTGTTGCGGCTCATCCAGGCAGTCCCAATTGAGCTTGCACCTTACGAAGGTAGCCGGATCGTTAGGATCGGGAATACCTGCACGTGCGGCGGGATCGGCGAATTTACGGAAACCGGCGAATTCACGCCGTCGCCCTTCGGTGACTGCGTCGGCCAGTTCACCGTGGAAATCGCAGAAAAACTGGAATGGCGTTGCCGCAGCAAATTCCTCGCCCATGAACAGCAGGGGCGGCGACGGCGCCAGCAGCAACACAGCCAGCGCAACTTGCAGCGGCTTTTGTTGAGCAAGCATCGCAATGCGCTCGCCGTAAGCGCGGTTGCCTATCTGGTCGTGCGTTTGGATGAAATTGATGAAAGCGCCGGGCGGCAAGTCTCCGCTGGGTTCGCCGCGCAGCCGACCTTCGCGAAACGCTGAAGGATCGCCCTGGAAGGCAAAGCCCTCCGCCAGACAGCGCGCCAGATGGCGTGTCGGCCGGTCGGCATAATCGGCGTAGTAGCCGTCACGTTCGCCGGTCAGCAGGCAGTGCAGGGCATGGTGAATATCGTCGTTCCACTGGGCGGCAATGGTTCCTGGCTTTAGATATCGAGCCGTATTGGCGTCGTTCTCCAGTATCAGGTGAACCTTGCGGGTTTGTCCAGGCCCGGCCTGAACCGCCGCAGCCAGTTCTTCGACGATGTCCGGCCGACTGTCGTCAATAATGGCATGCACCGCGTCGAGCCGCAGCCCGTCGAAATGGTATTCCTCAAGCCAGTACAACGCGTTATGAATAAAAAAATCGCGCACTGTGCGGCTGCCGTCGCCGTCAAAATTAATAGCCGCGCCCCACGGCGTGTGATGGCGCTCGCTAAAGAACTGCGGCGCATAGGCATGAAGATAATTGCCGTCCGGTCCGAAGTGGTTGTACACCACGTCGAGCAATACCATCAAGCCGCGCGCATGCGCCGCCTGCACCAGCGCCTTCAATTCGTCCGGAGTGCCGTAACTGTGGTCGGGCGCAAACAGCAGCACACCGTCGTAGCCCCAGTTGCGCGTGCCTGGAAAATCCGCCACCGGCATCAGCTCAATGGCGGTAATACCTAATTCCACCAAGTAGTCGAGACGCTGGATGGCTGCCCTGAAGGTACCCTCCATTTTGAATGTACCCAGATGCAGCTCATAGATGACCGCTTCATGCCAGGGACGGCCCTGCCAGCTATCGTCCTGCCAGATAAAGGCAGTCGCATCGACCACCTGACTGGGACCGTGGACGTCTTGGGGATTGGCGCGCGACGCCGGATCGGGTACGTTAAGCCCGTCGTCCAGCCGGTAATGATATAAGGTTCCGGGTGCCGCCTGTATCGGCGACGTCTCGATCTGGAACCAGCCGTCTGCAAGCGGGTGCATCGGCAGGATAATTTCTTTGTCGGTGTCATTTTCCAGTATTAACTCGACCTGCTTTACCCCCGGTGCCCACAGGCGGAAACGTATGCCGCCATCAGGCAGCATGCAGGCGCCAAAAGGCATATCGTGTGAGCTTATCATTGAGTCTTGCCTTGTTTTAAAAGCACCAGCGCCCGTCCATGCACGGGATAGCTTTGTCCGACTTTGTAGCGGGAAGATTCCGGCGTGCCGGTGCTGTTAAAGGTATCGAGCAATACATCCCAATAGTAATGCTCGTCGAATTCCGGCAGCGTAAAGGCAATATCCTCATGATGCGCATTGATCAGCAACAGCAGATTATTGTCGATTAAACGCCGTCCGCGCCCGTCGGTTTCAATCAAGGAATCGCCGATAAAGTGTACGCCCAGACACCGCGAAAATGGCTGATTCCAGTCTTCATCGCTCATTTCGGACCCGTCCGGATTGAGCCAGACCAGATCTTTTACCTCGCCGCCGCGTATGGGGCGTCCCTGAAAGAAATAATGTCGCCGGAACAGGGGATGCTCTTTGCGCAAACTGATAATACGTTGGGTGAATTCAAGCAAATCCTTGTCCTGTTGCTTCAGTTCCCAGCTTAGCCAGCTGATCGCGTTGTCCTGACAATAAGCGTTGTTATTGCCTTGCTGAGTACGACCCATCTCGTCGCCTGCAACCAGCATGGGAACCCCTTGTGAAAACAGCAGGGTCGCGAGAAGGTTGCGTTTCTGGCGGGCGCGCAAGGCATTAATCGCCTGATCGTCGGTTTCTCCCTCGACGCCGCAATTCCAGGAATGGTTATTGCCGTTACCGTCGCGGCTGTCTTCTTGATTGGCTTCGTTGTGCTTGGTGTCGTAGGTCACCAGATCATGCAAGGTAAACCCGTCGTGCGCATTGATGAAATTAATGCTGGCATGCGGCTTGCGTCCGCTGAGTTCGTAAAGGTCGCTGGATCCGGTTAACCGTTGCGCCAGCTCCCCGAGTAATCCGCCATCGCCTTTCCAATAGGCGCGAATACTATCGCGATACTTGTCGTTCCATTCCGCCCAGCCCATCGGGAAATTGCCCACTTGATAGCCGCCTTCACCCAGATCCCAGGGTTCGGCAATCAGCTTGATGGTGCTCAGAACCGGATCCTGACGGATGGTGTCGAAGAAGGTGCCCAGCTGGTTGACTTCGTGCAACTCCCGCGCCAGCGCGGAAGCCAGATCGAAACGGAAGCCGTCCACATGCATGTCCAGCACCCAGTACCGCAGGCTGTCCATGATCAACTGGAGTACGCACGAATGTTGCATGTTCAGGGTGTTGCCGCAGCCGGTGTAGTCTCTATAATAGCGCGGATTATCAGCCTCCAGGCGATAGTAGGAAGCGTTGTCGATGCCGCGGAAAGACAAGGTCGGCCCCAGCTGATTGCCTTCGGCGGTGTGGTTGTAGACTACATCCAGAATGATCTCAATGCCCGCCTTATGGAAGGTCTTTACCATGGTTTTAAACTCGCTTATCTGGCCGCTTGCCGAATAACGGGAATCAGGGGCCAGGTAGCCAATCGAGTTATAGCCCCAGTAATTGCGCATGCCTCGTTCGACCAGGTGGCGGTCGTCGAGGAAAGTATGCACCGGCATCAGTTCAACCGTGGTCACGCCCAGCCGCTTGAGATGCGCGATGGCCGGCTCCATTGCCAAACCGGCGTAGGTGCCGCGAAACTGTTCCGGGATGCCCGGATGCTGCATGGTAAAGCCTTTGACGTGCAGCTCATAAATCACCATATCGTGCCATTGTATGTCGGGGGGCTGGTCATTTCCCCAGATGAAAGTCTGGTCGATAACCCGGCACTTCGGCATAACGCTGGCATTGTCGCGGCGACTGAAAGAAAGATCGGCTTGCTTGCTGCCGATGCTGTAGCCGAAATGGACGTCGCTCCAGCGCGGCGTTCCGACTATATCTTTCGCATAGGGTTCTATCAGCAGCTTGTTTGGATTGAAGCGATGCCCTTCCTCCGGCCGATAAGGTCCGTGTACGCGGAAACCATAAAGCAGCCCTGGGCGGACCTCAGGCAGATAGCAGTGCCAGACCATATCGCTGCGCTCTTTCAGTTCGATGCGCTGGACTTCGTTCTTTCCCTTGGGATCGAACAGGCACAACTCGACTTTTTCGGCATGTTCGGAAAAAAGGGCAAAATTCACGCCTTCGCCATCCCAGAATGCGCCGCGGGGATAGGGGCGGCCAGGCCAGACTTCAGTTATCGGTTTAGTCATATTGAGTTCTCTCGTTTGAATACTCACATTGAGATAGAGCAGTTATCCACGAAAATCACGAAAGGCACGAAAAATATAAATTTTTTCGTGTTTTTTGTGTTTTTCGTGGACGATTATTTGGGTAGATTCATGATTGGAAATAGTAGCGACAGGATGCCGTGCAACGGAATGGCTACCCAATCCGGGCGGACGTCAAGTTCGTAGCGCACCTCGTAAAGCGCCTTTTCCAGCAGGAACAGGTCGAGTAAGCCGCGTAGCGATGTATCCGGTGCGAACAGTCCGGAACCGGGTGCTGCTTCATCATAGGCGGCGAGGAAAACACGTCCAACCTCGGCTTCCCAGTCGCGCACCAAAGGCTCAAACTTTGCCAAATCCGCGGGTCGTTCTGCGGTAGCGTGCGCAAGTGCGGTGTGGGCGGCATAGTTGAATGAGCGCAGCATGCCGGCCACATCGCGCAAGGGCGAGTGTTTGTGGCGACGCTCGGCAAACGGACGCGCCGGTTCACCCTCAAAATCGGTGAACACGAAATCATTCTGCGTGAGCAGCACTTGGCCCAGATGATAATCGCCGTGGTAGCGTGTCTTGACCGCTTTAACCTGTCCGGAAATACAGGCTTGGAGATGGTCCTTAAGTGCGTTGCGCTGCGCGAGCAACATTTGTGCGGTCTCGCGGGCAGTTTCGGCAAGCCCGGCTTTACGACGTTCAAGCAGATCCAGCGTAGCTACCGCTTCCGCTTGCACATGAAGTATCCAGTCCGCAAGATCGGTGTCGGTAACCGGTTCGGGATCGAAGGCTAAATCCCCCGTCGTTTTACCCAGCGCATTGTGCAGTTCGCCGGTCCGCTGACCGAGCGTATGTATCAGAACCAGGTAGGCGGCATGTACTTGATCCGGGGCGGCGAGCGGTAATGCTGCTGTTCGGCATTCTTCCAGAAAACGTCCCAGGTAATTCAGCGTGTAGCTCCAGCCGTCGCCCTGGTTTTCGATATAGCCCTGTAGCAACGCCAGCGTCATGTTGTTGCCGTCGTTACCCTGATACTCGACTACGCCAACTACGGGCGCGGTATTGGGAAATTTCGCCACTTCGGTTAGAAAACGTCCAACCTCAAATTCCGGGTGAGTCCCGATTTGTAGATGCCGATAGCCTTTCAGAAATAACTGTTCACCCAGCACGACAGCGGTATTGCTGCCTTGTGTGCCGGGCGGTCGTACTGACAGGCTGGCGAATTCAGCCCCTGCGAGTGCAGCGAAAGCCTCGGTGGGCGAAAAGCGAATAGCGCCTTGTTCGCAAGGCAGCGTTTGATTCGCGCCGATGGCCTGTACCATCGCCCGACAAAATGCCCCGTCGGCAAATGCATCTCCCATAATTCCAACTTGCGCCTGTTGGCGCACTTTGGCAACGGTGGTCGGCGAAATGGCGTGCAGGCGTTCCTCGTTGCCGTTTTCCCATGCCAGTGCAAGAGGCAAAAAACAGCTAAGCGGCTCTCCGGTCCGGCCTTCGATATCGAACAGGGCTACCAGCCATTTATTATCCGCATTGACCCACTCGGCGTAATCGGTAATGACCACGCGTCTTATCATCTCGCCCTTGGCTCCATACCAACGTTGTACTGAGACAAAGCGCGGTAATGCGTCTTCTTCGAGCTGGGTACGCACCTTATCCGCCATGACCATGCGCCAGGACACAACCCGATCTCGGAAGAAGCTGTGCCATCCATCGAACAGCACCAGCGTCGGCAATTCCTCGGGTAGCAAGTGTTCCTCATGCCACGCCGGAACCTCTTCGCCGCTGGCCAGCCGGAACCAATAGTAGTTATGCCCAGGCAGGGTGAGCAGGTAGGGCAATTCGCCAATAGGCGGAAAAGCCGAACGCCCCATCAATTCTACCGGGACGCATCCTTTATAAGCGGATAGATCCAGCTCGACCGCTTGCGCGGCACGCGACAGGTTGCTAACGCACAAAATAATGTCGTCTTCGTAGAGTCTGAAATAGGCGAGTATCTTGCGATTTCCGGGGTGCAAAAAAACCAGTTTTCCGCGACCGAACGCCTGATGATTTTTGCGCAGCGCCAGCACACGCTGCATCCAGTTCAGCAACGAAGCGCGTTCGCGCAGCTGCGCTTCCACATTGACTGACTCATAGCCATACACCGGATCCATGATGGGCGGCAGATACAGGCGCTGAGGATCGGCGCGGGAAAAACCCGCATTACGGTCCGGACTCCATTGCATGGGCGTCCGCACGCCATTGCGATCGCCCAGGAAGAAATTGTCCCCCATGCCTATCTCGTCGCCGTAATAGATGATCGGCGAACCCGGCATGGATAGCAGCAAACTGTTCATCAGCTTGATTTTATCTATCTCATTATCCATCAGCGGCGCCAGTCGGCGTCGAATGCCGACGTTCACGCGTGCGCGAGGATCACTGACGTACATCTGGTACATATAGTCGCGTTCTTCGCTAGTGACCATCTCCAAGGTAAGCTCGTCGTGATTGCGCAGAAAAATGGCCCATTGGCAGGTTTCCGGAATATCCGGGGTCTGCCGCATGATGTCGACGATCGGATGACGGTCTTCCTGAGCGATAGCCATATACATCCGCGGCATCAGGGGGAAATGGTAAGCCATCTGACATTCATTGCCGTCACTGAAATAGTCGCGTACGTCTTCCGGCCACTGATTGACTTCGGCCAGAAACACGCGGTCAGGGTAATGCTCATCAAGCACCGCCCGCATTTGTTTGATCACGGCATGGGTTTCGGGCAGGTTTTCGTTTTGGGTGCCCTCGCGCACGCACAGATAGGGGATCGCGTCCAGACGCACGCCGTCAACGCCCTGATCCAGCCAAAAGCGCATCAGTCTGATAACCGCCTTCACCACCTGCGGGTTATTGAAGTTGAGATCCGGTTGATGGGAGAAGAAACGATGCCAGTAATAGGCTTTAGCTTCCTCATCCCAGGCCCAGTTGGATTTCTCGGCATCCTGGAAGATAATGCGCGTCTCGGGGAATTTCTTGTCGGTGTCGCTCCATACATAAAAATTCCGCTTGCTCGAACCGGCAGGTGCATGGCGCGCCGCCTGAAACCAGGGATGCTGGTCGGAGGTGTGATTAATGACCATCTCGGTAATCACCTTGAGACCGCGGCGGTGGGCTTCCTTCACGAACTGCTTGAAATTGGCCATGGTGCCGTACTCGGGATGGATGTTGCGATAGTCAGAGATGTCATAACCGTCGTCGCGCATCGGCGAGGGGTAGAAGGGTAACAGCCACAGCGTGTTCACCCCTAAATCCTGGAGATAATCGAGCTTCTGGATTAACCCGGTAAAATCTCCGGTGCCGTTATTGTCGCTGTCAAAAAAAGCCTTGATGTGCAGTTCGTAAATAACGGCATCTTTAAACCAGAGCGGATCTCCCATCCATTGTGCGATGTCCGCGAGCGGGTTTTTTATCTCGCCGGGTTTTATTGTGTTCATGGTGTTCTCTTTCCTGTAGGGGCGAATTCATTCGCCCTGTTTAATCTGCTTTTTGCGATTGGGCGAATAAATTCGCCCCTACAAGGGCTTGCTTTCATCATTAGTGCTGATGAATCAATACCGTCATGATTGTTGGCTTTGGTTCCGTTCATGGCTCTATTACAGAAAGTAGTCGAAGTCGTGTTCGGTACGCACATGCCGACGCAATTTGAAAATATGCGCAGGTGCAACCAGGGGATTGATTTCAACGTAGTTGCGCGCGCCATTCCACAAAAAACGCGCGGACGTCAGCAGATCCTGTACCTGGTAAGTACGATCCATATCCAGCCCAAGCAACTCCAGCGGCAGTGTGACCCAGCCGGATTGGGTATGATGCGGATCCAGATTGGCGACTACCAGAATGATTTCAGCGTTATCCGCTGTGGTTTTTGCGTAACAAAGCAGACTGTCATTGTTCACATCAAAAAAATGCAGGCTTTGATCCTGTTGCAGTGCGGGGCTTTCCCTGCGTATGCGGTTCACCCGCGCGATAAAATCCTGCAGGCTGTCGGCACGGTCAAGCTTCCAGCGGCGCACCTGGTATTTCTCTGAATTGAGATATTCTTCTCCGCCCGCCTCGCGGGGAGCCGCCTCCATCAGCTCGTAAGCCGGGCCGTAGATGCCGTAATTCGCTCCCAGCGTGGCCGCCAGCACCAGGCGCAGCATAAACGCCGGGCGACCGCCGAATTGCAAATATTCGGGAAGGATGTCGGGCGTATTCGGCCACAGATTGGGCCGAAAATATTCGCGCACTTCAGTACGGCTGAGTTCGGTGAAATAGCTTTCAAGTTCGCTTTTCGCATTGCGCCACGAGAAATAAGTATAGGATTGGCTGAAGCCAAGCTTGGCGAGACGGTAAGTGATTTTCGGACGGGTAAATGCTTCAGCCAGAAAAATCGTCTCGGGGTGCGCGTGCTTCACCTCGCCAATCAGCCATTCCCAAAACGGGAACGGTTTGGTGTGCGGGTTGTCGACCCGGAATATGTAAACCCCTTGTTTGATCCAGAACAGGAACACTTCCAGCAGTTCCTGCCATAGCTCATTCCATGCATCGGTTTCAAAATTGAACGGGACAATGTCCTCGTATTTCTTGGGCGGATTTTCGGCATATTGGATACTGCCGTCCGCGCGGTGGCGGAACCATTCCGGATGCTCGCGCACATAAGGATGATCGGGAGAGCATTGGAAGGCGATGTCCAGCGCTACGTCAATGCCCAGTTCACGGGCTTTGAGCACCAGGCGGTGGAAGTCGTCCAGTGTGCCCAGTTGCGGATGAATCGCTTTATGGCCGCCCTCCGTCGCGCCGATCGCCCACGGGCTGCCTACATCGGCCTCAGTCGCTACCAGCGTGTTATTGGCACCCTTGCGTTGGGTCAGGCCGATAGGATGAATAGGCGGCAAATACACCACGTCGAAGCCCATTGCCGCCACAGATGGCAAGCGCTTTTCGCATTCGGCGAAGCTGCCGTGATCCATGTCATCGCCCATGCAGGAGCGCGGAAAAAATTCATACCATGTGCTGTACTGAGCTTTGATCGGTTCGGACCACACGCTTAGCAGTCCGGGATAATCGGTAGCCAAACTGCGGTCTGGATGTTGCCGCATTAAGCTCGCCAAGGTTTCGGAAAGCGCCAATGTACTTCCGGCATCCGGCTTGACAGTGCGTAATGCCTCGGCAATCTGCTGTAACTGCATCTGATTTTTGCCGTCGGCACGTGTCGCCGCCGCCTCCACCAGCATCGCACCGGCCTGAAGTGCTACGGCGATATCCTGGGCATCGTTGCGACGCGAAAACTCATATCGCCACGAAAAAAAATGATCGATCCAGGCCGTCAGTGTGTAGACATATCGGCCCAGTTCGGTGATCGGGAACGACGCGCGCCAACGATCATTGATTAGCGGCGTCATGGCGACTTCATGCCAGCCGGTTTCCGAAGCGTGCCGGTAGCGCAATACGCAGGCCAATGCATCGTGTCCGTCTGTGAAAGCATCAGTCTCCACCTCAACGCTCTGACCTATGACGCGTTTGATCGGAAAACGCCCCGAATCGATTTCAGGTTGCACATTTTCGATAACTACGCGGCATCTGCCGTCGAGCTTTTGTGTGCCTTTCATGACCCGCTCCCTTGTTTGAAGAACAGGACACCCAATGGCGGAAGACGCAGCATCAGTGAATGAAACATGTCACCGGCAGATACGGGGCCCGCTTCAACGCCGCCAAAATTGCCCACGCCGCTGCCGCCATAGAGTTCGGTATCGCTGTTGAGCACTTCTTGCCAGTAACCGCCGCTCGGCACACCGACCAGATAATTCTCGCGGACGACGGGCGTAAAATTGCAGACCACCAACAGCGTATCGTCCGGGTTGTAGCCACGGCGTACAAAGCTGACCACACTTTTTTCCGCGTAGTTACAATCCATCCATTGAAAGCCGTCGCGGCTGAAGTCTTGCTGATAGAGCGCCGCTTCGCTACGGTAAAAACGGTTGAGATCCTCGACCCAGCGCCGAAGCCCTGAGTGCATAGGATATTGCAGCACCTCCCATTCCAGGCTCTCGTCATGCTGCCACTCGCGTTTCTGTCCGAATTCGCAACCCATGAACAACAGCTTCTTGCCCGGATGCCCCCACATATAGCCATACAATAAGCGCAGGTTGGCGAACTGCTGCCATTCGTCGCCGGGCATTTTTCCGATCAACGAACCCTTGCCGTAGACCACTTCGTCGTGCGACAAAGGCAGCACGAAGTTCTCCGAAAAGGCATACCAGATGCTGAAAACAAGCTGTGCGTGGTGATATTTCCGGTTAAGCGGATCTTCTGAAAAATATCCCAGCGTGTCATGCATCCAACCCATATTCCACTTCAGGCCAAACCCGAGGCCGCCTACATTGCCGGGACGGGAGACCATGGGCCAGGCAGTCGATTCTTCGGCGAAAGTCTGCGTGTCGGGATAATCGCGATAGATAGCCTCGTTCAGGTTGCGCAGGAAAGTAATCGCATCCAGGTTCTCCCGGCTGCCATTACGGTTGGGAATCCATTCGCCTTCTTTGCGGCCATAATCCAGGTAAAGCATCGATGCCACCGCGTCCAGGCGCAGTCCGTCAATATGATATTTATCAAGCCAGAATAACGCGCTGCTGGTCAAAAATGCGCGTACTTCATGGCGGCCATAATTGAACAGAGAACTATGCCATTCCGGTTGAAAGCCTTGGCGCGGGTCGGCGTGTTCGAAAAGATGGGTTCCATCGAAATAGCCGAGGCCATGGGCATCGGAGGGGAAATGCGATGGCACCCAGTCCATGATCACGCCGATGCCGTGCTGATGCAAGGTATCCACCAGGAACATGAAATCCTGCGGCGTACCGTATCGTGCCGTCGGTGCGAAATAGCCGACGGTCTGGTAGCCCCATGAGCCGTAGAAAGGATGTTCTGTCAGCGGCATGAACTCGACGTGGGTGAAGTTCATATCAGCGATATATTTCGGCAGACATTCCGCCAGCTCGCGGTAGGTGAGGAAACGGTTGCCGTCCTCAGGAACACGACGCCAGGAACCCAAGTGTACTTCGTAAATGGAACAAGGCGCGTTCAGCCGGTTTTTCTCTCCGCGCTGCGCCATCCAGTCTGTGTCGTTCCAGGCATAATCCAGTTCCCAGACACGGGAAGCGGTTAACGGCGGCATTTCCGAGCAGAATGCAAACGGATCGCCCTTGTCGGCTATTTTTCCGTCGCGGGAAACAATGCGATATTTATAGATTGCCCCGACCGTGACATCGGCAATAAAGCCTTCCCAAATCCCCGAGTCGTCGGCACGTAGATGCAGTGCATTCAATGCTGCATCCCAATGATTGAAGTCGCCGATCACCGAAACGGCGGAAGCATTGGGCGCCCATACTGCGAAGTGAGTACCTTTGACGCCGTCAACGGTAATGCCGTGTGAACCCAGTTTTTCATACAGGCGAAAATCACTGCCTTGCTTAAACAAATAAATATCGAGATCCGTAAGCAAGCTGGCGTGAAATGCCGCTTCCACGGGAAGATTCTTTATCGTGGACATGTGCTACCCTCATTGTTTATTTTGGCGGATTTAACGCTTGGGATCACCTCCTCACATAAGGCTATGGCGTATTAGCTTTATGGTATCCAGGACGATCAAATACACGGCGACGAAATAAGTTGAAAACCTGGGTACCCGTAAACGTAAGATTCAAAATCAGTAAACGCCAGTACGGGTTCGATCACGATATTCACCTAAAATGAATCAATACCTTATTGTAAGCGTCAAACGTTGTCTGTACGGTGTCACACATAAAGCCGCTGCCGGTGATAGGCTTTATGTGTCTCAATCAGGGTGGATGAAGCCAAATCCGGGGGGTGTGAGCAAATCAACAATAAATCTTGTGATTGCCTGATGAGTCAAAAGTGCTGATAGACGCCAGCCAAAAAGGTGAGAGGGTCCTGATATGGAACTGGGGTTATTCCATACCAGGATAACAATCATCTGTAGGTGGTTGACAGCTAACCGGCGCGCAAATGCCATGAATTCCGGTAGCGGTTTTATGTGCGTTACCGTACTGACGGTGCCGAATGTTAGGATTAAGCTGTATTTCAGTGACTGAAAAGACGAGCAAATGGCTTGCTGCAAAGCAGGTTTTTTGCCTGGATGATATTGAAACAATCGTCGTTCGAGTCTTTTGTTCCTGATTGCGGTTCAACTCCTGGAGGTTTTATGAAACATATCACGCTACGCTCCAAATTAAGTTTACTCATCCTATCGGCTATCCTGGTTCTGCCGGGTTGTGCCCAAACTCTGGTCAAGGATGACACTCGCAATTCCAGCGCAGGTACTTCCCATTGCTCCGGGTCCGAGTGGGTGGATGACTCTACTCTGGCGGTGCTGCCGATTCCTGTGGTGGCGTTTTTTATGCCGCACACTGATCTTAATGACATCAAGGCCGATGATTATCTCAAGCGGTGTGGAGACAGCGCCAAGTTGGTCAACCGGGAGGTGGATGTTGGGCACGGAGCCTGTATACCTGCCGCGCTGACACGTGTACTAACATTGGGAATCTGGCAATGGTGTCCGGCAAGTGTTTCCTGGGAAGCTGATGTACAGCCTTAAATCTCAGGACGTGGTTCCTTCCGTCGCCGAAAGTTCTGCTTGGTTTCTTGAACGATGACAATGAAAAACAACCTGGGCAAGAAAGAATTGTATAAAGGCTATCAGAAGCGCAACTGCAAAATCGATGGACTGAAAACGGAAGGCTTCTCAGGGAGTAGTGGGGCCTTCCTAACCCCTAAAATCAATCTAATCATAGTAGGTGCGCTAGCTTATAGATAAGAGCGACAGATTCTGTCAGTTATATTTGAGGTTGTAATTTTTTACGGCCAAGGGACATTTTTATGAAACGATTACGATTAGTGCTTATTCTTGCCAATATTCTGTTCTGCTTCTCTGCATTTGCGGATCAGTCTTTGATCAAACCACAAAGCCAAGGCGAGGTTACGTTCGTCAGCGGTGGGGTGGGAGTGGATGAACAAAATGCGATGCAAGCCATGCGGGCTGATTTCAATTTACACCTTCTATTTTCGGTAAAGGGTACAGGAGAATATGTCAGTGACGTAACGGTTCGTATCGCGGATTCAAGCGGCAACGCGCTGCTGGAATCAGTGTCCGATGGCCCTATGCTATTCGCCAAGCTCAAGCCCGGCCGTTATATCGTTACTGTTGACCGAGACGGTCAGGCGATCCGTAAAACGGTAAAAGTCGGCGGTCCGCAGAGAACTTCGCTATCGTTTACTTGGCCCCAGGAGCAGGGGGACTAGATCGGTATCTTGTCCGCTCCGGTACGGCGATCGTTGAAGACGGTTTCAGCAAGACCGCTTCAAAGCACCTAAGAAGCTTGTGGTATAGATTTAGGGATAAAATGATGATTAGGAAATTAACAGGGGAGGCGTGGATTCTTTATCTGAAAATTTTAGACGTTGAGCGCATACCGGATTTTTCAATAAAGCGCGAGGATAGAATTTATAGATTAACCGATCAAGCTTATTACCGATACGTACGGCGACGTAATGCTTTGGAGCTTCAGGATGATAGTCAGCCGGAACGATGACTAACAGAAAGGCGGTCAGGGGCGGCATGAACCTGTGGCAATAAGTCAAACATCCTTGAATCTCATCTACTGATATGACGGCTGCTTAATAATTCACTTTTAACCGGCGCGCTCTTTTGTAAGAAAATGCGCGATGTCAATTGAGCATGCAAGGGGAGCAGTCGATCGGATTCTGTTTTAACGACATGGTAGCATTCGCAGGCTCGGGCTTCCAATCCAGACCGATCCAGCACCGTGATGTGGCCACGGCGGCAATTAATTAATCCCGCTTGCTGTAATTTCCCGGCGGCCTCCGTGATGCCTTCGCGGCGCACACCGAGCATATTGGCGATCAATTCCTGGGTCAGGATCAACTCGTTAGAAGGAAGTCGGTCGAGGCTTAGCAGCAGCCAGCGACAGAGTTGCTGGTCCACTAAATGATGCCTATTGCAGACTGCCGTCTGAGCTATCTGGGTAAGCATTGCCTGAGTATAACGCAGCAACAAATTGTGCAACGCTCCGTTGCGATATCCCCCAAAGCGGCTGAATTCCTGTATAAGTAGATGCGCCCGCAGCCGATAGGCGTAGCCTGCGCTTCGCACGACAGCCCGATTAGGCGTAGTCCCGCCGCCCATGAAGAGGGAAACGCCAAGCATGCCATCGTTGCCGATCATGGCGATTTCGGCCGGCGCGCCACTCTCCATTACGTAAAGCAGCGACACGATACAGGTCGTCGGGAAATAAGCGTAACGCACTTCGTCCCCGGCCTCGTAAAGAACACCACCCAGCGGCATTACGACCAGTTCCAGATGAGGGGAAAGGTGCTCATACTCGGCTGTAGGCAGGGAGCCGAGAAGATGGTTTTGCCAAGGGTTATGTGGATCAGTCATAAGCTACATCCTTAATTTGCGAGTTAATATCGAATAGCTCTATTAACCTAAAAAATCGGCTGGTGTTGTGCGAACGGTTACAGGATAGATTGTTCAGCTTTTTCAATCAATAAGTGTTATAACCTATAAAATGAATTATGTGCGTTACCGCACCGACGGCAGCAAATGTTGCGGTTAAGCTGTTTTCCCGTGACTGAAACGACGAGCGCATGTCTTGCCGCGGAACCGGTTCCAGCGGTTTCTGTGCATGAGATTGGCTTGCGTAAATGCTGGGGGTATGGCCATACTGCCCCTGCGTAAACTCAACCGGAACCAGAACGTTTTTGCGATTCGTCCCAAGTTAAGTCAGCCGCCGAAGCGTCAAGGCAGTCATCATGACCGCGCGTTTCGCTTGCGGCAGTAATTTTCTTGTGCGGCTCGTTTATTATCCGGCAAGCCTGGGTTTGCCTGCCATCGACGGACAAGTTACAGCCATCAATCCCAATGCGCCGACCAAAAGCCCTAACAGTAAAGTGAACTAAGGAAAACCATACAATGCGAACAGAGATATCTTCACTTACCAGTTTGGATTCTACCTATACCGGCTCCTCCTATTCTCCGTCAACCCTGGACAGCGCGATTGACCGAGCTAAAACGCAACTTATAAGGCGGCAAAGCCAGGAAGGTTATTGGGTATTCGAACTCGAGGCGGATTGCACCATTCCCTCCGAGTACATCCTGATGATGCACTACATGGACGAAATCGACGAAGCACTTCAGGCCAAGATTGCCAATTTTCTCCGCACACAACAGAGTACGGACGGCAGTTATCCGCTTTATAAAGGCGGCGCGGGTGACATCAGCTGTACCATCAAGGTCTATTACGCCATGAAAATGGCCGGCGATTCTATCCAGGCCGCGCATATGGTCAAGGCTCGCGACTGGATACTGGCGCAGGGTGGCGGCGCCAGGGCCAATGTCTTCACTCGCATCATGCTGGCCATGTTCGAGCAGATTCCCTGGCGCGGCGTACCCTTCATCCCCGTGGAAATCATGCTGTTACCGAAGTGGTTCCCGTTTCATCTGGACAAGGTATCCTACTGGTCGCGTACCGTCATGGTTCCGCTGTTCATCCTCTGCACCTACAAGGTCAAGGCGCGCAATCCCCTCAAGATCGGTGTCGCGGAACTCTTCGTTACCCCGCCGGATAAGGAAAGAAATTATTTTTCCCACGTCAAAACGCCGCTAGGGAAGGCCATACTGGTCGTCGAGCGCATGGGTCGCCTGATGGAACCGCTGATTCCGGGGTTCGTCCGCCGTAAGGCTACCGCCAAGGCGCGCGACTGGTTCATGGAAAGATTGAATGGTTACGATGGTCTGGGGGCGATTTTCACGGCCATGGTCAACGCCTATGAAGCCATGGATTACCTGGGTATTCCTCCCGACAATGAACAGCGGCGAATTGCCAGAGCGGCTATCGATCGCTTGCTGGTCATCAATGAGGATATGGCCTACTGCCAGCCCTGCGTTTCTCCCATCTGGGATACCGGCCTGGTTGCTCTGGTCTTGCAGGAAGTCGACCGCCACGAACGCGATCCGCACACCCGGCAAGCCCTTAAATCTGCCTTGAGCTGGCTGGTCGGCAAACAATTAAAGGACGAACCGGGCGACTGGCGGATCCGGCGCCCCAATTTGCCGGGCGGTGGTTGGGCCTTCCAGTTCGGCAACAGCTATTACCCCGACGTTGACGACACGGCGGTGGTGGCTCTAGCCCTGATCCAGGCCGATGACCAGGCGTTTGCAGAGAATATCGATCGGGCAAGCATCTGGATCGCGGGCATGCAATCCAGTAATGGCGGTTATGGCGCTTTTGACGCCGACAATACCCATTACTATCTCAACCACATTCCATTTGCCGACCACGGCGCCTTGTTAGATCCTCCAACTGTCGATGTCAGCGGACGCTGCATCATGTTCCTGGGCAAGCTTGTTAATCAGCACCCTGAATACAGGGCGGTCATCGACAACTGCATCGATTACTTGCGTAATGAGCAGGAAACGGATGGCTGCTGGTTCGGTCGCTGGGGCACCAATTACATTTATGGCACCTGGTCGGTGCTGATCGGTTTTGAAAGCGCCGGCGTTGCCAAGCAGGACCCCAGTATTCGTAAAGCCGTAGTCTGGCTGAAATCCAAGCAACGCGCCGACGGTGGGTGGGGTGAGGGCAACTACAGCTATCATAATGACAAGATCCGCGGCGAATTCGATGTCAGCACGGCATTCCAGACTGCGCTTGCGCTGCTGGCATTGCTGTCGGCCGGCGAACTCGACTGCCCTGAAGTCGAGGCCGGGGTAAATTATCTGCTGAAAAGCCAGCAGGCTGACGGCTTCTGGAAAGACGAAAGCTTCAATGCTCCCGGCTTCCCCAAGGTTTTTTACCTGAAATACCACGGTTACGATAAATTTTTCCCGCTCTGGGCGCTGGGTCGTTACCGCAACGAGCGCCTCGCAGCCGCGTAAAACTCGGCTACATCTTGAAAATGCCGCCACCATAATGTTTTGGACCAGTCGCACTGTTGTTTTTGGGTGTCAGGAATCCGCTGTGAGCCGGACTTGTTGCCCTGTAGAGGGTCAGCCTGACGCAGGCTAAAGGGCTTGGAGGGTGATCGGCAGATCCGGGATGATGTGTAGCCAAAGTAATAGGGGACTCTACGACAGGCAATAGCCACCAAGAGGAAGGGTTGCATTTGTCAGGTGCAGGATAGAGTCAAGCTAAACTGATCGTCTGGTTTTGGCCAGTGCCGATCAGAAATAGCTGGATTCCTTGGACATTTGCGCTTGTTACCCCTTTGCGCGGAAATCCTTACGGTTCACTCGGCATTTACCGATGACGAATATTAAGCGGGAAAAACAAACTGATGCCGGGTGATTGCTGTGGCGGATAGTATACCGGCGGCGGGACGAAGACCGGTTGTGCATAGATATAGGGTTGCCGATAGATAGGCCGGTACCCATAACCAGGCCTATATCCATAGTTATCGCGATCTCCACGCCACTCCCTAGGGCCGTAACCGTCGTGTCGGTTACCCCGTCCATGGCCGTGGTCATGATCTGCGAGCGCCGACGATATAGAACAAATGCTGATCGCCGAAGCAAAAATGAGTGTCATCACGACCTTGTTGCCGGTTGAGCTGAATCTACTAAGTTGCTGTATTAAAGATTTCATATTGACCTGCCTTTTCTGGACTGCTTGATACGATTACGAACTACGTGTTGGAACTGCCTGATCCAGGCATAACCGTACGCGTAATTATTTGCCACCCGATTTCTTGTGGCTATGCTTGTGCTCACCATGGCGGAACAAGGTATCCGCTTCCTTTTTTTGTGCGTCCGACATGCCGGCATAGAGGTCGGTAAACAACGGCGTCAGTTTTTTGATTCCGGCCGCATGGGCATCGGTGATTTCACCATAGGATTTGAGATCGTCGACAGCCGTCATGTCCTTGGCATGATCAATCCTTGCCTGAGTAAGCGTGTCCATGGTTTTGGCATCGTCGAGCATTGCCTGGGCGACCTTGCCCCACTGCTCTTCCTGCGCCGGCGTGATCTTGAGCTTGGCGTGCATGTCTTTGATGCGTAATTCGACGCGATCCTCGCGAGCATTTTTATCGGTGGCGAGCGCTACTCCCGGCGCGAGAACCATAGTGACGGCTAAAGTCGCTGCCGCAATAAGGCGAGCGCTTGCATAAGTGAATTGATTGCCGCTTAGTTTCATAGGTGTTATCCAGGTTTATTTAAATTTTGGCGCACATACAAATTACAGGGTGCGCCATTCGGAAATCACTATATCCGGTAACCTGGCGGCACTCTGTTCGTTAGGGCACATACAGCAAAACAATACTGAATTAATGGATGTTACGCATGGACGGTATTTCTCCTGTTTGCCGCGCTGAGCACAAGAAATAAGCGGCAACCGGATAAAGTGTTGATTGAAGGCCACACCGATAATGTCGGCAGTAACAGCACCCATCAGGGGCTGTCTGATCGACGCGTCTATGCAGACGCGTATCCGGTTGGGTTGCCGGCAACGACACGACGGCTGGTCGCCAATTGAATCGTCGCGTGGAAATAATCCTCTCCGACGCAAACGGTAACATCGCTCCACGCTAGGCAGGATCTGTATCGGGCGATGTTTTTATGTTCGATACCGTACAGACTCAGTTCAATCTTGCCTATAAACTTTAATCTGACTTAACTTAAAGGATAACTCTGATGAATATTGCAATCGAACCCTTACTGGCACTGGTGATAGGCATATTAATTTTGCTGGTTCCAAGATTTTTAAATTATTTCGTGGCCGTGTATTTGATCGTTGTGGGTATTTTGGGGCTTACGCACCATACCCTCACGTGAGTTTTTATCCCCACGGGTTAAGCCGTGCCGTTTAGGAACGGTTTTTAGTTAACGTTTTTCTCAAGCAGGAGCACTATCATGTCAATTGGCACAATCTTACTCATAATTCTTGTTCTGATGCTTGTTGGCGTCCTTCCAACCTGGCCACACAGCCGGGAATGGGGTTATGGACCCACCGGTGGACTCAGTCTGTTGCTGATCATTTTGCTGGTTCTGGTGCTACTGGGCAGAATCTAGCGAGGAAGTAGTTCCGTTATGATTGCATCTTTAGATTCAAAGCCGATACGCGTTTTCGCTAGTTCCCAAGCTCCAGCTTGGGAATTCGGTTCTGGAAGCTCTAGCTTCCCGTCTCGCAAAGCTACGACTTGCATGGACAGATACTTGCTCCTGCAATATCGGTATTCCCCACATTCATGTGGGTTATGCAGGAGGTAGGGCACCAACAGTAGGCGCTTTAGGCGGCGCAGTAGCGGTTGCCGAGAACTTTGTTAGCCGGGTTCCCGAGCAGGAGCTCTCGTCGTTATACATAAGTATTGAAAAGCACGTCATCCCGGCAGGGATTCATGTCAGGCTATCCTGCCTGACACCCTTTGGGTTAATGCAAATCCGTTCCAGACGGATTTGTGCCGGGATCCAGGCTACATGGACGTACACAGCTCGCCATCCATGGCACTGGATACCCGCTTCCCGGCGGGTATGACGCGTTACTTAGATACTTGTGTATAACGATGAGAGCAGGAGCTTGGGAACCAGCGCAAACTGATTATCTATGTGCGGTGCCGCACCGACGGGGTTCAATTTTACTTATATTGTGAGTGAGCAAGGGAAAATCTCCCATGCTTAGGTCATAGAAAAATTAATTATCAGGAGAAGCTCATGAACAAAGATCAAACGAAAGGCCGGGTCGAAGAAACCAAAGGTAAAATTAAGGAAGCCGCCGGTGTGTTGCTGGACGACGAAGGTATGGAAGTAAAAGGAAATATCCAAAAGAATGTCGGGAAGGTTCAGAAGGTCTTTGGCGATCTCAAGGAAGATCTCAAGGATAAACTTGACGACTAACACGAGCGCTGTTGAGTTGTGCAGCAGTCCAGCCGAGTTGGACTGCTGCGCAACTGCAAGGGGATGCTCTTAACTACCTTTTTACAGGAGATGAACTGGATCTCGCCGTTGATGGGTTAGCATAGTTTTGACCTTCGGCCATACTTCATAGGTTTATCTGTGGTTTATATTGCCGTCAATTGACGGCCTCTTACGGAGAAGCACAAATGTTAGAAACTCTCGCAATCCTCTTAATCATCCTCTGGATATTTGGTTTTGTCTCCTCATACACACTGGGTGGGTTTATTCACATTCTGTTGGTTATCGCGATTATCGTTATCGTGCTACGGGTCATTCAAGGACGACGTGTCTGAGCCTATGCAAAGCATTATCGGCCGGGGCAATTCGGATCAGGCAGCTTGGAAATCCGTATTCAAACTTCGCAATAATGGTTTTCTGGTTCCCAAGCCGGAGCTTGGGAACCAGCAATTGTAAGTAACCGATGGATATTGGCGCTTTCATAAGTCTGTTAGTAACTGATGTTACGCACTGTCCACGAAAAGCACGAAAGACACGAAAAAATAGAGGGCCGTATGTTTCCCTGCTTACGGTGTGCATCTTTCTAATCTTGTCGATGGGCTTTACTTATTGTTCCTGTACCCGGTTTTTTTCGTGCTTTTTGTGCCTTTCGTGGACTACGCTTTTTTATTAGGTACATGCGTAACATCAGTTAGTAAATGACGTCAATTTTATAGTAAGCACCGCCTACTTAGGCCGAGTACCCAGAGTATCATTTAAAGGAGAAACAAGATGAGCGCAGTCAAGATGATGGCCATTGTACTGATCATAGCCGGCCTGTTGGGGCTGGTGTATGGTCAATTCAGCTATACCAAGGAAACGCAGGAAGCCAAGTTAGGCCCTTTAGAACTGTCGGTTAAAGATACCGAGACAGTCAATATTCCGGTCTGGGCCGGTGTAGCGGCGATAGTGGCAGGCGGCGGACTTCTGCTTTTTTCCAGCAGGAAGAGCTAACGCTATATCAACCTAAGACTTTCGCAATAGTTGCGGGTCCGGGAAAGGCGCTTCGTTAAATGAATATGGAGGTCGACAATTAGAGCGCCCTGCTGACTTACGGCCTTTAAACTAAACAGGTTTACCATGCAGAACATCCATCAAATTAATACTGCGGACGCATCAATCGATGCCTAGAACTGCGCCGCATAATAAGAATAAGGTTTATTTTGTCGGAAGCGGTATCGCTTCTCTCGCGGGGGCGGCTTTTCTTATTCGGGACGGTCTTATCCCTGGCGATAACATTCATATTTTCGAAGAACTTGAAATTACCGGCGGCAGTCTGGATGGAGCCGGTTCAGCGGGCGAAGGTTATGTCATTCGTGGCGGTCGGATGATGGAAGAGCACTATGTCTGCACCTACGATCTGTTTGCCAGCATTCCTTCGCTGACTGATTCAGCCAAAAGCGTCAAAGATGAAATTGTCGAGTTTAGCCACAAATACGTCAGCGCCTCCAGATGTCGATTGGTCAGGGACGGCAAAAAAATCGATGTCTCATCGTTTGAGCTGAGTGAAAAGGATCGCCTGGATTTATTCGCCCTGCTTATCCATTCTGAAGACTCGATTGGCGATAAGAGCATTGAAGACTGGTTCTCGCCCCCGTTTTTTGAGCATAATTTCTGGCTGATGTGGGCTACGATGTTCGCGTTCCAGCCTTGGCATAGCGCGGTCGAACTCAAGCGCTATCTGTTGCGATTCATTCAATTGTTTCCCGACTTCAGCAAGATGGGCGGCGTCTGGCGCACACCCTATAACCAGTATGATTCGATGATACGGCCTCTTACTGTCTGGCTCCAGGAACAAGGCGTGCATTTCTCGCTGAATACCGAAGTCACCGGGCTTGATTTTGACTTGGGCGGCGGTTGGCGATCGGTTCAGGGCATTCGCTATACCTGTGATGGCGAGCCTAACACTATTGCCGTTGGCGTGGACGATCGGGTGTTCGTCACGTTGGGGTGTATGACGGAGGGCTCCAGTCTGGGTTCGATGACATCGCCAGCCATTCTAAACTCGAATCAATCAGGCGGTTCATGGGACTTGTGGGAAGATATTGCCAATGGCCGCCCAGGGTTCGGACATCCCGCAGTATTCGCCGAGAATATTGAACAGACCAAATGGCAGTCATTCACCGTGACGCTAAGCGATCCGGCGTTCTTCACGTTCATAGAAGAATTTACCGGCAATGAGGCGGGAACGGGCGGGCTATTCACCTTGGTGGATTCGAATTGGTTTATGAGTATCGTTCTGGCGCATCAGCCGCACTTTATCAATCAACCCGAGAATATCTTCGTATTCTGGGGATATGGCTTATTCCCGGACAGGCTCGGCAACTTCGTCAACAAAGCCATGTCCGAGTGTACCGGTGAGGAGATTTTGATTGAGCTTTTCCAGCACCTCAAACTGGGCGACAAGGCTCAGCCCATTATTGATGCCGCAATTTGTATTCCGTGCATGATGCCGTTCATCACCAGCCAATTCATGCCCAGAATCAAGGGGGATCGTCCAGACGTAGTGCCGCCTGGGGCGAAGAATTTTGCGTTTATCGGGCAGTTCTGCGAAATCCCGGATGACGTGGTGTTTACCGTTGAATATTCGGTAAGGTCAGCGCAAATGGCGACCTATAAACTTTTTGACATCAAAAGGGACATTCCACCGGTATTCAAAGGTCAGCATGATGTCGGCGTGCTCTTCAACGCACTCAAAACGATGCACAGGTAAAACCGGATAAGCAAACGCCGGTTTGTTTCCTAGCCCTTGCCTTGAGGGGGAAAGGAGCCAAACCTTAAAGCCGACAACAATGACCTCAGAGTCCGCCTCCTTCGCTGCGAGACAGGAGTCGAGTAGTCCCCAGAAGCGATAGCGCATGTGTTTTCACGAAGCGCTTTTTGCGTAGTGAAAATGCAGGCTTTCCGACATCGCGTCGAGTCATTGCGAGAATGATGTTGGATACCCCTTGCTGGGTATCCAACGAATGAAGCAGGACGGCTGGGGCAGCCGCAGGCATTAGCGGTCGCGTAGCTTTTGCCGCTTGTTGGGCAGGGATGCCCATAAAAGCTTTCGCAAAAATAGCGACTCCCCGACGGTGTCCCGTTAAGGGTTAACGTGATAAAACTGATTGATCTCTTCGCGCTGTAGATCCCATTTATTTGAACTGTCCGGCCAATGTTTCTTATCAAACCCTGGAGCGTTTTTTAACGTCTCCTTATCCAGATCAAGGACGTAATATTCTTTATCGCGAGTCCAATGCAGCACTGACCATGGAATGGCAAAAAGCTTATTCCCCAGGCCCAAAATGCCGCCGAAGGAAACCACTGCATAGACTACGTGACCACTCTCAGGATCAATCACCAGATCCTTGATGCCGCCCAGGTTTTCTCCTTTCGTGTTTTTTACATTGGTACCGTTAATTTTGCTGGCCCGGCTCACCTGTAGCATCTCTTTATTGACTTCATGGGTAGTCTCGAGCGATTCCTTGCGGGTCTCCTGTTTGAGTTCTTTCTGGGCTTCTTTAACCTCCTGCTGTTTTTCGACTAACTCCTTTTGTTTCTCAGGGACGTCAGCCGCATAGGTAGTACTCACGAGTGTTGCACTCAGAAACGACACGGCTACGATGGGGATAAATGATTTCATATTGCGTACTCCAACTTTTGAAAATGACCGGTTTCTCGATAAGTTTCGAGACTGACTTAGGTTCTTTGTGACATTTCACAAACCCGTACCCAGTCTATCCAATGCATAAAACATCGTCGGTACGGTATCGAACATAAGAGTTCTAGCCCCGGTTGTGCTGAATTCAGCACAACCGATAGATGGAAGCTGCGGTTGGCGTTATGCGGACAATAAAGCAGCGCCATCAAATTAGCAGCCCTGTGGATTTAGGCATTGAGCGTTGCCGAACATAAGCGCTATGTTCGCTGCCGCACCGAACACATTCAGGTTTACGTGTATTGTTTTCTACAAGCGATGGGAAAACATCATTCCCCGCTTTGGGCATGGCAATGTGGTCATGGTTAACTTAATTATCAGGAGACACTCATGAACAAAGATCAAGTAAAAGGCAAAGTCGAAGAAGTCAAAGGTAAAGTCAAGGAAGTCGCCGGTAAGGTACTGGACGACAAAGGTATGGAGATAGAAGGAAAAGTCCAAAAGAACGTTGGCAAGGCCCGCGCAGGCCTTGGCGATCTCAAGGAAGACGTCAAGGATGAACTTGAGAAGGACTAAAACAAGCGCTACTGAGAGTTGTGCAGTTGAGTCCGGACAAGCCGGTTCAACTGTACAGTCTTAGCGGGACGCTCACGAACCGCTTTTTTACAGGAAATGAATATGAAACTGACTAACATGAAAAGCACCGGCTTATTGACAGCTGTCTTTTTGACCTTCTGTTCGTTTGGCGCTTATGCCGAAGAAAGCAAAATTAAGACCAACGTGAACGAAGATCAGGTAAAAGGCCGCGTCGAAGAAGGCAAAGGCAAAGTCAAGGAAATCACCGGCAAGGTACTGGACGACAAAGGTATGGAGATAGAAGGCAATGTCCAAAAGAATCTCGGCAAGGCCCAGGCGGGCTATGGCGATCTAAAAAAGGACATTAAGGACAATAAGGACAATAAATAACACCGGAATTATTGAGCTGCGCAGGCACTGGCCTGCTGCCCGATAGCATCGGGATACTCTTAAACTTTTACAGGAAATTGATATGAAACTGACTAACATGAAACACACCGGCTTATTGGCGGCTATCCTTTTGACCTTCTGTTCGTTTGGCGCTTATGCAGTAGAAAGTCACATGGAGCAAGCGCTTAAGCACGCAGAGGCTGCGGCCAAAGCTGATGATGGAAAGACTATTGCCGAGCATGCGGAAGCAGCGAAGACTCATGCGAAAACTGCCGATGAACACTTGGATGCCGGCATCAAGAGCTTGAATGATGCTATCGATCACGGCAAGATGAAGCATCCCGAAGCAGCAAAGAAGGCCGCCGAAGAGGCTCTAACACATCTGAAAGCCGCGCAATAAACGACCGTCGTTTTTTCGGTATCACAAAGAACGGCGGGTTATTTACCCGCCGTTAATTCCACATAAAGCAATTTTTTATAAATAAAATAAAAATTATAAATTATTGGTTGGCGGTCAACTGGCGGCATTAATCGCCGGATCAATTCAATACGCGCCATTTTTAATTTCAGATTTTAAGCACCCACGCTTAACAATTTCGCTAATTCAGCACCAACTTCTGTTTCAAAATGTATTGCACTTAAAATCTGATGTTACGCACGGTCTAGAACCGTCGTGAAAAAATAGATCGCAGCCAGAAAATATCTTGTTCCGTGTCTGGGAATATTCGCCGTAGGGCGTGCCGTGCGCGCCTTGGGAGCTAAGGAACAGACTTAAGCAAGACCATGAAAGACTGAAGACTTCAATCCTTCATGGTTTAAAGATAAAACCAGCTTACGTTATTTCATGCTCATTGCTAAGGCGCGCACGGCACGCCCTACTCACATCCGTCGCGGTCATTCAGTGAAGAGGCGTTATCCATTATCAAACCCTCTTTTTGCGGTTTTCGCGAGCAATGCGTAACATCAGTTAAAATTTTTTCTGCAAAAACCGCGCGGGTGAGGAGGAGTGATTTTGGGCGGGGGCGGGCTTGTCTGGGATTTGCTGCGTGGCGGTGGGGGGCGGTGCTGGGGCCCGGCTGTTGGTGGGTTAGTGTAGGGTTGCGGCCAGATCTTTGATCAGGGTGTTGAGTAGGCAGTAGATTTGTGTGGCCGTGATGGATTGCTATTTGTCCATTTGAGTATACCTATGAGATATGCAACTGGTACCGGAAAATTTCATCCAAAATTCTCCAGTGTGCCAAACTTTACAGCCAAGCTCGTTAGTTCTCCTTATCAAGAGAAAGATATGGTAGATATTAGCTCTGGTTGTGGAACAATAAGGGACTTTAATGTTCACCTTAAGGTAAGAGAAGGAAATCTTGAAGCAGGAAGTTATGTATTTGAATATATAGCTTATGAAACAAATGAAATTGAATAGCCTGATAAGTCGGACAACTGTGTTTTGTTGCCCGACATTTCGATGTATGTGAATGTCGGGCATATACAGCATGTGCAAGACTATTTTTCCAACATATCCTGTAAAGTAATCTCCCTTTTAAGCATCTTATAAAATGTGGATTGCCCACCACTACCGGGAGCAAAATTTCTAGTGGTAAAATCTTCATCCTTTAATTCAATATCTTCAAAATACGTTGAGAAGTCAGACATTGTAGGAATTGGTCCGTTACCTTTTGCTATCAAATCAAGGTAAACATCATCTTTAAGATATTTCATAAATGCCTTAAATGCATTTGAACGTGGTAAAAGATTTCCGGTTATATCCTTTGCTTCCCATGATAATTCCCATTTATCCTTAATTGCATCAAAATAATTGAATAATATTTCGGCGATATCTAAATCTTTTCCCTCAATAAATAAATTACGAAAAGGACATTTTTGTAATTCCTTCAAGTTAGCCAACTTAAGTTTTTTTCCATCAAGAAGCATTCTACGATCTTGGTCCGGATCGATAGAAATAAATTTAACTAAAGCTTCAACGAATGACTGTTGTGTAAGCGGTTCATAAGTTCGCCCTACAGTTGCGGTACCCAGCCTTTTAATCCTTTGAGAAAGCGGACTGACTTTTTCTTTATCTAACGCAACCGCGACGTTATGGCATGTTTTATAGGGGCTAGGTGTCTTTGCTAACTCAGTTAGATCATAAACTAAACTTTTATTAACTTTGGTTTGAGCTAAATTGACAGTAGCGAAGATATTTGCTTGTTCAGATACGTCTGCGCCTATAAATATAGAAAGATTAATATCAAAATCTATATTCTCGGAATCAAAACAGCAGTTATTATTTTCGTCCATAAATGCAGCAATGCGATGTTGTCCATCAATCACTCTAGCTATCCGACTAAATTGGATATTTTCATCTTCGATTCCACTTTCAGAAATATATTCTTTTAATATCAAAGTCCCGCTATTTTCACTTAATTTCTTATATTCTGCGCACTTCTCATCGATAGAAAGGATCACGGATGTAGGAAATGTTGCGTCTCTCCCTTCGATGTATTTTTTTATATTAATAACACGTTTTTTACTGACGGGCCTCTGGATACCAAGATACCGTTCAAGATCTCGTTCATCACATATCAATCGTCTTACATCGGCATAAGAGATTTCAACAAGATCTCGTGGCTTTATAGAAGCAATAAAAAATTCTCCTATAGGTTGCTTGACCTTAAGTACTGGCAACTCAAGTGTTTTATTGTTCATTATTTAATCGCCCTTGATTTATTCTGTCAGAAAATTGTCCACTAAAGTCTTTTTCAGCTTGTTCAGTGTCCTTAAAAAAATCCGTTTTTTCAGATGTTCCATCCAAAATAGATAGATACCAGCAATACAAAGAAATACCATACATAAACCAAGCATGTTCGAAAGAAAAATTATAAAACTGGTAATAATAGGTATGCTGACTTTCGAACCCAGCTTTTGTTAAAGCGTAGGTAATCATCGAAATTAATAACATAATCAAGGCAATAAAAAAACGGGCCAGTATCCGTTAAAAATTTTTCTAATGGACAATCTCTTCCCATCATCACTTCTTTCAGCCTCAAAATACCTTTCAATTATCAGATATATCAGTGGAGGAATAAATGCCGATGCGTAAACGAACTGCTCAGAAGCTGAGAATGAAATACTCAATACATCAAAGAATCCACTCAAACCAGCTTCCGTATCCTTCGGTTTTGGTGTCAAAATGACAGCCAGGATTATGGGAAGAGTACACATAATCCATAACGCCATAAATTTGCTGAGCGCTTGAAAATGCCTATAAAATGGAAATGCTACGAAAGGGGAAATAAGAGGGACTTTTTCTAAAATCCAAATAGCATACTTAGAAATATTTTTCATTATTAGTCTTAAAAACACTTAATCACCATTTCCTCATATTTTCCTCGCGCTTTCGCACTACCGGATATAACACTAGCTCGGCTCAAACTAATAAATTCACCCATCCCGAAATATAGTTCTCTAATGCACTCATGGTGGGCATTCGTGACAAGAACCTGTGCACCTCGCTTGGTGGCCTCTTTTACAGAATCTCTGAGCCGAATTTGATCGTCCCAAGAAAATAGGTTTTCATTATATTTTACGAAGCCATTATGATTATGCTTGACGGTATAAGGGGGATCTACAAAAACAAAATCTCCTGCGTGGGCTTGCTCAATAGCCTGTTGAAAGTCTCCGGCAATAAGAGTTGTGTTAGCCAACAGGCTAGCTATTCTCTCAAAATCATCCGTTTCCAACACTACATTGTTTTTAGTTCCAATGGGTACATTGAATTGGCCATTAAGATTGACCCGATAAAGTCCATTCCAGCACGTTCGATTTAGATAAATAAATTGCGCAGCTTTTTCTTCCTCAGTTTTAAAATCTTTAGCCCGAACTTTATAATAATATTCTTTATTATGATTATCGTGATGAGCTTTAAGGTGCTGTTCTACTCTTTGCCATTCGTCCCTAATTGCACGATATGTATTAATTAATTGAACATTTTTGTCACAAAGTATTGATTGAGCGGGTGATAGACTAAAAAAGACTGCGCCACCCCCTAAGAAAGGCTCAATAAAACGAGTATATGGGACATTGAATAAATCTGAATGTTTTCCCGTTAGCCACCTTTTTCCACCCGCCCATTTCAAGAAAGGAACAAATTTAGGCTTATTAACTTCCTGTGTTTTCATAAATTGCGGATTGTCCATGGGTTCGCGTATGGGCGGTGTGAAAGCCCAGAAAGCGGATTCGTAAGGAATGTTAAAGGCATTATAATTTAAAAAAAAGCCTAACATAAAAAATATGTAGCGAGCAGGTTGGGCAGAGGTACGAGAGCTGTAAGGTGGATTCACTGCTAGGCAATCCACCACACTGCGACAGGCTGTCGTCCGCGTTGTGCGTATGTGGCGGTTTGCTACGCGAAACCTCCCTACGGGACTACAACTTTAATTCTTCCCCTCTTATCTTTGGCAAGTCTTATAAAATACTTATAATTTGACTTATGAACACGATCAGCTGGAAACCCAAAGCCCTTAAGCAGCTTTAAACGATCAAGGAAATCGCCATACGTCAGCGGATCTATACCGAAGCGCAGGTATTGGCTGATTTCCCGAATTGCCAGGGCGTTAAAAAGCTGACTAACCACGCCTACAGCTACCGCCTGCGGGGTGATTTCCGGGTGTTTTTCGAGTTCGACGGCGACGTACGTATTATTGACATTGAAGAGGTGAAAAAACGCGATGAGCGCATTGACTAACTACCAAACCATTCTAGGCAACGACGGCAAACCGGCGTTTGTAGTGCTGCCCTATGCCGATTTCGTTAAACTGACCGGCGTTGTTCGCCCCGACATGATCCCGAACGCTGTCGTTGGTAAGCGCGTCATGGATGGGGTCAGTATGCTGCAAGCTTGGCGTGAATACTTGATGCTGACTCAAACCGACATGGCGGAACGCATGGGCATTAGCCAAGCCGGTTACGCGCAGATTGAGGCCGCCAAGCGTCCACGCAAAGCCACACTGCAAAAAGCCGCTGATGCCTGCCTTGGGCATTACGCTGGAGCAGTTGGCGTCTTGAGTTCGTTGGGCTGAGATACGAAGCCCAACACTATTCGGCCCCGATCTGAGGCGCATTTTATGAGCAGTTTGGGCGGAGAGAAGACTTGACGCACTAAATAAACGTATATACAGTTATTAGCATGAAAAAGAAACTCACCTGGGACGAAACCAAACGGCAAGCCAACCTGCAAAAGCATGGATTGGACTTTGCCGATGCCGGGGAAGTGTTCAAATCGCGTTATCGTTTGGATTTAATGGTCGAGAGAAATGGCGAGCAGCGCCTACAGTCTTTTTCGTATGTGATGAATCGGCTGGCGGTTTTATCCTTGGTTCATTTGGATCGCAACAATACGGTGCGGGTCGTCGGCTTTCGGCCTGCAAGCCAACTAGAATCGGAGATGTATTATGAGTGGCTCGAAAACAACGTCAATGAGTCGTGAGCAAATTCTTGAAGCGATGAAAACGCCACCACCCGGCGGGTATTACGTTTGGGACGGTGTTGATGAAGATGATCGCCCAGCGACTGAGGAAGAATTACGTGCAGGTATTGCGTTAGCGAGAAGCCGTGGGCGTCCGGCTGGTTCGGATAAAACCCAGATTGCATTGCGTGTTGATAATAGTGTGTTAGAGGCTTTCCGTTCCACGGGTAAGGGCTGGCAAACACGCATGAACGAGGCATTGAAAGAATGGCTTAAAGAACATGCTGCGTAGTCATGTAGCCCGTATGAAGCTTGCGGAAAGCTGTAAAGCTGTAAGGTGGATTCGCCGTTAGGCAATCCACCACACTGCGACAGGCTGTCATCAGCGTTGTGCGCATGTGGCGGTTTGCTACGCGAAACCGCCCTACGGGTTAGGCAATCCCCTGACAGGCTTACAAAACTTAGCCACTAAAAGCT
>Ga0208125_100236_pt1 | contig 45114 bp, 38 predicted proteins | sample LakWasM128_HOW14_2_FD_183938 | JGI IMG/M metagenome (GOLD analysis project Ga0208125, IMG submission 183938) | Freshwater sediment methanotrophic microbial communities from Lake Washington under simulated oxygen tension - Sediment Metagenome... | ecosystem: Environmental > Aquatic > Freshwater >...
GGCTGTAAATTTTTAATGAACCGAAGAATTTTTTACTCTCTTCGTTTGCTTTGCCGTGATCAGCGAAGCCTTGAATTATGACACAGTTTTTACGCTTTTGTCAAACTTTCTGAAAACTTTTTAACAACCTTCTCATCGTTTTGATGGGTGGTCGCAGTAATCAGCGAAGCTTTAAATTATAGCATGGCATTTCGCAAGATCTGAGATCGCCATCTCAACATGCCATCTAGACGCGATAGCGATCTGCAGTCCCACCCAATTTCAACAACAGGGCTCCAGCAATATCGAGCAATGGCAATACTTCGTCTGCAGCGCCATGGAGGATGGCTTCACGTGGCATCCCAAACACAATGCAACTCGCCTCGTCTTGAACGTAGTTGTAGCTGCCCGCGTCTTTCATTTCTTTCATTGCCTTGGCGCCATCGTTCCCCATTCCAGTCAACATGATGCCAAACGCATTCCGTCCAACCACACGCGCGGCGGACTTAAACAACACTTCCACGGACGGCTTGTGACGATTCACCGCCTCTCCATCCTCAACCACGCAAACGTAATTGGCTCCACTCTTATCAACTCTGAATTGCTTACCCCCTGGTGCAATGTATGCATGGCCCGGAAGTACTCTCTCCCCATTCACTGCCTCCTGAACCGTAATTTGGCACAAAGTGTTCAGCCGAGCAGCAAAACTGGTCGTAAATCCTGGTGGCATATGCTGCGTAATGACGATGCCAGGTGAATCGGCTGGCATTCGCGTCAATATCTCCTTGATGGCCTCAGTCCCTCCGGTTGAGGCGCCAATACAAATGAGCTTTTCAGTTGAAACCCGCGCCATAGAAATCAATTCAGGTCGCTGAAGCAACCCTTTTGAACTTGAAACGCTCCCCATTGTCGAGGGACTCGCTTGAATAACACGTCGAATGTGTGCCGACGCGGCGACACGAACTTTTTCAACGATTTGCCCAGCCAACTCATTAATGCCATCTGCCAAACCGATTCTTGGCTTAGCAACAAAGTCAACAGCACCGAGCTCCAGCGCCCTCATTGTTACTTCAGCGCCTCGCTCGGTTAATGTAGAAATCATCACTACTGGCATCGGACGGAGACGCATCAGTCTAGCCAAAAAATCTATGCCATCCATCTTGGGCATCTCGATATCCAGTGTGATTACATCAGGATTAAGCTCACGAATCATCTCTCTGGCAATGAGAGGATCATTGGCCGCCCCCACACACTCCATGTCCTTCTGACGATTAATGATCTCCGTCAGCAGACCACGCACTAGAGCGGAATCATCAACAACTACAACGCGAATCTTCTTCAAGTGAATCTCTCAAAACAGGTCTACCGAGCCACCCGCGTTCGACTTCGCAACCGTAGCTGCATTTCCACGCCTTTCTTCCACCGCCAATGTTTCGGGATGGGAATGCGCCAATCTCTTTACCAGTGCTTTGCCAGTAACAGGAAAGAAGCACACTTTTCGCGGGTGGATATCAAGAACGTCCTGCGATACGACGGGGATCCGCTCTGTAGACAGGTAGTCCAAAACAAACTGCGTATTGCGCTCTCCAACGTTCATCGTCGTGAAGCCTGCCATTACCTGAGCACCGCCAAATATTTTTGCTTGCATGGTTTCACGGCGCGCTCCAAGCTTGAACATTTCGTTAATTAGCAACTCCATAGCATAGGACCCATAGCGGCCAGAACCATCTGCACCATCACCATCCGGTAGCATGAAATGGTTCATGCCACCCGTACGCGCCTTACCATCCCATAGACATGCAGCAATGCAAGATCCAAGGACTGTCATGACCACAAGGTCTTCGTTAGAAACATAGTATTCACCGGGCAGTACCTTTACCGCATCGTACTGAAAATGGTGATCGGCGTAGAAAAAAGACGCCTCCCCCGGCTTCCGTGCCTGGGCTTTGAGCTGGTCTACTCTGGAGGCCCTCCCATTCGCCAAAATCTTGACCGGCGGGGCGCCCCCCCCAAGGACTCGACTCACGGAAGATCCAACATTGTATTGGGGCAAATTCATGTAAGCCTTGCTATCAGTGAAAACAAAACAAGCCCTCAGAACGTTGCGCCGAGGTGGGTGCGTTACCGTCTTTCATAGACCGTTTTTCCCTTCAGGATGAACATGTCACGGGAGTCACTGAAATTCTCGGCATGACCAACAAACAGCAATCCACCCGGCTTCATGACTTTAAAAATACGTTCGAGTACTTTCCTCTGAGTTTGCGCATCGAAGTAGATCATGACATTTCTGCAAAAAACCACATCAAACGGCTCCTTAAAAGGCCAGTCGTCTCTGATCAAATTCACCATTAAAAACTCAATAGCCCTCGATAGTTCAGGCTTTACCCTGACCATACCGTCGTTCCCGCCTTTGCCCCGCAAGAAAAAACGTTGCATCCTGCTTGCATCAATCCCTTTTAGACCATCCAACCGATAAACTCCCTGAGCCGCGGAGGCCAGAACTTTCGAGTCAATGTCACTTGCCACCAGCGAGAATTTAGGATTTGTCCCCAGGGCCTCCAATGCAGTCATGATTATTGAGTACGGCTCCTCGCCAGTAGAAGCGGCACTGCACCAAACGCGCCATGACGTACCGGAAGGCTTCGACTTGAGAAGATCCGCAAAAATCTCAAAATGATGCTGCTCTCGAAAAAAAGAAGTCAGGTTTGTCGTCAACGCATTAACAAACTCCTGCCACTCCGGGCTATCGGCTGACTCCAACCACCCAAGATAGTCGCGAAAGCTTTGATATCCGGTTTCACGAAGCCGCCTGGATAGGCGGCTGTACACCATGGCATGCTTTCCGTCGTGCAGACTAATCCCGGCCCGCTTGTAAATCATCGACTGAACCTGATCAAAATCAGCATCAGTCCAAGCAAATTCACGACCTTGCATTCCCACTGAAGAACTCACAATCGCTCCCGCTTCAGACAAATTCTTCAAATGAGCCACTCCAGACCACCCTTTCGTCTTGGTTTGACCACCCCCACCAACACCAAGGCAACTTTATTCGGACGCCCCAACAAGGCCCATATCCGGGGCAGACATTAGCCGCTCAATATCGAGAAGAATCAGCATTCGATCCCCCAAAGACCCGAGCCCCAATACGGCGGAACTATCGATAACGCTGTCAATGTCGGGCGCGGATTTGAGACTCTCCGGGGGAAGCTCCATTACATCGCTAACCGAGTCGACCACTATTCCGACAATTCGGTTCCTCAGATTCAAGATGATTACCACCGTGAACGAGTTGTACTCCGCCTTGGAGCAACTGAATTTCAATCGCATATCCACGATCGGCACAATCGTGCCTCTCAGGTTCACCACGCCCTTAATAAAATCCGGTGCGTTGGCGACTCGCGTCGGCGGCTCATAGCCGCGAATTTCTTGCACCTTAAGGATATCAATGCCGTATTCCTCCTGGTCCAAGCGGAAAGTCAAATACTCTCTTGCTTCAGAAGATGCCAGTTCGTCGAGTTTTTCCATCATGCCCATGTTTGCCCTCCTTCAATATCTTGACATCAATGCCGTGAACGACGAACTAAAGCACCCGTATCCAGGATAAGCGCCACCTTCCCATCCCCAAGAATCGTGGCGCCAGATACATTGGGAACCTTACGGTAATTTGATTCCAAATTCTTTACAACCACTTGTTGCTGCCCCAGCAGTTCATCGACCAACAACGCGACGCGACTACCATCCGCCTCCACGACAACCATGATGTCACACGACTTTTCAAAGTCGAATCTAGGAATTTGGAATATCTTTTCCAATTCGATTACGGGCATGTACTCGTCACGCACTTTGACCAACTGAGAGCCCTGCCCGACCGTGCTGACCGCATCCGCTTTAACCTGGAAGGACTCAACCACAGATGACAGAGGAAGAATATAAACTTCGCCACCAACGCCGACAGACATGCCATCCATAATGGCTAGAGTCAATGGCAAGCGGACCGAGACCTTCATTCCATAGCCTTCAGCCGAATCAATTTCCACGGTCCCATTCAGCGCCGCTATATTTCGCTTTACGACGTCCATGCCAACACCGCGCCCGGAAACATCAGTGACAACATCTGCCGTGGAAAACCCAGGCGCGAAAATCAATTGCCAGACTTCCCCATCGGACATCTGATCAGACACATCCAGCCCGCGCTCTCTGGCTTTACTCAATATTTTTTGCCGGGACATCCCCTTTCCGTCGTCACGAACTTCAATGACGATCGAGCCTCCTTGATGGGAAGCAGAAAGCGTAATGGTTCCGGTTTCGGACTTACCTGCCGCCAAGCGTTCAGCCGGCGATTCGACACCGTGGTCACAACTGTTGCGAACTAGGTGAGTCAACGGATCCGTGATTTTTTCCACCAGCCCTTTGTCCAACTCGGTGGCCTCTCCCTGCGTAACAAAGTCCACCTTCTTGCCCAACTTGCTCGCAAGATCTCGCAGCATTCGCGGGAAACGACTGAACACGATCGACATTGGAATCATCCGAATCGACATCACGGACTCCTGCAAATCTCGCGTATTGCGGTCCAAATCCGCCAACCCGGAAAGCAGTTGCTGATACACAGCGGGATCCAACGCTCGACTATTCTGAGCGAGCATTGCCTGCGTAATAACCAGTTCACCAACCAAATTGATCAATTGATCGACTTTGCTGATAGCAACGCGTATCGTCGCTGCCTCGGGTTGTGCTGCACTGGCAGCGGCTGGCTTGACAGGTGGTGCCTTCAGCGCCACCTTAGCTTCACCAAGAGTCCCGGTGGCAGGGGCAACTGGAGCCCCAGGCGCACCGTCAAAGAACCCATATCCTGGCAAAGGAGCCAATGGAGCGCCAGGTAGCGGGTCGTCAAAACTATCGACGGCTTTCACGGTCTCACTCTCGGCGTCAGCATCCGTCTCCTTAATTTGAATGTAATCCCTCGACACATGGAACGCAAACAAGTCCAACAAATCTTCATCAGTTGACGCCGTTTCAACAGCAAAGAACCGCGTGTTTTTGGCCTCAGAGGGCAGGACTGAAATTTCCCCCAGCCCTGGAATATCCCGGAACAACTCTTGCACAGCATCGGCTTGCTCAGGGCGCTCAAGGGGTCCAATGCGAATTTCCAGTGAACGAGTGAGCTTGTCCTTGCGTTCAGCCACGGCCACAGGCGCTTTCGCAACCATCGTTTGTGGCAACGGAGCGGGGGCAGGAGGCGGCGCGACGACCGGTGTATTGCCAGCTGCCAACTCGCTTATTCGTCGGACCAAGTCGCCAGTTGGCAAAACTTCGCCTTCACCCCCTGCCTGATGTCTCGCCAGCAAGCTTCTGGAAGCGTCGGCTGATTCCAGCAAAACATCCACCATGGCCGAATTCGGCTGTAATTCGTGACGACGCAGTCGATCCAGCAGCGACTCCATTTGGTGGGTTAATTCAGCAACATCAGCAAAGCCAAACGTGGCGGCGCCACCCTTCACCGAATGTGCGCACCGAAAAATACCATTCAAGACCTCGTCATCTGCCGTTTCCAGATTCAAATTGAGCAACATTTGCTCCATAAGATCCAGATTCTCCCCCGCTTCTTCAAAGAAGATCTGATAAAACTGGGTTAGATCGAAATCACCATTTCCACCGCTACTATCTTGATGCGTCTCGGACATACCAAACTCCTATTTTCTATTATTCATGCCACTGACCATCAAATCAGCGAATTACTTTCTTGATGACATCCAACAACCGTGCTGGGTCAAAAGGCTTTACCAACCAGCCCGTAGCACCAGCGGCCCGCCCGGCCTGCTTCATCAAGTCACTGGATTCTGTGGTCAACATCAAAATCGGGGTAGTTTTGAACTGGGGATGATCGCGCAATTTTCTGGTTAAACCCAAACCGTCTAGACGCGGCATATTTTGATCCGTCAACACCAGATCAAATGACTGCGACTGCGCCTTCTCATAGGCATCCTGACCATCCACAGCCTCCACCACTTGGTACCCGGCACCGGTCAGGGTAAAGGACACCATCTTGCGCATGGAAGGTGAATCATCAACGGCGAGAATTAAAGGCATTTGAAGCTCCGACTATTTCAGTTTGGTGTATTTGGTATAAAACTCAGAAAAGCTCAATCGAACCGGCATCCATCTCATCTTGTGTCACAGGGTTGGGCCGCTCCGGAACCTCCTCCACAAAGGGCACCGCCTCACCATCTTCCGTACCCATGGACTCAGACGCCAAACGATAAGCGCATCCTTGCAGAATCTTCGAAGTATGAACGATAAGTTGGGATGCCATGTCCTGGAATTGCAGCTCAGTGACAGCCGCACGCAAAGTACTGCGCACGTCATCCAACTCTTTGGAATTCATCAACGCAGGATTCGCCAAATTGGCACTCGCACTGGTGAAGCGTTCCATCAAATTTTCCATAGTGTGCGCGAGCAGCCCGTCTAATCTGGACAAATCATGCACAACAACGAGCAATGAATCCTGAACTTCGGCGACGAGCATGACCGGCATCTGCACAGCGGGGACAGTTGGCGTTGTCAATGATGGCTGCATTGTCATATGTCCTAAAAAACCACTCTCCATATCGGTCCCACCCGGCTTCAAGAAACCAAGATATCACATGCTACTAGATTAGCAGGAAACCGTAGCATTGGGGAACTATTGCTGCCCGTCGCCACAATATACCCGCTCTCGCTACTTGCTCACCCAGTCTTGGGTACCCCATAATCGGTCAACTAGGCAACGTAGAAAATGGACACAAGCCCCTCAGCAGCCCCACTGAATATTCTTCACCTAGAGGACTCGGCGAACGATCATCAACTCGTCTGTCGAGCACTTGACAAAGCGGGGTTCACCTACACGATCACCCGCATAGAGACGCTTCCTGCTTTTACTGAGCTGGCGGGTTCCGGTTCGTTTGAACTTATTCTCGCCGACTATCGACTGCCAGGCTTTACGGCAGTAGACGCATGGTCCTCGCTCCCACCGAACGGCAACCGGCCACCAGTCATACTGCTGTCGGGTGCGATCGGCGAAGCGGCGGCTGTTTCGGCTATCCATCTTGGCATCAGCGACTATCTGCACAAAGACGACCTGAGTCGATTGGAGCGCGTGATCTTGAGAGCGCTGGAAGTCTATCGGGCCCGCAAGGCAAAGGAGAAAGCAGACCTGGAACTGGCAATGTCTGAAAAGCGCCTGTCGGAATTTACGGGATATCTGCAAGAGGCCATTGAGAGGGAACGAGCCGCCATCGCACGCGAGATCCATGACGACATAGGTGGCTCGCTCGCAGCCGCCAAACTCGATTTGGCCTGGATATCCCGGCACGATACCGATCCGGCGATTCAATCCCACGTCCAGGCCGCCACAGATATGCTGCAACATGCACTCGGAGCCAGCCAGCGAATCATGATGAACCTACGGCCATCCATACTGGATCAGGGGCTCTTCGCCGCAGTGCAGTGGTTGGCCAGCAGTTTTGAAAAACGAACCGGCATCAGGACAATATTGCGCGCAAACAATGAGAATCTGAGCCCAGAAAAGCCCGTTCAATTGACGGCCTATCGCACGGCGCAGGAAGCGCTTACCAATGTCTCAAAATACGCCTGTTGCAGCCTGGTTCAGATCGATATCTCAGACGCGGAAGATTTTCTCACCATGGAAATCAGTGACAACGGCGTCGGAATCACGGAAAAGGAGATGGCTAAACCCGACGCATTTGGAATCCGCGGCCTTCACGAGCGCGCAAAGACAATAGGCGGCTGGCTGGACGTCAGTACACGGGAGGGCGTTGGTACTTCAGTGATTCTTTCTGTACCACTGGCCGCATCCAAAAATCTTTCCCTGGAGGCGCAGTTCAAGTGATCAAAGTGATACTTTGCGATGACCATGCAATGGTCCGGCGCGGCATTAGGGACACATTAGCTGACGCCGCCGATATAGAGGTGGTGGGTGAATCCGGCACCTACTCGGAAGTACGGGAACTGATCCGAAAAACCCCGTGCGATGTCCTCATACTGGACTTGAATTTACCTGGCAGGGGCGGACTAGAAGTACTGGCCAGCATTCGCGAAGACAATTCCCCGATCAGGGTATTGATTGTTTCCATGTTCGCCGAAGATCAGTACGCTATACGCTGTTTGCGCGCCGGTGCAGATGGATACCTCAACAAAGCTGGCGACCCCAGTGAATTAATCCCCGCCGTACGCTCATTGGCAAAAGGCCGAAAATACGTCACGCCAGAGATATCTGAAATGCTTGTGGACAATCTGGCGTCACCGAACACAGAGTCTTTGCATGCTGCGTTGTCCGAGCGTGAGCTTCAAACCCTGCTGAAAATTGCCTCCGGAAAACGCCTTTCAGATATTGCAGAAGAACTCATGCTGAGTCCCAAGACGGTCAGCGTTTATCGTGCGCGACTGCTGGAGAAACTCAAGTTATCCAACAATGCGGAACTGGCTGTCTACGCCATTCGAAACCAATTGGTCTAGGTGTGCAGACTACCGGCTGGAAAACACTTCCATGGAGCGCTCCAACAGCACCATGAAAGGTTGGTCCAGCATCGGCAACGTAACGGCGATGCCGATCAGCCCCACTACCAGCGTAATAGGGAACCCGACGGCAAAAATATTCATTTGCGGAGCAACTCTCGAAACGATGCCCAATGCCAAATTGACAAACATCAACATACCAACCATGGGAAGAGCGATCCATAGCGCGCTGGCAAACAGGTCAGCGCCCAGTCGTTGTAGCTTCATATGCCTCAAAGTCTCCAGGAAATTCTGATCGACGGGAAAGGAATGGAAGCTTCGGTTAATGGCAAAAAGCACCATGAGATGTCCGTTCATTGCCAGAAAGAGCAACGAAGTCATTTGCCCGAAAAAACGGGCCACCGCGCTGGACTGCGCACCAATGGCTGGATCAAAAAAAGCCGCGAAATTCAGCCCCATCTGAAATCCAACCACTTCTCCAGCGAGTTCCACGGCAGAAAAAACCACCCTGACCGCAAATCCAATCGCCAACCCTACGCCAACCTGCTGCATGACAACCGCCAACGCTTGGGGATCGTCAAAGCCTATCACCGGCATGTCCGGCAAACTGGCTTGGGCGGCCAACGCAACCAAAAAAGCCAGGGCAACTTTTGCTCGAATGGGAATTGCACGGGAAGAGAAGACTGGCGCCGCAGTGAATACCGCGAGAACACGTAGAAAAGGCCAGAGAATTGGCGATATCCACGCAGCAAGCTGCGCTTCAGTGATGGAGATCACAGCGCCCCCACGATCAGACTACTGACCCTGGAATGGCCTCGATGGTTCGTCGAATGTACTCAACCAGCATCGTCAGCATCCAAGGACCAGCAATTGCAAAAACGGCGATCACGGCAATCAACTTGGGTACAAACGCGAGTGTTGCTTCATGTATTTGGGTCACCGCCTGGAACAGGCTTACCAACAGGCCCACAACCAAAGCGGTCCCCAACACGGGAGCTGAAACCATCAACAGCATCAACAGCGCATCTTGCCCCATCGTCAAGACCATTTGTGCATTCATTGCCCTGACCTCCCATCACGTAACAAAGCTGGCGGCCAGGGAACCAATGAGCAGGTTCCAGCCATCGGCCAATACAAACAGCATCAGCTTGAATGGTAGCGCCACCAAGACTGGGGACAGCATCATCATGCCAAGAGACATGAGCACACTGGCAACCACAATATCGATAACCAGAAATGGGATGAAGATCATGAAGCCGATCTGAAACGCCGACTTCAGTTCACTGATGACAAATGCGGGCACCAAGACCCGCATCGGAGCCGTGTCTGCCTTCACATCAGGCCCGAGTTTCGCAAGCTTGGCAAACAAGGAAAAGTCAGACTGTCGGGTTTGCTTCACCATGAACCCCCGAATCGGACCCTCGCCCTTTTCCAGGGCCTGCTCAAACGTAATCGTATTCTTCGTCAAAGGCAAATAGGCATCCGCATAAATGCGGTCAAAAGTGGGGCCCATGACAAAAAAGGTCAAAAACAACGAGAGCCCAACAATGACCTGGTTGGGAGGAGAAGACTGTGTACCCAACGCCTGCCGCAACAATGACAGGACAATCACAATCCGCGTAAACCCGGTCATCATCAACAACACGGCCGGCAGAAAAGACAGTGCCGTAAAAAACAGCAGTGTTTGCACGGGGACTGAAAAACTCATGCTGGAGCCGCCAGCCCCAACCAGCAGTGGCAACTGTCCTGAAGTTTGTGCGGCGACCAGCCCATGCAGCGTTAGCGCAGCAAAGCCCAGCAGGCCTTTGCCAACGAAACCTATCCCATTCAATCGATTCCCCCAGTTCACCATGGTCGAACTCATTTCAAATTCTTTGCATTGGTTGCCCAGGATGCGGAGCATTGCTTGAATTACCTGCCATATCGACGTCTACGCAATGCAGACAGGAAATGGTCTGTGCTGTTACGCCCAGCGTCAGCCACACTCGCCGCCCCTCAGGCCCCACCTCTACGGTTACCACCCTTTGGTGCGGTCCCACGGCCAATGCAGAAATAAACCGCGATTGCCCGCTAACCTCGGCACTGCCTGACGAATACCGCTGCTTGAACCACTTCAATGCATACGGCAGGCATGCCAGTATCACCAAGAAAATTCCAACCGAGACCAGCGACTGGGTCATCTCCACGAGTCAACTCTTGCTGACGCGACGCAAACGCTCAGATGGCGTGACCACGTCAGTCAGACGAATACCAAATTTGTCATTGACAACGACCACCTCGCCTTGCGCAATCAAATAGCCGTTCACCAGCACGTCCATCGGCTCCCCTGCCAAAGCATCCAATTCGACAACCGAACCCTGCCCCAGTTGAAGGATGTGCTTGATTGGAACTTTGGTTCGCCCCAATTCGACCGACAGTTGGACCGGTATATCCAGCACCATATTGATGTCATGAATGGGGGCATCACCCCCACCACCCGACATGGATGAAAAAGGCTTGGGCGCATCTCCAGCCAGCACGCCGCCCTGACCATCGTTTCCACCTGGTTCAGTCGCCTTCTGCTCCAGCAACGCCTCTGCCCAGTCCGCCATGCCATCGTCGGCGGCCGCTTCATCAGGTTTTTCTTCAGATGCCATTTTTTTCTCCCAACCAGTTTTGGTCATTGCCGCGTAAGGCCTTGTCTATGCGAATGGCGTACTTGGAGTTGTGCGTACCGTACTGGCACTCAAAAATCGGCACGCTATCGACTGTGACCTGGATTCTGGGCTCCCGATCAAGCTCGATGAAATCGCCCTTCTTCATTGCCAACAGTTGCTCTATCGTCGCATCGGCTCGCGCCAACTCCGCAACCAGCGTCACTTCCGCCGCCTGAATTTCCCGGGTCAACACATTGACCCAACGACGGTCTACCTCAATCGAATCGCCCTGTGTTGACGAGTAGAGCACATCCCGAATGGGTTCCAGGGTCGAATAAGGAAAACAAAAGTGAATCGCACCGGTAATATCACCGATTTCGAGCTGGAAAGATGTTGATATGACAATTTCACTCGGTGTCGCGATATTTGCAAACTGAGGTTGCATCTCAGACCGCTGGTAATCCAGTTCAAGCGGGTAGATGCCCTTCCAGGCTTTTTTGTACTCGGACGTAATGACATCCACGAGTCGGTTGATGACCCGTTGTTCCGTGGCGGAAAAATCTCGCCCTTCGATACGTGTCTGGAATTTTCCAATACCGCCATACAGGGTATCGATCACGCCAAACACCAGCGCCGGCTCGCACACGATCAAACCACTTCCCCGCAGGGGCCGAATGGCCACAATATTGAAATTGGTAGGTACCGCCAACTCCCGCAAGAAGGCGCTATACCTTTGTACGGTGACTGGACCCACCGATATTTCCGGACTGCGGCGAATGAAATTGAAGAGCCCAACGCGCAAGTTCCGGGTAAATCGCTCGTTGACGATTTCCATGGTGGGCATCCGCCCACGAACGATTCGCTCCTGACTGGAAATATTGTAAGAACGGACTTCGCCATGCTCCGCAGCCTCCTCGACCGTCTTCTGGCTCTCACCAGTGACACCTTCGAGAAGGGCGTCAACCTCTTCCTGGGAAAGAAACGACTCACTCATACATGGATACCTGTAACCCCGTTATTGAACAATAAAGCTGGAGAACAGCACACCAACCACCGGGAACTCGGCATGGTCTGACTTGGCCGCGGCTTTCTTTTTCTTGGCAGCAGCAGCCCCGTCGTCATGCCCTGCGGCATCACCGCCACCACCAAATGGCAACGAAGTTTCGCGCAGAATGTCTTTCGCAAGTTGTTGCTTGCCTTCCGGTTTCAGCAGCTCCTCGGCCGTTCGCTGGGAAATAAGCATGAGGATGCCACTGCGGATCGTGGGCAAGAAAGCCTTCACCGTATCAACGGCATGGGCATCCGTTACCTCCAGGGTGATACCCACCTGGGCAACCCGCTCGCCACCGGGATCCGCCAGGTTGACGACCATGTTTTCCAGGGGCAAATACGCAGGCGGTATTTTGGGGCCCGCGTGCGCTGCAGACTTGCTGGGCGTTGCGTCTTCTCCGTCCTCCGCTGCTGCGCGCTGCTTGCTAATATAAAAGAACGCCCCGCCTCCACCCAACGCCAGCACAAGGACTGCGCCAACAATGATGATCAGCATCTTCTTGCTTTTGACAGGAGCTTTGCCCGCCTCTCCGGTGTCGCCAGCCTCAGGTTTCGCAGCCACATTTACTCCTTAATTCCAAAACGATCCACTCAGTCGCGGCGCCAATAGTGACACATTACCGCACCCTATACAAAAAGATCCAGGGCCCCACCGGCTGCCCGCCTCGATACGGCGCTTCTATCGACCTGTGCCGGCTGCACGGACCCGATCACCGATTGCCTCACCCCTTGCCGCGGCCTGCGCTCCTGATCACGCGAATCCCCGGTACCTGCGGTCCCTACAGATACGCCCGACAGCACCAGTCCTTCGCGCTGCAACAGGTCCTTTAAGTGAACACTGGCATTTTCCAGTGCCACGCGTGCCTGCAGTTCATCCGTTCGAAATGCGACATGGGCTTCATTGCCCTGCATGCGAATGCTGACCTCCACCGGTTCAGCGCCGATTCCGTCAAGTTTCATCTGCGCATTTTGCACATCATTGGATATCCAATAGGCAACCTTTTGTGCCACGTACAGATCAGACGGCGATTGCACGTCCGGAGTCGACTGAACCGACGTGCTGGATGCCGGCGACAGAATGGGCTGGGCGATACCGTTGCTCTCGGTTGCGTTCGCCCGAAAGACGGACCTGTCCCGCGCCTGGTCTTCCCGCTTGGCCAGTCCCGGAGCGCCCGCCATCACCACCGCAGCGGCAATCGGAGCCAAGGGCTGCTCCATGATGCGTGGATTGACAGGGAGCACTCGCGGATCCGGTTGCCCACTGGATTCTGCCGGCGCTGCCAAGGCGGCGCTTAGTGAAGTCAACCGTGCCTGCGCATCCTTTTGAGTCTTGCTTCCTTTGCCAACAGGCTCCGAGCCCAGTTCTCCGGCCAGACTCGCAGTGGTCGGTGCATTTTCAGCCTTTAAAAGAGGACGGGGGAGCTTGGGTGCGGATGCCGCGTCAGCGACAGCGCCGGTTGCCATACTTTGGCTGTTGACGACCGTGTTCGGCGTCGGCATGGCAGACCATTGCAAGGACTGCACCGACGCCAGCGCGGCGTCCGGAGTGACGTCCGTCGGCACAGCCGCCTGGGTGGACGCCAGCAGAGCCGCTGCCGCGGTCTCCGTCTGATCACCTTTCTGCAACACCTTGGACACTTCCGTTTCTACCGAAGCACTTGGATCCAGAACCCCTGCCAAATCCGCATTCTTGCCATGTTTGCACAGATCCGATGTATTGAGCGGAGTTGCCGGTTTTAACGGCACAGTCACCGGCGTTGCCAACGCAACTGTCCCGCCCATTGACGAATCAGTCGCCTCGGGGGCAACTGCAGCGGGCGCATCCGGCGCCTCGAAGGACGCCAGAATCGCCGTAAAACCGCCCGTTGCAGCCCCACCGGCATCGTCTGCTCCACCGGCCTTTCCCCTGGCGCCTTTAGAATCTGCCGCCGCGGTCGGTCGGGGGCCATTTTGTGCATTGCGGGTTTCAATTGTCATGTTTTTCTCCACTCATTGGTCGCGCCCTATTGCGGGAGTACAGCAGGGCTGCATATTCATCGGTTTGTCGCTGCTCACGGCGCCTCTCGTTGCGCTGCAAACCTGCCTGTCGGACCTTCAGTATCTGAGTCAAACCAGACAGACGAAACTCTGCCTGCAATAGACTGAGCTTTGCCTGTTCGAGCTGGCGCACAGTGCCGGCAACCACACCGGACTGAAGGCCAATGGCTTGCTGAAGGCGATCCATGAACTGGTAATGGTGACGCACCAGCTCCAGCGAGAGCGCCCTGGCCGCAGATCCAATCCATCGACCATCGGTGTCTGCCGCATAGCCCTGCAATTGCGCCATCTGGTCATGCGCAAAACCCAAACTGCGCTCCACCCTGGCGACCGCCTTGGCCAGCTCATCCCGGCGCAGCGTGGCGTGTTCAATCGCCAGCAGGACACTTTTCAGTTCGGACATAGGAGGCCCAATTTCTTTGTCATGGCTATGTCACACCCACGTTGAGGCTGGTTGCTTCCGCCATCTCATCCAGGACGCAATCCATGGGCGCCACCTCATACATGTCTTGCTGCAAAAACCGGCTCATGCCGTCATGCAACCCGATGGCTTCGTCCAGCGCAGGATCAGAACCCGGCGCATAGGCACCAATTTGAACCAGATCGCGTCCCCGTTCATACTTGGAGTAGACCGCACGGAATCGCCGCGCCAGCTCAAAGTGCTCGCGCGAGACCACGTTGTGCATGACCCGGGAGGCCGATTGTTCAACGTCAATCGCCGGGTAATGCCCCGACTCCGCCAGGCTGCGTGACAACACGATATGCCCGTCCAGAATCGCTCGGGCTGCATCGGCTATCGGGTCCAACTGATCGTCTCCTTCGGCCAGCACGGTATAAAAAGCCGTGATGGAGCCGACACCATGGAGGCCGTTTCCACTGCGCTCCACCAGCTGCGGCAACTTTGCAAAACAGGAGGGCGGGTAGCCCTTGGTGGCCGGTGGCTCTCCAATGGCCAGCGCGATTTCCCGCTGTGCCATGGCGTAGCGTGTCAACGAATCCATCAACAACAGCACATGCTTGCCTTCGTCTCTGAAGCTTTCCGCAATGGCCGTTGCATACGACGCGCCTTGCAGGCGCAGCAGCGGTGGAGCATCGGCAGGTGCCGCCACAACCACAGACCTGGCCCGCCCCTGCTCTCCCAAAATGTCTTCAATGAATTCTTTGACCTCTCGGCCCCGCTCACCAATCAGGCCCACCACGATCACATCCGCTTCGGTGTAACGGGCCATCATGCCCAGCAACACGCTCTTGCCGACTCCTGATCCGGCAAACAGGCCAATGCGTTGGCCACGCCCCACGGTCAGCAGCGCGTTAATCGCCCGCACCCCGGTATCGAGGGATTGCCGCACGGGCGCACGGTCCATGGCATTGATGGGTTTGCGATCCAGCGGCCTAGAGCTCACGTCCACAATAGGGCCCAAACGGTCCATGGGAAAGCCTTGGGCATCCACCACGCGGCCCAACAGGCCATCACCCAGAGGCAGGCGAAGCATGCCCGCATCAGCTCCTGCTTCAAATGATGCCGGCTCGTCCAGACGGGGGATTGGCACGTAGGCCGCCGCAGGAGCAACACCGGCGCCGCTGGACAGCCCATGGACATCACCCGCAGGCATCAAAAAGGCGCGATCGCCTGAAAACCCGACGACTTCCGCCAAAACGGGTGGCCGCGATTTCATGGACACCACACACTGCGCTCCCACGGGAACCCGAATGCCGGTAGCCTCCAGAACCAGTCCGGTCAGGCGGGTCAAGGTGCCACGCACCTCCAGCGTACTGTCGTGCTCCACACTGTGGCGGGCACGCTCCAAATAATCAGCCCATTTGCCGGTAGTCTCAGTCGGCGTCATCGGGTACCTCCCAAGACGATTCCAGGCCCAGTCTTGCGACTGCGCGACTCCAGCGTTTTTCCAGCGTGCCATCCACCACGGTGCCGGCAGCTTCCACCAGGCAGCCGCCACGGGTCACACTGGAGTCTGCCAGCAACGTCAGCGACAGGCCGGAGAACTCTTGACGCAATACTTCTTCCAGGACGTCCAGATCCAGTGGATTCAAGCGCACCAAGGCCGCCTTGCAATCCGTGGCCAACACGCCCAAGGCTTCACGAATCACGGGCTGCAACGCATTGGGATTGGTTGACAGCTCGTGCCGCAACACCTGGCGCGCCAATTCACACGCCAGTTCCAGCACGCCTTTGGCCATGACCTGTTGGGATTCGGCAATTTGGGTATTCGCCGATTCAAAAAGTTGACCGTAGTGGCGCGCAGCCTCCTGCCCCTGGGTCTGGATATATTCATTGATCTGGCGCTGCCCCTCCAGCGTCGCCTGCGCGTGGCCTTGCCCATAACCGTCCGCAAAACCGAGTTGCCGGGCTTCGTTCTCCTTGGCCTGCTCCTCGACCATTTCCCGGGCCTTGACCTTGGCAGCAAACCGCACCGACGCCTGGTCGACTGCACCAAAGTCCCAGCCGACTGCGGCGCCAATGTCTTCGCCTGAGATAAAACGGCTGTGCGTGCGTGTCATCAGACCATGGCGTCGTCGCCACCTCCGCCGCCGATCACAATTTGCCCCTCGTCCGCCAGACGGCGCACCGTCTTGAGCACTTCCTTCTGCTGCGCCTCCACCTCGGACAAGCGCATAGGGCCACGTGACTCCAGGTCTTCCCGCAAAGTCGCCGCCGCACGGGACGACATATTGGCCAGAATCTTCTCTTTCAACTCGGGTTGCGCACCCTTCAAGGCCACGATCAGCACATCGGAAGACACCTCCTTCAGCACCATCTGGATGGCCTTGTCGTCGAGCTTCAACACGTCGTCGAACACAAACATCTTGTCCATGATCTTCTGCGCCAGATCGGCATCATGGTTGCGGATCGACTCGATCACCGTGCCCTCGATGGCAGTACCCATCAGGTTGATCATTTCTGCGGCCGTCTTGACACCACCCAATGAGGACTTGCGAATCTTGTCGCCGCCCGCCAGCACCTTGAACAAAACCTCATTCAGGTCCTTGAGCGCGGTCGGCTGAATGCCTTCCATGGTGGCCACGCGCAGCATCACTTCGTTGCGCTGGCGCTCCGTCAGATTCTTCAGCACGTCCGCCGCCTGGTCATAGTCCAGATGCACCAGAATTGCGGCCACGATTTGCGGATGTTCGTTGCGCAACAACTCGGCCACCGACAGCGGGTCCATCCATTTCAGGCTCTCAATGCCGGAAACGTCGCCCCCCTGCAAGATGCGGTCGATCAGCAGGGCCGCCTTGTCATCCCCCAAGGCCAGCTTCAGCACCGAGCGCACATAGTCGCCGGAATTGGACACCAGCAAACTCTGGGACGCGGCAACGCCGGTAAATTTTCCCACCACGTCGTCCACGCGCTCGCGCGTGATCTGCGTGGTCTTGGCAATGGCCTCCCCCAGCTTCTGGACTTCTTTGGGAGACAGGTGCTTGAACACCTCCGATGCTTCTGCCTCGCCCAGAGACATCATCAGAATTGCAGCGTCTTGTAAACCGTCGTCTTGTGCCATGGTGCTATTCTGCATCGGCCATCAGGCCGGTGCCTCGCCATTCATCCACGTCTTGATAATATTGGCCACGGCCGCCGGATTGTCTCGGGTCAATTTACGGGCATCCTCCAGCTGCTTTTCAGCGGCGGAAACCTGTGCCGCGTCATGACCGGCACCGGGTCCGCTCAGTTGCGGCCGCTCTGGCATTTCCGACTCCAGGGCGTCGAGCTGATTGACCCGCACGGCGCTGGCAGCGGCGCCGGGAACGGGTGCCTGCCCCATCGCCTTGATGGCAGGGCGAATAACCCCCACCAATACCAGGGCCCCGAACAAAAGCGTGCCCAGCGGCCAGGCAAAGCTGCGGGCCAGGTCCAGCACCTCCGGTTGCCGCCACAGTGGCACGTCGATGACCTCAAGCTTTTCGGACGCAAACGCGGCATTCACCAGGTTGATCGAATCCCCACGGTCCTTGCTGAAGCCCACCGTTTCCCGCACCAGGGCGGTCATTTTTTCGATCTGCGCGTCCGTCAACGGTGTGCTGATGGTTTTGCCCTTGTCGTTGGTAGTGACGCTGTTGTTGACGACGACAGCCGCATTGATGCGCTTGATGACGCCCGACGCCCCCTTGACCACCCGAATGGTTTTATCGACCTCGTAATTGATGATGGATTCGCGCTTGCCTCCACCCGCGAGCGGTGTCTGACCACTGGCCGCCAGGGTTTGCGCAGCCCCATTGATGGGCGCCGAAGCCTGAGCAGGCGGCTGGTTGGTCGTAGCACCTGGTACGCCCGACGGTGGGCTGGTGCTGGCCGCGTTGGAACTCTCTACCAGCTGCTGGCTGCGAATGGCACCGACTTCAGGCGTCTGGTTGGGCTTGTGCGACTCGGTGGTGGATTCGGTTTGTGAGAAATCCAGCTCCGCCGTGACTTCAGCCTTGACGTTTTGCCGACCCACAATCGGCTCCAGAATATCCAGAATCCGGCGGCTGTACAACTGCTCGACCTGGCGCACGTACTGCAACTGTTCTGCATCGACACCCAGTGCGCCGCCAGAACCGTCTGTTGGACTGGACAACAGTTTGCCCGTGTCATCCAGCACACTCACGGCCGATGGACTCATCTCGGGAACGCTGGAAGCCACCAGGTGGATGATGCCCGCCAATTGGGTACGGTCCAGGGTGCGCCCGGCATGCAAGCTCAACAAAACCGATGCCGACGGTTTTTGCTGCTCACGGAAGAAACCATTCTGATTGGGTAAAGCCAGGTGAACGCGCGCATTTTGCACCGACGACAGGGCCTGGATGGAGCGGGTCAATTCCCCCTCCAGCCCGCGCTGGAATGTCAACCGCTCCTGAAACTGCGTCATGCCAAAGCGGTTGGACTCCATCATCTCAAAGCCGCTGACCGAGCCCTTGGGCAAGCCCAGCGAGGCCAGCTTGAGCCGCACGTCATGCACCCGGTCCGCCGGCACCAGAATCGCACCGCCACCGTCCGAGTGTTTGTAGGGAATATTCATGGTGCTCAACTGGGCAATCACCGCACCTCCGTCCTTGTCGGCCAGGTTGGAGTACAGGATGCGCCACTCGGCTTGCCGCCCCATGACCAGCCCGACGATTCCAATGGCAACAAACAGCACCACACCCAGAGCCAATCGCAGCCGCTGACCCTGGTCCAGACCGGCCAGGCGCTGGGCTATCGTGGGATTGACAGGGATGGTGGCAACTGCAGACATTTTGTTTTCCGGTGCAGTGGGGCGCATTTCGCCTCACGAGTGGGATTGATTATTCGACCCACCTCCAAAAACATTAGGGTAATAAGCACCGGCTTTACCCACCAATTCAAAATAATAGCCAGCTCCAGCGGGTAATAGGATTGCGCCACCCTAATCAACAAGGGAGATCCCGCATGGACCTCAAGCTCACCCCCGTATCAATGCCCACGACGATTCGCCCAGGCGCCGGCGTGCGCCCCGGCGCAGCGGCCGGCGCTGGCAGCGTGGGCGGAGGCTTTTCCGGAGCGCTGAAAACCGCGCTGGGGTCGGTCAGTGCCGCACAGAACGAAGCCACCCGCTTGCAGCAGGAGGTGCAGATGGAAAACCCCAAGGTCAGCCTGGAGGAAACCATGGTCGCCATTCAGAAAGCCCAAATCGGGTTTCAGGCCACCTTGCACGTCAGAAACCGCATGGTTCAGGCTTACACTGACATCATGAATATGCAGGTCTAGCAGGACCCTGGCCCAACAACATTCCCCGAATATTTAAGCCAAATCAGCCCCTAGCTCCCGTAGAACGTGCGCAAGCAGCTATCATAAACATAGCAATACCCATGACATGAAAGCAGACCAGAGATGAAGGCAGTCATTCTTGCAGGTGGCTTGGGGACCCGGATCTCCGAGGAGACCGACACCAAGCCCAAGCCCATGGTCGAGATCGGTGGCAAACCCATTTTGTGGCACATCATGAAGATCTATTCAGCCCACGGGGTGAATGATTTTGTGATCTGCTGCGGCTACAAGGGCTACCAGATCAAGGAGTACTTCGCCAACTACTTCCTGTACATGTCGGACGTCACCTTCGACATGAGCAAGAACACCATGGAGGTTCACCAGCGCAGCGCCGAACCCTGGCGCGTGACCCTGGTGGACACCGGCGAAAGCACCATGACCGGCGGGCGCCTCAAACGCGTGGCCGAGCACATCCAGGACGAAAAAGCGTTCTGCCTGACCTACGGAGACGGGGTGAGCGATGTCAATATCACCGAACTCATCGCCTTTCACCAGGCACAAAACGTCAAGGCCACGCTGACCGCCACACTGCCACCCGGGCGCTTTGGTGCGCTGGACTTCAGTGGTCACAAAATCAACAAATTCATGGAAAAGCCCAAGGGCGATGGCGCCATGATCAATGGGGGGTTCTTTGTACTGTCGCCCGAGGTCCTGAACCACATTGACGGCGATGAAACCATCTGGGAGCGCGGTCCGCTGGAAACCCTGGCCAGCCAGGGCGAACTCGCGGCCTTCCAGCACACCGGCTTCTGGCAGCCCATGGACACACTGCGGGACAAAGTCCACCTGGAAGAACTGTGGGCCAGCGGCAAGGCGCCCTGGAAGGTCTGGAAATGACGCCGGCATTCTGGTCAGGCAAACGCGTTTTCCTGACCGGTCACACGGGCTTCAAGGGGAGCTGGCTGGCCCTGTGGCTGCAGCAGCTGGGTGCGAAGGTGACCGGCTTCGCGCTGGCGCCACCGACACAGCCCAGTCTGTTTGAGATCGCCCGCGTCGGCAACGGCATGCAGTCCGTGCACGGCGACGTGCGCGACCTGCCGACCCTGCTCTCGGCCCTGCAAGCCGCGCAGCCCGAGATCGTCATCCACATGGCGGCGCAGTCCCTGGTGCGCCTCTCGTATGAAACCCCGGTCGAGACCTATGCCACCAATGTGATGGGCACGGTCAACCTGCTGGAAGCCGTGCGCCTGACACCCGGCGCCCGGGCCGTGGTCAACATCACCACGGACAAGTGCTACGACAACAGGGAATGGGTCTGGGGCTACCGCGAAAACGAACCCATGGGCGGCTTTGACCCCTACAGCAACAGCAAGGGCTGTTCCGAACTGGTGAGCTCCGCCTACCGATCCTCTTTTTTCAACCCGAACCAGTACGCGCAGCATGGCGTGGCGCTGGCCACCGCACGTGCCGGCAACGTCATTGGCGGTGGCGACTGGGCCAAGGACCGCCTGATTCCCGATATCCTGGCGGCGTTTGAAGACGGCCGCCAGGTTGCCATCCGCAACCCGCACGCCACCCGCCCCTGGCAACATGTGCTGGAGCCACTGCGCGGGTATATGACCCTGGCCGAGCGGCTATTCACCGACGGCCCCGCGTTTGGCGAAGGCTGGAACTTCGGCCCGCACAGTGATGACGCCAAGCCCGTGGAATGGATCGTCAAACAACTGGCACAGCGCTGGGCTCACGGCGCCTCGTGGCAGGTGGATGCCGGCGAGCACCCCCATGAGGCCAACTACCTCAAGCTCGACATCTCCAAAGCGGCCCACCGGCTACCGTGGCACCCCGCCATGCGGCTGGACCAGGCGCTGGCCCTGATCGTGGACTGGGCCCGCGAAAAACAGCGGGGCGCCGACATGCACACCGTCACCCAGGCGCAGATCGCCACCTACCAGGCGCTAGCATTGGCAACCGACCCCACTTGAACACGCACAGCACCATCATTCAGCATGCAAAACGCCAAGACCCAAGCCCTGCGCGAACAGATTTCCAGGCTCGTTGACGAATACGCGGCCATTGCGCTGGCCCCGGAGCTATTCCTGCCCGGCGCATCCGTGGTGCCGCCCTCCGGCAAGCTGCTCGATGCGGCCGAGCTCAAGAACATGGTGGAGGCTTCGCTGGACGGCTGGCTCACCACCGGCCGCTTCAACACCGAGTTTGAGAAAAAGCTGGCCGCCTTCATCGGTGTCAAACACCTGATCACCGTCAACTCGGGCTCGTCGGCCAACCTGGTGGCCTTCAGCACCCTGACCTCTCCCAGGCTGGGCGAGCGGGCGATCCGGCAAGGCGATGAAGTGATTGGTGTGGCAGCGGGCTTTCCGACCACCGTCAACCCCATCCTGCAGTTTGGTGCCGTGCCCGTTTTTGTCGACGTCGACCACCTGACGCACAACATCGATGCCAGCAAGATCGAAGCCGCCATCAGCCCCAAGACCAAAGCCATCATGCTGGCGCATTCACTGGGCAACCCCTTCAATCTGGACGTGGTGACCGCGCTGTGCAAAAAGTACAACTTGTGGCTGGTGGAAGACTGCTGCGACGCGCTGGGCAGTACCTACCGCGGCCAGATGGTGGGCACCTTTGGCGACATTGCCACGCTGAGTTTTTACCCGGCCCACCACATCACGATGGGCGAAGGCGGCGCGGTGTTCACCAACAACGACGAGCTGAAAACCATTGCCGAGAGCTTTCGCGACTGGGGCCGCGACTGCTACTGCGCGCCCGGCAAGGACAACACCTGCGGCAAACGCTTTGACCAGCAGTTCGGCACGCTGCCCCATGGCTACGACCACAAGTACACCTACAGCCACCTGGGCTACAACCTCAAGATCACCGACATGCAAGCCGCCTGCGGGCTGGCCCAACTGGACAAGGCCGAAGCCTTCATCCGTGCCCGCAAGGCCAACTTTGCGTTCCTGAAAGAGCGGCTCAAGGACTGTGCCGAGTTCGTCAATTTGCCCGAGGCAACCGAGCACTCCGACCCCTCCTGGTTTGGCTTTCCCATCACGCTGAAAGAAGATGCTCCGGTCTCGCGCCTGGACCTGCTGACCTATCTGGACCAGAACAAGGTGGGAACTCGCCTGCTTTTCGCGGGCAACCTCACGCGCCAGCCCTACATGATGGGGGCCCGCTACCGCATCAGCGGCGACCTGACCAACACCGACAACGTGATGAACAACACCTTCTGGATTGGCGTGCAGCCGTCCCTGACCCACGAGATGATGGAGTTTGCCGCCCGCAAAATCGAAGCGTATCTAGGCGTCAAGTTTTAATTGGTAGCAAGCTATGGTCACTAATGCCCCTTTGCCGAAAGCGAACCCACTAAAAGTCAAACTAGCCTCTGGAGAGGCGGTGCTGGGAGTTTGGTCGATTATTCCCTCGCCCGTCGTTGTAGAGATATTTGCCCTCGGCGGCATCGACTTTGCGATTCTGGACATGGAACATGGAATCTTTGACGTTGGCGCATTGGATAGTTGTGTGCGAGCATGCGAGGGCGCCGGCGCGGTGCCACTGGTACGAATTCCAGGGCTCAATCCATCAGCAGCTCAATGGGCGCTAGATTTGGGGGGGCATGGCATTGTTGTACCCCAAATTCGGGACGCTAGCGAAGCAGAAGCCGCCGTCAGAATGGCAAAGTACGCCCCTCTTGGCGACCGTGGTTACAACCCGTTTACCCGCGCTGCTCTCTATGCAAACCCACCAGACAATCGTTCGGGTAAATTGAACAACGATTTTTCGCTCACCTGCGTCATCATTGAAAACAAAACCGCACTCGCAGATCTGGAACACATTTGTGAAACGCCCGAACTTGATGTCATCTACATGGGTATCTACGACCTATCAGTCGCTTTGGGCTGCGCTGGCGACACCACACACCCGCATGTAACTCGCGTGGTTGAAAGCGCAGTTGCCCAGATTCGCGCGGCAGGCAAGGCGGCCGGAATGATGGTGCGCAGCCAGCAGGACATCGCCAGGGCTCTGACACTGGGCGCAAATTTCCTGGTCTATTCGGTCGACACCTTTCTCATTCGTGATGCTGTCACACGCGTGATTTCCTCATTTAAGACAGAACAGCACGCATTTTCCGCACCTGGCAACTCTAAAGTAGCCGTGGAGCCGCAATGAAAATACGTGTCGCGGATTACATTGCCTCACGCCTGCTCGAATTGGGCGTCAAACAGGTCTTTCTTCTGAACGGAGGAATGATGATGCACTTAGTGGATGCACTGGGCCATCCTGGCGGCCTGGGCTATGTCTGCCACCACCACGAGCAGGCCAGTGCGATGGCCGCCGATGGCTACGCTCGGCGCAGTGGTGAATTGGGGGTGTGCTACGCGACAAGCGGCCCAGGCGCGACCAATATACTGACCGGCCTGGTAGGCGCCTGGCAAGACAGTACGCCAGTGCTATTTTTGACAGGGCAGATCAAAAGCAATCAGACCATACAGGGATCAGGCATCCCCAACTTGCGCCAATTCGGCACATTCGAGGTCGACATTGTTCCGATCGTTCAATCCGTCACCAAATACGTGCACATGGTGATGGATCCCCTGAGCATTCGCTACCATCTCGAGAAGGCTTTGCACGCTGCACTCACGGGCCGCCCTGGCCCTGTACTACTGGATTTGCCGCTTGACGTGCAAGGCGCCTTGATCGACACCGACCAAATGGTTGGCTACACCCCAGAACCACTGCAACTTAAACCGCAGGCGGGTAGCGCCGAAGCGGTCATGACCTTGTTGCATGCTTCGAAACGCCCGCTGATATTGGCGGGCTATGGCGTTCGTTGCGCCCATGCAGTAGAGCAATTCCGACTGCTGGCCGAAAGGCTGGGCATCCCGATTGTGACGACACAATTAGGCAAGGACGTCATGTTTTATGACCACTCCTTGTTTGTCGGTCATCCGGGTCCCAAGGGCGACCGACCTGGAAACTTTGCGGTGCAAACGGCGGACCTGATCCTGAGCATTGGATGCAGCCTGCATTCCCAAACCACAGGATGGGAAAATGACTTGTTTGCACCCGACGCCACCAAAATTCAGATCGAACTCGACGAGGCCGTCCTCGCGCGCGAACAAGTTCATGTGGATCACAAAATTCGTGCCGGTTGCCAAGAGTTCATTGAGGCGATGCTGGCTCTGCCATCGCCCCGGGGCGATTGGGTCGATTGGCGCAACCGCTGCCAGTCTTGGAAGCACCGTTACCCTGTGCGTTTGGAAGCCCATGAGCGCAATGGCGATGGGATCAATTTCTATCATTTTGCTGAAGTGCTCAGTACAGTCCTTGACCCCAACGCTTGCGTTGTCGCCGATGCCGGTTCGGCTTTTTACGTGATGGGGCAAGCTCTGCGTCTTAAGTCCGGACAGCGTTTCATTTCTTCAGGATCAATGGGGGCCATGGGTTTTGCATTGCCCGCCGCCAATGGAGTTGCGGTTGCGGGTGGCCCTGGCGCAACCGTCTGTGTCACTGGTGATGGCTCACTCATGACGAACGTACATGAGCTAGCGACCATGCGCCAAAATCGCTTGAACGTGAAGTTATTTGTGATAAACAATGGCGGATATGTTTCGATGCGAAATACTCAACGCGATTTTTGCGGCGCGCACTACGTTGGCGCCGACCGGGCAAGTGGCGTATTTATTCCGGAAATTGTGACACTGGCCGCGGCTTTTGAGCTCCCATTCATACGTTGTACAAAGGCGGATGACTTGGAAGCAGTGATCGCATCAGTAATGGCTATGGACGGCCCAATCATCTGCGAGGTGGTGTCAATGCGCGATCAGAAAATCTTACCAACCGTCGTTTCAGTGAAGTTGCCTGATGGTCGGATGCAATCCTGCCAAATTCACAACATGTCCCCCCTTTTATCGGACGAGGCCATGGCTCGGGAACTGGCAAACGCAGGCGAAGGTTTGTCACATCAATATTGAGAGCCCACGATGACATCGTCCAAGAAACTGAAAATTGCCATCATCGGCACCGGCAACATCGGTACCGATCTGATGGTCAAGGTCATGCGCTCCAAGTACCTGACCTGCACCCTGTTTGCGGGTCGCAACTTCAACTCCGCAGGCATGAAGCGCGCCAACGCGCTGGGCGTGACCATCTCGGACCGTGGCATCGAAGCCATCGTCAATGACCCGGCCATCTGCGACGTTGTCTTTGACTGCACCTCGGCACACGCCCACACCGAACACTGGGCCATACTCGACCGGCTCGGCAAGACCGTCATCGACATGACGCCGGCCAAGCTGGGCGAGCTGTGCGTGCCCGCCATCAATGCCAGCGAATGCCTGGCCACCGGAGCCCGCAACATCAACATGATTACCTGCGGCGGGCAGTCGTCCATTCCCATTGCCTACGCCATTGCGCAGGTGCAGCCCGATATTGACTACGTCGAAGTTGCCTCCAGCATTGCATCGCGCAGTGCCGGGCCGGCCACGCGCCACAACCTGGACGAGTACATCGAGACCACGCAGGAGGCCCTGCAACGCTTCTCCGGAGCCAAGCACGCCAAGGCCATCCTGATCCTGAACCCGGCCAATCCGCCCATCGACATGCAGACCACGATTTACGCGAAGATTGCCAATCCGGACATGCCCGCCATCCAGGCCTCGGTGGCGGCCATGGTGGAAAAACTCAAGCAATACGTGCCGGGTTACCAGCTCATTGTTGCGCCCACGCTGGAGGGCGGCAAGGTCATCACCACCATCAAGGTGCTGGGGGCGGGCGATTACCTCCCGCAGTACGCCGGCAATCTGGACATCATCAACTGTGCCGCAATTGCAATGGCTGAGCGCATTGCACAATCCGGCGCACACCAGGAGTCCTCCAAATGAGCAAAAAGATTCTCATCAGCGACCCGACCCTGCGCGATGGCAACCATGCCGTGCGCCACCAGCTCAGCCGCGAAAGCTTTGTCGCCTACTGCCGGGCGGCGGAAGCGGCCGGCGTGCCCATTGTGGAAGTGGGTCACGGCAACGGCCTGGGCGCCTCGTCCATGCTGGTGGGCGAATGCCGGCTGACCGACGACGAGATTTTGTCGCTGTCGCGCGCCAACCTGGTCAAGTCGCGCCTGGGCATCCACGTGATTCCCGGTTTTGCCACCATCAAGAACGACCTGACCCGTGCGGTCGATGCCGGCGTCGACGTCTTCCGCATTGCCGCGCACTGCACCGAGGCCGACATCACCGACCGCCACATCGGCTACATCCGCAAGGTCGGCAAAGAGGCCTTTGGCGTGCTGATGATGAGCCACATGGCCTCTGCGGCGATCCTGCTGGAAGAAGCGAAGAAGATGGAGTCCTACGGCGCCGAGGCCGTCATCATCATGGACTCGGCGGGCGCCTATTTTCCGGATGACGTGACGCAGCGCATCTCCACGCTGGTGGACGGCCTGGGGATTCCGGTCGGCTTCCACGGCCACAACAACCTGGGCATGGCCGTCATCAACTCCGTGGCGGCGGTGAACGCCGGTGCGACCATCATCGACGGCACCATTCGCGGCTTCGGGGCTGGCGCCGGCAACACCCAGCTCGAAGTGCTGGTGGCCGTGTTCGAGCGCATGGGCATTGAAACCGGCATCGACCTGTACAAGATTCTGGATGCCGCCGACATCGCCGAAAAAGAATTCAACCCCGTGGCCCCCTATATCTCGCCCCTGTCCATCGTGAGCGGGCTGGCGGGCGTGTTCTCGGGTTTCTCCAAGCCGGTCGGCCAGGCCGCCAAGGATTACAACGTCGATGCACGCGACATCTTCTTCGGACTGGGCAAACGCAATGCCGTGGCCGGACAGGAAAGCCTGATCATCGAGGTCGCGCGGGACCTGGCCGCGCAAAAAGCAGCATTGAGAGGCTAAGCATGCCAACCGATCGTTTCTCAGAGATCCGCCAGGACTGTCTGCTGGCGACCGCCGGACAGTCTGGGGTGTACTCCAAGCTCGGGTTTCAGCATATTGCCGTAACCGGCGGCACCGGCTTTCTGGGCACCTGGATCGCCGAGACAGTGGCAGCACTCAACGACGAACACCGGCTGGGCATTACGCTGGATGTGTTTGCACGCAATGTCAATGACTGGGCGCAGCTCTACCCGCACCTCGCCAAGCGCACCGATATCCGCCTGAAGTCGCAAGACGTACGCTCGCCGTTCGAGCTGGCACGCAACACCAATTTTGTGGTGCATGCGGCGGGCATTCCCAACAACCGGGTGCATGCATCTGACCCGCTGCGCGTGCAGCAGACCACCCTCTTGGGTCTGAACAACACACTCGACGCAGCCACCCAGCTCGACAGCCTGACGCGCTTCCTGAATGTCAGCTCGTGCCTGGTCAGCGGCACACCCAACCGCTCTGGTGCGCTGGCCGAGACGGACTATTTCCCCATGCCCTGCGGCCAGCTGCACACCGTGTATGCCGAAGCCAAGCGCGCGGCAGAAAACCTGGCGGCCATCTACCGCAGCCAGTTCCGCATGCCGGTTAGCACCATCCGCCCGTTCACCTTTGCCGGGCCCTACCAGGCGCTAGACCGGCCCTGGGCCCTGAACAACTTTCTGCGCGACGTACTGACCGGCAGCGACGTTCGTATCCACGGCGACGGCACGGCACGGCGCAGCTACCTGTACGGCAGCGACGCCGCCTGGTGGACGCTGGCGGCGCTGGTCAACGGTGTCGACGGCGCCACCTACAACATCGGCAGTCCAACGCCCGTGACCCATCTGGAGCTGGTCGAGCTGATCGGGCAAAAGGTTTCACCCAGGCCCCGCGTGGTGCTCAACACCGTGCCCTCCCGACAGGGCGTGCAAGACGACTTGTTCCCGGACACCCGCTTCACCCAGAAGAGCCTGGGTGTGGTCCAGACCTGTTCGCTGGAGCAGACGGTCGACAAGGCCCGGCGTTGGTTCTCCGCCCTGGCATAGGCCCATGCGCATCGCCATCCTCGGCGCTACCAGCCAGATCGCAAAGGATTTGATCCAGTCGTTCGGTAGCCACAATGAACACGAATGCGTGCTATATGCCCGCCGCCCCCAGGTAGTGACGGAATGGCTGGCCGGCGTCGGTTTGGCCCGGCGGTATGCGGTGGCCTCGTTCGAGGCCTTTGCCAAAGACCAGCCGTTCGATGCCATTCTCAATTTCGTTGGCGTCGGCAACCCGGCCCAGGCCGTGGCCATGGGCGCGTCCATCTTTGACGTGACGGCGGAATATGACGATATGGCCTTGCGCCATCTACGGCGCCACCCTGCCTGCCGCTACCTCTTTCTGAGCAGCGGCGCCGCCTATGGGTCGGGCTTTGATGCGCCAGCGGATGTCGACACCAAGGCAACCGTTGCGATCAACCACTTGCAGCCGCAGGACTGGTACGGCGCCGCCAAACTGCACGCAGAGTGCCGGCACCGCGCGCTGGCAGACCTGCCCATTGTGGATATTCGGGTGTTCAACTACTTCAGCCGGACCAACGATCTGGGTGCGCGTTTTTTTATCACCGACATCCTGCGCTCCATTCGCGACCAGACCACCCTGCACGCCACTCCGAACTACATGCGGCGTGATTTTCTGGGGCCAAGGGACTTCCAGCAAATCGTCTCCTGCATTCTGGCGGCGCCAGAGCAAAACCTGGCCGTCGACTGCTACACCCGCGCCCCGATCGACAAACAGGAAATTCTGTCGCTCATGCAGCAGCACTTCGGGCTGCGCTACCAGATGAGCCTGGCGCAGGCGAACATTCCCAGCGCCACGGGCGCCAAACCCCACTACTACTCCCTGTCGCGACGGGCCGCCGATCTGGGCTACCAGCCAACGCAGTCTTCCGCCGACAACCTGGTGGAAGAAGCCACCGCGCTGCTTGCCGCCCAGCGCCGCTGAACGCGGCTCAACGCGGCATGTGCGCGATTGGCCCGAGTCAGACCTCAGTAGGGTTTGATTGCAGCGTTTTGGTGGTTTTAGCTCTTGTTTAAAAGCAAAATAGGCCCCTAGCCCCCGCAGAATGTGCGTAAGCAGCTACCAAAACAATAGCAATCCATTCGCACGCTCAGCACGCGCAAACGCCCCTCAGGCCGGCACCGCCTTGACCACGTATTGCAAGGGCAGGCTGTCCTGCAGCGCCAGCTCCGGGTCGGCACCGACACCAATGGCCATGGACTTGATGGCGGCAATGACGTGCTCGTTCTTGAGCTCGCCAAAGATGCGGGGGAAGCCCTGCTCGATCTTCAGGCCGGCGCCGGCAAACATTTCCAGCATCGTGGCGCGGGTGAAGAAGCGCATGTGGGTGCGGTCCATCAGGCCACCGTTTTCGTAGCGGAAGTCGCCCACGGCCAGCTTGGCCTGCACGCTCCAGTGCTGGGCATTGGGCAGGCACACGATCACACAGCCATCGGCCGGCATGGATCGGCGAATACGGGCCAGCACCTCCCAGGGGTAGCGCAGGTGCTCCAGCACGTCACCAAAAATCCAGACGTTGTAATCGGCGTACTTGGCGTAGAAAGACTCGTCCACGCTTTCGATGTCCAGCAGCAAAACTTCGTCGCAGTAGCGTCGGGACCCTTCGGCATTGCCGGCGTCGACCTCGATGCCGGTGTACTTGCAGGCCGGATTGATGGCCTTGTAAACACGGGCCAGCGCCCCGTTGTTGCAGCCCACTTCCACCACGCCGCGGGCGTTGGGGGGAATGAGGGGCAGCAGGTCGTGGTTGTAGTTGGTGGGCTCATCGGCCACGGCGGGGGCAGTGGGGGCTGGGGGGGGTGTCTGTTTTTGCATGATGCTCCTTTGCCATTCTTCCAGGTGGTAGCCGCCGGTGCGCTTGACCGTGCCTTGCCAATCGTGCCGCAGGTAGTGCTTGGGCGCTTCGCTGCGGGAGAAATCTTCCTTGACCCAGGCCAACCCCTGTATCAACGCGTGTTTGCCAGCGCGGTGAATGGCCAGCATGGGTTCGATATTGGGGGCACCGTGCTTGGTCGGCATGGGCCATTGGCGCACCACGTCGATGTTGCACAGCATGCAGGCCGGGTGCAGATAGCGCACGGCGCCGACTTCATAGTCCACGTCAAAGCCGCCTTCATTGACATGGTTGACATAGCCCACGCCGTACATGCCGGGCTTGAGCTGTTCCGCCAGGGCTTCCAGCAGACCGGGGTTGAGCACAATCACGTCCGAGTCCAGCACCAGCACCGGCCCCTGGAGTTCCAGGTTCTGGAACGCCCAGGCCATGCCGGGGCCATGGTGGATGTTGTAGTCAAAGTGGATGAACTTCACATCCGGGTACCGGGCACACACGGCCTCAATGGCGGGGGCGTGCTCGGCGCTGGAGCCATCGATGATGGTGACCGGGTTGGCGTAGTACTGCCGGAACGATGCCAGCAGGTCCTCCACCAGCTCGGCGGAGTTGTAGGAAACGGAGATGAGCGGTATGGACTGAATATCCATGGGCTTAGCCGCGGTCGTACACCGCTTGTTCGGCCGCTTCCAACGGGAACGAAGGCTTGCCCCTCATCCGCACGTGTGGCGGCTGCATGGCCCGCTTCTCGATCACCAGCACACTATCGTAGTAGTGCATGGAAAACGCGGTGCGGGTGAATTCATTGACGCCCAGGCCGCTGTTGGGCACGGCATGCCAGGCGTGGAGCTGGTCGATCAGGTTCTTGGTGTATTCCACAAAGTTGACCGGGTTCTTGTAGCCGCCACCAAAGGCCGGCCAGTAGCTGGTAAGCATGTCTTCAACCAGGTACACACCGCCTTCCTTGAGCTGGCCCCACATTTCCTCAAAGGTGGTGGTCTGCTGCAGCATGGTGTGGCCGCCGTCGTCGATGATGATGTCGAACTTGGGCAGGGTCCTGCAGATGTTTTGCAGAGAGTCCCGGCTTTCCTGGTCGGCCAGCAGAATGGTGATGTTTTCTTCGGCCAGCGCCGCACAGCGGGGGTTGATGTCGGCACCGTAAATCTTGGCCGTCGGACCGAAGTAGTGCTTCCACATTTGCAGCGAGCCGCCATGCAGCACGCCGAACTCCAGCAGAGAAATGGGCTGGTTGCGAAACTTCGAGAAATGGCGCTCGTAGATTTCGAAATAATGCATCCATTTATGGATCATCCGGTGCTCGTGGTTCTCAAAGAAGTCGAGCAATACGCTGCCATTTTCCTGTTCCATCGTGTCTCCTGTTGGGTTGTTGGGTTGCGGCATGCCTCGGGTATGTCCCCCTGCTCCAAACAGGATGGATGTGGCCTGGTGCAGTACCGCCTGAATCCGGTCCAGGCCATAGGCACCGGCCTTGACCTCATCCCGCACCGACAGCAAAAACCACATGCAGGTCACCAGCTTGGCGCTCAGCAAATCATGGGCCGTCGCGGTGTCCATCAGAAATTTTTGCTGCTGATGGGCGTCGCAAAACAGCTCCAGCCACTCCACATTGGCCCGTATCTTGATGCCGTTGTTACGCTGGTCCTGGCCGCCGTGGATGCGGAAATAGCTCAGGGCCTCGGGCAGGTAGACACCATCTTTGTGCGCCAGCACGGCCAGCCAGGTGGCCACGTCCGACAGCGTGATGTACGGCTTGCCCAAAAAGCGGCCAAAGAGATCACCCACATCGCTCTTGCGAAACAGCACGGTCGTGGGTTCCCCAATCACGTTCAGCCCGTTGGAGAGAATCATGGTGCCCCAGGAACGCCCGTCAATCAGGGTGTCAACATTGAACTTGCGTTCGGTGCCCGCTATGGGCGGTATCTCGGCGCCATCGGCGTCTATGAGCTGGCGAAATGACGTCACCAATCCTATGCTGGGCTTGGCCAGCATGAAGGACATCATCCTCTGGATTTTTTCGGGATGAAACAGGTCATCATCCATCAGGTAGTTGACGTAGTCACCCTTGGCCCGCGCAAAGCAATACTGGAAATTTTCCATGGGACCACAACCCGGCACCCGTGCGTAGTGGATGTGGGGGTAGCGCTCCAGGTAGGGCGCAAAGCGCTGCTCGGTCAGTGTGTCGTCACTGTTGTCGTTGACGATGATTTCAATGTTGCCATAGGTCTGGGCCAGCGCACTCTTGAGGGCAAGCTCGGCATAGTCTGGCCGATTGTGGGTCGGTATGAGAATGCTCACCAGCGGCAAGCCATGGCCAGCGTAGCCACCTGAACTGCCTTGCTCCCCGGAGGATGCGGCTCCCTGCGCTTCTTTCGTGCTGCCAACCATCAACTTCATTCCCCTGATGCGTGCGTGATACCACCGATTACACCTTGAAGGCGCAAGACGCAAAACCGTAAAAGACCCCAGAAGGCCTGCCAACTTTGCATGACGAGTCTACCGGGTACCCGTCAGGAACGAACTCCTCTGCCCGCCACGGGCATCTGCCACAACCTTGCAACCCTGGCCCGCGTCGAGCAGAGTATCGCAGTAGGCGGCCGACACCTGCCGCTCCTTGAATCCGGTCACAGATACGCGGTACCACGCCTCCCCGGCCTCTCCCCCGCCATCAATGTGATCCAGGTGGGCGGCACGGATCCACAAGCCCTGGGAGCCGCCCGCATACCGCGCCTGCAAATCACGCCACAGGGGCAGCAGGCTGCTGCGGTGAAAAACGCCGGGCAACTCCACTTCCCATTGGCCAATGGCGCTCACCGGTGTCAGGGTGTCGGCCAGCAGCAGCGGCTCTCCGTCGACCGCTCCCACACGCAGATCCCCCCCTAGCGTGGACTGCAGGGTTCCGCCGGGACCGAAACGGCCCGGTGCATCGTTCAGCACCGAGCCCAAGCCCAGGGCGTAGGCCAGCGTGGCATAGCTGCGCAGCAGTTCCGCCTTGACCCGCTGGGTCTCATCGGCACTGCGCTGGTAGTTCTTGCGACTTTCCAGCAAGGCCGTCTGATCGATGGCGCCTGCCGCATACGCATCACTACCAATCTTGAAGATGTTCAGTGCAGAACGCGTCACACTCTTTTGCGCCTCCAGACGGCGCCCCGATGCCTTCAGGCCTGCCAACGCGCTGTCAACGTCCCGAATCGCCTGCAACACGGTCTTGCCGTAGGTCTCGACCATTTCTTCGTAATAGGACTGCGCAAACGCTTTCTCGCCTTGCCTCAGCCCGCCATCAAAAATACTCACGGCCAACGCCGCCGCGGTGCTGATCAGGAGGTTTTGCGGTTGGAACAAAGTCGCCAAACTGGCCGCGCTGTAGCCCGCTTGTGCCGTGAGATCAATGGCCGGCAAGAGGCGTGCACGCGCCACTTCGATGTTGGCATCGGCCGAGCGCATGCGCGCCTCCATCATGCGAATATCGGGTCGCCCCAATAGCAGTGCCGACGGCAAGCCGGCCCTGACCGTTGGAAGCTGCAACTCATCCAGCCCTTTGTCCGACAGAACCAGATTACCGGGGAGTGCGCCCACCAGGCGGGAAATGGTGCTTCTCAGGTCTTCCTGTTGGTTCTCCAGACCCGGCATGACCACCTGCTGGCTGAACACCACGGCCCTCTGCTGCTCCAGGTCGTCCACCGTCGCGTCGCCCAGCGCCATGCGTTTTTCCACCGTACGCAGAATCTCGGACGCAACGGCTTCGTTCTCACGCGCAATCAGAATACTGTCGCTCACGGAAAGGTAAGCAATGTAGGCGGAGACCAGGCTGCCTATCGTGTTGCGCTGCACGTTCTCGCGTTCATGCACGGCGCGCGCCAACTGCATATCAGCCGAGTCCACCAGAGAGCGCTGCTCGCCCCACACATCCAGGCGAAATGCCCCGGCGAGCGCCAACTGGGAATTCTGCTGCGAATCGGTGGTGCTACCCCGGCTCTGGTTGACCGCCCGAATCGGAGCCGACAGCGACGGCAATCTTCCAGCGCGTGCCTGATCCGCCCGGATCTTGGCCTGGGCGACTTGCAGCGTCGCCACACGCAGGTCGGCATTGTTGGCAAGACTGCGATCCACCAGCCGGTCCAGTTCTTCGCTGCCATATTGGGTCCACCAGTCCCCGCGAACGGCGTTTGCTGCCAGTCCTGTGTCGGCGGGTGCCCGTGCATTGCGGTAGGAGGCAGGAACAGGGAAGGTACTGGCGGCCACCTTGGGGCCTGTACTTTCACAGGCGGTGAGCAGCCCGGCTGACGTGACCACCCCGACCATGGCCCATCTGCGGACCTTGTGTTGTGGAGACGACAAACTGAAACGGAGTTTCATGTTGGTTCACTGAATGGACTGGGCGGCTTCAGTCAAGGCTCGCGTATCGATTCTTTCGCTGCTTTGGTCAGCGGCCACAATAAATAGGACAGCACCGAGCGCTTGCCCACCAATATTTCTGCGGTAAGGGTCATGCCTGGCAGCAGTGTTGCATTGGCGGGCATATCCTCAAGGCGTGTCGAACCGAGGGCGATCCGTCCGCCATAGTACGCATCCATGCCGCCGCCGGCAGACGTGTCCCGGCGGAAGGCATCCTGGCTGATGGTGCGAACCGAACCTTCGATGGTGCCGTGTTTCTGGAACGGGTAGGCGTCAATCTTCAGGCTGGATTTGGCGCCTGTCTTGATGTAGCCAATGTCCAGGGAGTCGATTTGCACCTCGGCTTCCAGCACGTCACTGATGGGAACCAGGGTGAAGAATGGCTCCGCCTCTTTGACAATGGAGCCGGGAGACAGCTTGGCCACCTCCAGCACCACGGCGTCGGCCGGAGCGGTGAGTATCACCCGGCTTTGCCGCAGGTTGGCCTTTTGCAGTTGGTCGCTGACGGCATCGCGCTCGCGCGACACGGCCAGCATTTCTTCCAGCATTTTTTGCCGCCACCCGGTCTCATAGGCCGCTTTTTCGGCCTCCAGGGCCGACAGCTCCCGGCGTATCTCAATCTGGCGGTTGCGCGCCAGTTCGGTGCCACGCTCGGCTTCCATCAAGCGGTCTCGTACGTCCAGCAGGCGGCTCTTGACGGCCAGCTTTTTGCTGACCAGGTCGTCCGTCATGACCTCCATCTCTTTCAAGCCCTTGACCCGCGCCTGTTGACCCTCTTCGTCACGGCGTGCCGTCTCCAGGGACGAGCGCAGCTTGGCAATCGATTCGGTTTGGCGGCGGATCTGAGAGGTGTAGCTTGCTTGCCGCTCCTTGGACAAACGCGATTGAATCTTGCTGTCCGGGGACTCGGCTCCTGGCCGCTCCATGCGCTCACCGGACAGCTCCGCATCCAGACTGGCCCATTGCGTGTTCAGGCTATCGAGCTTGCTCTTGAGTTGCGACCCGTCCGCCTGCGCAAAGGTAGGGTCCAGCGTGGCCAGCCGATCGCCTTTGTGGACAACCTGTCCGGCGCGCACCTCAATAGTCTGGACAATCGACGTTTCCAGTGGCTGGACGACGATATTGGGCAAGGGCGTTACCAGCCGACCCTTGGCGGTGACGATAAGATCGACCTCAGACAACCAAGCCCAGAGAAAGAAGCTCACCAGTGCGGCAATCAACAGGTGCACGGTGATGCGCGCCATGGGTGGCAGGGGGCGCCGCTCGATTTCATCGGCGTCCGGCAAAAAGTCGATGGCCGTCTTGTCAGACGCGCCCTTCGACTTCTGAGCTAGTGCTACAGGTGGCTTGTCTGCTGATGCCATAGTTGTTGATAGGTTGCGCTGCTCGACAACAGCTCTTCATGTCGTCCGCTGTCTGCCAGTCGGCCTTGCTGCATGACAAGAATGGCATCGGCATTCACCAGCGTGGACAGCCGGTGGGAAATCATGATGACGGTACGCCCGACGGCCATCTTGCCCAGATTGCGAATGAAGATGGCCTCGCTCTCGGGGTCCAGCGCACTGGCGGCTTCATCCAGAATCAGGACCCTCGGCTTGAGCAGCAGCGAGCGTGCAATCGATAGCCTCTGCTTTTGGCCACCGCTGAGGTTGGAAGCGTTTTCTTCCAGAATGGTGTCGTAACCCTGGGGCAAGCGCTCAACGAATTCGTCGGCACCCGCCATTTGCGCGGCGGCCACGATCTCCTCAAATGAAGCACTCGGTTTGGCGATTGAAATATTGTCCCTGACGGAGCCGCGAAACAGGAAGTTCTCCTGCATCACAATGCCGACCTGGCGCCGCAAATGGGACAGCTCAATCTCACGTGCGTCCACCCCGTCGAAACGCACAATGCCTTCTTGCACCGGGTACATGCCCTGGATGATTTTGGTCAACGTGGACTTGCCAGAACCGCTGCGCCCCACAATGCCGACCACCGTGCCGGCCTGGATGGTGAACGTCGTTTTGTCCAGTGCCGCCACATTGGCGCCCGGGTATCGGAAGGTCACGTCGTCGAAACTGATTTCGCCGGTGAGGGTGGGTCGCAGGCCACCGGCTCCACCGCGTCCCTCTGACGGGCGATTCATGACTTCACCCAGAATACGCACCGACACCGCCGTCTGCTGGTACTCATTGATCAGTCCCACGATCTGGGTCAGCGGCCCCATGACACGCCCGGAAAACATCTGGAATGCAATCAGCGCGCCGACGGTCATGGTCTGGTCAAACACGCTCTGTGCGCCCACCACAATCACCACAATGGGGAGCAACTTGCCCAAGAATTCTGTCATCGCATTACCGGTCATCGCGGTCTTGGCTACCCGGAAATGCGAGGTGATGGTTTGCGCCGACAACTGGTCCCAGGAGCGCCTTTGGGCGGGTTCAATGGCAAGCCCCTTGACCGTGCGCATGCCGTGGATGGTCTCCACCAGCAGCGCCTGGCGCGCACCTTCTGCCGCATTCAGGGTATCCAGTTGCCGCCGGTAGGTGGGCAGCAATACGGCAATGATCAAGGCGATCAACATGGCAAATACCACCACGATGGAGCCCAGCTTGGCCGAGTAGGAAAACAGCAACGGCACGTAGATCAGGAGCGTGAGCGTGTCCAGACAGGTAAAGAACAGGCGCCCGGTCAAGAACCCCCGAATGCTTTCCAGCTGCTGCATGACCCGTGCTACGACACCGGCTGACGTGCTGTCAAAGTAGTCAATGGGGAGCGACAGCAGGTGCCCAAATGCGCGCCGCGTGATCTGCATGTCGATCTTGTTGGTCGCCGACAGAAGCAAGATTTGTCGCACATAGGAAAACACGGTCTCGAACCCCAGTGCAACCAGGATGCCGGCCGCCAATACCCACAGCGTGGAAACACTTTGATGCACCAGTACCTTGTCAATCACCAACTGGAAAAAGATGGGAGATGCCATCGACAGAATACTGAGCGCTACCGCGGCAATCGCAATGTCCCGAAAGGCCGCCTTCTGCTTGAGAATCTCCGGAACAAACCACCGAAAGCTGAAGGGCTGCTTGGGGTCGGTCAGCGCATGGCTGTGCTTGAGGAAGATGACATGCCCGCTCCAGTTGTCCGAGAACACATCTTTGTCAAGATAGTGGACCGAAGCCTTGGGAATCAGCGGATTGAGGACGGCTACTTCGCCTTCGGCGCCCCCTCCACCGGCGCGCACTCCGACGATGATGACCGCCTTGCCGTCCTTGAGCAGACCAATGAAGGGGAACACCCCCTCCTGTGCAAACAGGCCCTTCCAGGTGAGCTTGGCGAGCTTGCCCTTGAGCCCGATTCCCGCTGCCATGCGAATCACCAGGGCAGGACGCGGCTCTTCATCCGGCAGCGCATACTCCTCAATCAACCGCTCAGGGTTAACCTGCAGACCATGGTGCTGCGCAATGGCAGTGAGGCACTGCACAACAGAATGTGATTTTTGCTCAGCCATTGAAGAGAGGAGCCCTTGAGGGAAAACGCAGATTGGATCCAGTTAAGACCCGCTCATGGTCCCACGTTCGCTCCACCCTTAAACTGCAAAAAGGCCGTGGTTCAGGTCTTATTTTCCTGAGAACGCAGCCACTCCTGCACCCGGCGATCGGCTTCCGCGAGTTGCGCCGGACTCATGGCTTTGCTGGCCCGATCGCGATTGGCCATTGCGGCCTTGTCACCACGCAAAGCTGCGAGCTGGAACCATTTTGAGGCTTCTATGGGGTCCAAAGCCGCACCTTCGCCGGTCGCGTAGGCCAGCCCAATTCGGGATTGCGCAACAGCCACGCCTCCCTGCGCGGCCTTCAACAGGCATTCAAATGCCCTGGCCTCATCCTTGCCCACACCCAAGCCCAGGCGGTAGGCCTGCCCCAAATTGAAAAGCGCCTCCAGGTCGCCCTGGTCTGCCGCGAGAGTCCACCAGTGCACCGCACGCTCGTGCTTGTTGGCTTTGGCAAACAGTGCGCCCAACGTGGCGCTGGCCGGTGCGAATCCCGCATTGGCCGCGCGCTTGCACAACAAGGTAGCCTTCTTTGGATCGGGGTCTATGCCCGGCAGGCCGGTGGCATACATCTCACCCAGATTCCATTGGGCCAGCGGCACATTGTGCGCGGCTGCTTTCTCAAACCAGGCAAAAGCGTGGGCCAAGTCCTTTTTCACCCCCTTGCCTTCGGCGTAGCAAGCTGCCAGTGCACATTGCGCCACCGCGTTGTCCTGCTCCGCCGCCATTTGGTACCAACGACAGGCCTCAAACCAGTTCTGTGCCACACCCAAGCCTTGCTTGTATCGATCGCCCATGGCACATTGGGCGTCTGCCTGCCCCCCTACGGCAGCCCTTGCGATGGCGGCAAATGCCACATCACCCGTGTCGCTTTGCAACAACTTGCCAATGGCGTATTGCGCTTGGCAGTTTCCCTGCTCCGCGGCTTGTGCATACCCGCTCAGTGCGCTCAACACGTCTTTCGCAACGCCCAGCCCATGGAACTGCAGGTCCGCAAGCGCATATTGCGCATCCGCATGGCCTTGCTCCGCCGCTTTGCCAAACCAGGCAGCAGCCTGAGCCCGCTCCGACGGCTCAAAACTGCACGCCAGTGCAAACTGGGCTTGGGCGTGGCCCAATTCAGCGGCTTTTTTGTACCAGACCTTGGCCTGCTTGGCATTTTTTTCAACACTTGCGCCCAATTCGTACATCAAGCCAAGGTGGTAGATATCGTCAGGGCGGCCGTGCGCCGCATACGCAGCCCAACGGGTGTCGACCGCACGGCGTTCGCGTGAACCGGCGCGACTTTTCGCACTTTTGCCCATCCGTCCTTGCCCTGCAGCGTCCAGCCGGTCCAAAGCCAATTGGGCCCCCGGATGGCCGTGGCCCGCGGCCTCTCGATACCACTGTCGGGCCAATGCCACATCGGCTGCAACCCCAACACCCTGCTCATGGGCTTGTGCGAGCGCATACTGTGCAGCAGGCAGCCCTTGCTCGGCCGCCCGCTGGTACCAGAGCAGTGCCAAACGCGTGTCCTTCGGTACGCCAACAGCGGATAGGTAGCCTTCTGCAACCGTCAACTGCGCTTCGGCCAGGCCCTTTTCGGCGGATTCGAGTGCGAACTGGAACGACAGTGTTGACTGCGCAGCTGCAAACAACCGTGCCAACTTGAGCGGCGCTTTTTCATTCCCATGTTCGTAGGCCTTGATGAACCACAACAACGCCTTTTGCTCATCCTTGGGGGTCCCCAGGCCACCCCCGTAGGCGCTGCCAAGCAAATACTGCGCCGCGGTGTGTCCTTTTTCAGCAGCGGATTTGGTCCAGGCAAACGCCTGGGAAACATTCTTGCCCACACCCACGCCCGTGGCGTACATCAGGGCGACATCGTATTGGGCTGCGGGGTCGCCAATGCGGGCGTCCTTGATCCGCCGTGTGAAATTGCGCTTGTCTTTCGCAGTGAGGCTGTCGTTCATGCGCTCCGTGTCTCACTCTGGATGGGGGCAAGATCCGCCACCAACTGCTGAAAGCGCGTCTCCAGCTCCCGAACAAATCGCGGTGTGTCAAACAAGACGCCATGCTCCCGAACCACACCGAGCTGGTCACGCAGTTGCGCGCACCGCGCAGGATTCGTCGCCAGGGCGAAGGCGGTGGCCTCGTAGTCGGCCAGGTTGTAGGTGATGAGTTCGGGCAGCCCTGCCGCAGTCAGAAGGGCGCCGGCCATTCTGGCGCCGAACGACCGTCCGGTCAGCGTGACCAGGGGGCAACCCATCCACAAACAGTCGTTGGCAGTGGTTCCCGCATTGAATGGGAAAGTGTCCAGAAAGAGATCGGCAATCAGATACCGGGCAAGGTAATTCTCGGGCGATACACGGGTAGCAAACACCAGTCGATCCGGTGAAAACCCCTTGGACTCGGCAACATGTCTGAGGTTTTTCTCGGCCCAGGGATTGTCCGCCAGCAGCCACAGCACACTGCCAGGAACCCGCTTTAGCAGCGACAACCAGACATCAAAAACCTCGGGGGTGTATTTGTAACTGTTATTGAAAGAGCAAAAAACGAAGCCCTGCTCCGGCAAGCCACAGCTTGCCCGCGTCGGTCGAGGACCTGCCACACGCTGGCGGTCACTGACCTGGTAGACGTTTGGCATGTACAGGGGTTTTTCTGTATAGAACTGTGCCTCTGAACGGGGAATCAGGAACTCATCCGCTATCACATAGTCAATGGAGGGAAGTCCCGTGGTCGCAGGCAACCCAAGGTAAGTGATTTGAATGGGCGCTGGCCGATAGCCCAGTATATTGGCCCGCGCGCCGGACGTTTGCCCCTGCAGGTCCACCAGGATGTCGATTTCATGTGAGCGAATCAACCGGGCCGCCTCTTCGTCACTCATCTGGTGAATGGTAAAAAAATGATCCATGCCCTGCTTGACCCGTTGCCGCATGGCCGACCCGTCTTCCGGACTCCAGCAAAACCCGTAAACCTCAAAAGCATCCCGGTTGTGAAGTTCAAACAGTTCAACCGTCAGCAAGGACACAGGATGAAGACAGAAGTCCGAGGAGCAGTATGCGATGCGCAGCTTCGAGTGCCCATAACTGTGTCCATCCGTGAGTTGGGGCAAATTCTTTGCGAGTTTGGTTTCCACAAACTGCTTCGCAGCGTTCAATTGTTCTTGCGGATCATCGGAGACGCTCAACATCGCAAGCGCTGAAGTCGATTTCCGCATGGACTCCATGCTGACTCCGGCAACATCCGCATAAACGGGCCATGAACATTGCTTTTGCCTGAGAAAAACCCAGTGGTGCAACACGTCGGGCTGATCGGGGTTGAGCAATAGACTTTCCGTCAGGCGTGCGACGGCATCTGGAAAATGCTTGGCCACTTCCAGCACCCGCCCCAGATGGTTCAATGCCAAAACGACAAGCGGGAGGTTGTTTTCGTCTCGTGGACTATTCTTGACGATCCATTGCCATTCCAGCATGGCTTGATCCGAATGACCGCCACGCTCCAGCAATAGCCCCAAATTCAAATGCGGGTGAATGAAAGCCGGAGCCAATGCGATGGCCTGTCGATAGGCCGCCTCTGCGCCCGCCAAATCGCCCAAATTGCTAAGCGTTGCGCCAAGGTTGAAGTACGCCGCGTGTGCATAGGGCGACTGCCCCCGCGCCAACCAGGTCTGGTAAAGAACCGCCGCGAGTGCGGCAAACCCGTCCGACTCCAACTCGGACGCGCTATTGATCAACTCGGGAAAGGCCAACTTGCAGTTCCAGGCAAGCAACACGTTAGAAGCAAACTTGTCGGTTCCAGGCATCCATTTCCATCCGTAAATCAGTACATGACTACAGCAACCGAGTCAGCAAACAACCCGACGCCCTTGAGAGGCGTCGGGGTTGGCTTGGCCGACCGGGCTACTTGCCCGCAACGAGTATATCGGTGCCCGGATTGCTGCCCAGTGTGGTTTTAAGAACACCGGGTGCCGTAGCCACCTGTCCAGACGGAACCGTCAGTACCGGCTGCCCATTGGCATCGAACTGCTTCATCGCATCCACAATTCCAACCATACCGGTCGTCAAGGCGGGTGTCAGCGAAGCCGCGGCAGGAGTGGGTGCTTGCAAGCCAGTCGCTGCAGCTTCCGAACCCGGTGAACCCGCGCTACCAAAGGCCGCCATGGCATCCACCATCCCCCCAACCTGTGATCTCATATTATCCGTTGGCGCGATTGCTGCCGCCGCAGGACTTGCCAGCGTCTTCGTTGCCGGAATCACCAGATCAATCGGTGCAGCGTTGGCCACGGGCAAAGCAGCGGGCGTAGCCTGGCTGGTCGCAAACCATACGTCTGCCATGCCGTGCGTCGCACCATCCGACGTGGTGTAACCGGACGTCAAGCCAATCGCATTGCCGCTGTTCACTTCGGTTGATGTCTGCGCCTTCAGGTCAAGTTGCGTAATGCCCAGCGATGCCAAACTGTGCAGTTCATCGGCTTGACTGACGCCATCCGAATTGCCGTCGACCCACACCATCAGCTCGGAGAAGTTGGCGTCGGCTGACGAAACCTCTCCATCTCCACTCGTATCCAACTCGGCAAGGGCAGCGTAACCGTTAGACGCTCTCTGACCGTTCGACAAGGTGGTTCCCGCTCCAAAGAGTTCGGCGCCGCCGCTCACAGAACCATCATGGTTTCTATCCATGACCAGCAGACCGTCGCCACCAGCCACCCAACCGGTATTGACCTTCTGTCCAACGCCAAAGATATCGAATTGCACACCATTGGTAATGCTCTGGGTCGAGATGCCATCCCCATTCAGATCCAGGACGATTGGTGTACCCAAAGCCAGGTGGCTGATCTGGTCTGTCGTAAACGCTGCCATCTGTGTACTGGTCAAGACCATGACCTGTGCGGTCCTCATAGCGGTCACTTGATCCGTCGTCAAAGCCACAATTTGATCCGTCGTCAACGACACGACACCCGCAGTGGTTAGAGATGCGACCTGATCCGTCGTCAGGCCCTTGCTAACTTGACTGGTAGTCAACGCGGCCACTTGGCTAGTTTTCAAGGCAGCAACGTCTCGGGTCTCCAGCGCCGCCACCTGCGTTGTGGTCAGCGTCGACATTTGGGCCGTACCCAACGCAGTCACCTGCGCTGTTGTCAGGGCCACGATCTGGTCGGTTCTCAGTCCAGCGCTATCCTGGGTGGTCGTCATCGCCGCGATGCCAGAAGTAGTCAGCGCCGCAACCTGGTCGGTCGTCAAACCCTTGTTGATCTGGTTGGTCGTCAAGGCCGCGACCTGGCTGGTCTTCAGCGCTGCTATGTCTTGCGTCTGTACCGCTGACACCTGGTTGGTCGTCAATGCCACCACCTGGTCCGTCGTCAGGTTCGAGACTTGGGCCGTGGTCAGTGCCACCACCTGGTCCGTCGTCAGGCCCTTGCTGACCTGGTTGGTGGTCATGGCCGCCACACCCGCTGTCGTCAGCGCTGCAACGTCACGTGTCTCCATCGCCGCAACCTGCGCCGTGGCCAGAGCCGCTACTTGATCCGTCTTAAGTGCTGCGATTTGTGATGTCGTCAGTGCCACGACCTGGTCGGTGCTCAGACCTGCGCTGACCTGATTGGTGGTCATCGCAGCAATGCCCGCTGTCGTCAGCGCCGCAACCTGGTCAGTCGTCAAGCCCTTGTTGATCTGGTTGGTCGACAGCGCCGCTACCTGGCTCGTCTTGAGCGCTGCAATGTCGCGTGTCTCGACCGCTGCCACCTGGTCGGTCGTCAAGGCCACCACCTGGTCGGTCGTCAAGCTTTGTACCTGCGCCGTCGTCAGTGCCACCACCTGGTCCGTCGTCAGGCCTTTGCTGACCTGGTTGGTCGTCAGTGCCGCAACGCCGGCCGTCGTCAGGGCCGCTACTTGAGATGTCGTCAGGCCCTTGTTGACCTGATTGGTGGTCAAGGCAGCAACCTGATCTGTCTTGAGCGCTGCGACTTGTGTAGACGTCAACGCCACCACTTGGTCCGTGGTCAACGAAACGATCTGATTCGTTGTCAAGGCAGCAACACTGGCCGTGGTCAACGCAGCTACTTGCGATGTCGTCAAGCCCTTGCTGATCTGGTTGGTCGACAGTGCTGCGACCTGGTTGGTCTTCAGGGCCGCCACATCCCGTGTCTCCAGGGCCGCGACCTGGTCCGTCGTCAATGATACGGCCTGGTCAGTTGTGAGTGCCTGAACCTGAGCCGTGGTCAGTGCCGCGACCTGGTCCGTACTCAAGCCCTTGCTGACCTGGTTGGTCGTCAGTGCGCCCACGGCTGCCGTCGTCAAGGCCGCCACCTGGTCGGTGGTCAGACCCTTGTTGATCTGGTTGGTCGACAAGGCCGCAACCTGCGCGGTCTTCAGCGCTGCAATGTCGCGCGTCTCGACCGCCGCGACCTGGTCGGTCGTCAGGGCCACCACCTGGTCGGTC
>Ga0208125_100241_pt1 | contig 44361 bp, 48 predicted proteins | sample LakWasM128_HOW14_2_FD_183938 | JGI IMG/M metagenome (GOLD analysis project Ga0208125, IMG submission 183938) | Freshwater sediment methanotrophic microbial communities from Lake Washington under simulated oxygen tension - Sediment Metagenome... | ecosystem: Environmental > Aquatic > Freshwater >...
GACCACGTTCAGTGATTTGTTTGATAGCTTCAGCCTTAAATTCGGCTGTATATCTGATGCCTTTCATTATTTACTCTCCGTTCCAATTTCGACATTATGATATGTCTATTGAAACGGGTGAAGTCCATATCTTTCATATTTATACCCATTAATTGATTTTAAATTTATAACAATGCTTTCACAATTTTAGCCAACTGTGATTTATGTTTTGGTCGTTCAACGAGTTCCTCTACATCCAGGATATGCGGAACATCCCCAAAACTCATTCCCTGCATTAGCACCTTTTCTTGCAGTTCTTTTTACCATAACCGAACCACACAGAGGGCATTCAGGGCTTGTTGCTACTGGTTGTTGATAAACACTTGGCCTCTTGATATTAGGCTGCACCTGAACCCCTGCAACCATCTCTAACAACTCAGCTCCATCAATTAACCAGATAGGTTTATCTTCGGCAAACAATCTAGCTTCAGCAGTGTAATTTCCACTACTCACAAAAATACAGTCATTCGCTCTTTCTGAAGTCATCACACCATACAACTCACGAATCAGTGGAACACCTATTGAGAATGTTTTCCATCTTTTGCATTGAACAATAGACTTCTTACCATTCTTGGTAAGCACTAGGTCAATGCCACCATCAGCACCGCCACAACCATTTTCTATAACTACAAATCCTTTTCGTCTAAAAGCTTCACCAACTAGCAATTCAAAATCTTGCCATGACATATCACGGATAGATTCAATGCCAGATTGTTTATCTAATAACTTAATTCTGTGTTTGCTTTTGAATGATGAAACACATGCACCAATTATAAAAATTACAGGTATTACATACTGAAGGAATTTTGAGAAAGTGATAAAAAGTTGTTTTGGGAGAGAATCAGTGGCCGAATGTAAATCGGTTGCTACAGGTAAAACTTTAATGGCGAAGTAATGGAAAAAGAAATAACTGATGATTGCTATGGCTAAACTAATTTTCCAATTGATTGAGGAAGCAATATCCAGTAAATCTTCAATGGGTGAAGTCTTTTTTCTGTGAGCCATAAATGTTCTTTTTAATTAGTTATTCAGAACATTGTCTTTCTTCTAAATCCAAAAGTAAACAATATGGTTCGTTTATGTAGATTGAGGGGGCAGGTAAGAGGGGTGGAAACTTGGGTATCTTAGTATTTCTGCTGCAAGATATATGCAAGATATGTGGCACTTAATTGGCACTTTTTAAAATACAGGCAAAGAAAAGGGGCTTACAAAACGATGATATGTCCTGTAAGCCCCGTCTTTGTTGGTGGTGAAAGAGGGACTTGAACCCTCGACCCCAGGATTATGAATCCTGTGCTCTAACCAGCTGAGCTACATCACCTTTAAACCGTTTTGCTAAATTTAAGCAAGGGCGCAATTCTAGTGGTTTAGGCGCAAATTGTCAAAATTAGTTTGAGATTTATGCATTAAATAGTTTGAAGCTAAACATTAAACCTAAAGTGCATCACATCGCCATCTTGCACAATGTATTCTTTGCCTTCTAAGCGCATTTTCCCAGCTTCTTTGCTGCCTTGTTCGCCTTTGTTTTTTACATATTCTTCGTATTGAATGACTTCTGCGCGAATGAAGCCGCGTTCAAAGTCAGTGTGAATAACACCTGCTGCTTGTGGGGCGGTAGCGCCTTTTTTTACTGTCCAAGCGCGCACTTCTTGCACGCCGGCGGTGAAATAGGTTTGCAGGCCTAGCAAGTCGTATGCGGCGCGAATCACGCGGTTAAGGCCTGGTTCATCTTGACCCAGTTCTGATAAGAATAATAATTTATCTTCTTCGTCTAGTTCAGAAATTTCGCCTTCGATTTTTGCGCAAATACAAACGACTGGTGCATTTTCTGCTTTGCCTAGTGCAACAACTTTGTCTAATAGTGGGTTATTTTCAAAGCCAGATTCATCTACGTTGGCTAAGTACATCACTGGTTTTACAGTGATTAGGCAAAGCGGTTTAAGTAATTGTAGCTCGTCGGCATCTAAATTTAGCGTACGTACAGCTTTGGCTTGGTCTAAACATGGGACCACTTTTTCTAGCACTTTTAAAAGGGCAATTGCGTCTTTATCACCACTTTTAGCTTTTTTGCTTTCGCGCTGCATGGTTTTTTCTACCGTTTCCATGTCGGCAAGTGCAAGTTCGGTATTAATCACTTCAATGTCTGAAAGTGGATCAATTTTATTTGAAACGTGAATGACGTTTGCATCTTCAAAGCAGCGTACTACGTGTGCAATAGCGTCTGTTTCTCGGATATTAGCTAAGAACTTGTTGCCTAAGCCTTCACCTTTTGATGCGCCTGCTACCAAGCCAGCAATATCAACAAATTCAACAATCGCTGGCTGTACTTTTTGCGGTTTAACAATGTCGATGAGCGCCTGCATGCGCGTGTCTGGCACTTCTACAATACCTACGTTTGGCTCAATCGTGCAGAAAGGGTAGTTCTCTGCCGCAATGCCAGCTTTGGTAATAGCGTTGAATAGTGTGGACTTGCCCACATTTGGTAAACCAACAATTCCGCATTTCATCTAAATTCCAATCATCTTTCACGCAATCTCTGCATTATTTTCATTTTTCGGCAACTTCGCCGTACTGTTTGTACTGTCTCATCACTCCAAAACTCAACGCCTTGACCTTGCGTGAAATCTGAATGGACTTGCAGTGGCTACGCTTACTTTATTTTTTTAGTATGCAATTTTAACATTGCGCTTTCAAACTCGCCCGCAATCAATAAATCAATTAGCTTGGTGCTTTCATACATTTTTTCGTCTATAGCTGTTTGTTCATCTTTTGTTGGTACTTTGAGAACAAAATTAACCACTTCGTTGCGATCACCTGGGTGACCAATGCCTAATCGCAAGCGCCAGAAGTCTTTTGTGCCTAGTGCAGCTTCAATATCTTTTAAGCCGTTGTGACCACCGTGACCACCACCAATTTTTAGTTTTAATCCACCTGCAGGTAAATCAAGCTCATCATGAATCACCAATATTTCAGCGGGTGTAACTTTATAATAATTTGCCAAAGCTGCTACAGACTTACCACTGGCATTCATAAACGTAGTTGGCTTAAGCAGCCAAGTGTCTGTTTTAGAGTTGAGTTTTCCAGCTACGCCAAAAAACTTGGCATCTAAAGCTAATTTACTATTAGTTTGTGCGGCAACTTCATCTATCCACCAAAAGCCCGCATTGTGTCGGGTTGCGGTGTATTTTTCGCCAGGATTGCCTAGGCCAACAAAGAGTTTTATACCAGTCATCATGCAATAGTACCAATAAAAAACGCGCACTTCATAGTAAAGTGCGCGTTAGTTAGCATACTTGTAAATTAAGCTGCTGGTGTTTCTTCAGCAGCGTCTGCAACGCCACCACGTGTTTTAGCAATAGCTGCAACAGCTGCATCGTTACCGTGAGCTAATTGTACAAACTCAACGCCTTTTGCCAATTTGATTTGTGACAAGTGAACTGAGTGACCCATTTCTAGACCAGCTAAGTCAACTTCAAGGAACTCTGGCAAATCTTTAGCTAAGCAGCTTACGTCAGCTTCAGTCAAAATATGCGCAACGATACCGCCGCCTGTTTTCACGCCTGGCGCGATGTCAGCATTGATAAAGTGGAATGGCACTTTAACGTGGATTTTTTCAGTAGCACTTACACGTTGAAAATCAATGTGTTGAATAGTGTTGCGAACTGGGTGCATTTGGAAATCACGTAACAATACGTTTTCTTTTTTGCCATCTAAGTTCAAGCTTAGAACTGAAGCATGGAATGCTTCATGACGGAACTCTAAGAATAATTCTTTAGCGTTAATTTCAAGTGTTACAGCTTCTTTACCAGCACCATAAACAACACCTGGAACTGTGCCTGCGCGACGAAGACGGCGGCTCGCACCCGTACCTTTTACATCACGCTTTACTGCGTTAATTTCGATAGACATTTTACTACTCCTAATTTGATACTACTTTTACTGCTAGGCTTTTGATGGCCTTACTACACAAAAACTGCACACCGCGACCAGTATGCAGGGTTAAATACTTTTAAATTATTTAGTCCATGAATAGTGAAGATACAGAATCTTCACTACTAATTCTACGAATCGTTTCAGCTAATAATTCTGCAGTGCTTAATTGGCGAATTTTTTTGCAGTTAGCTGATTCAGCTCCAAGCGCAATGGTATTGGTAACCACTAACTCATCTAATTCAGAGCTCATAATGCGATCAGCTGCACCGCCAGATAATACTGGGTGTGTAGCGTATGCGATAACTTTCTTGGCACCAAACTTCTTAAGTGCTGCAGCTGCTTCGCAAAGCGTATTTGCCGTATCAACCATGTCATCCATAATCACGCAGGTACGGCCTGTCACATCACCAATAATGTTCATTACTTTAGCGACGTTTGGTTTTGGGCGACGTTTATCGATAATCGCTAAATCAGAATTTAATTGCTTAGCGGCAGCACGCGCACGTACAACACCACCAACATCAGGTGAAACCACCATTAAATTATCATGATTCTGTTTTAATAAATCAGCTAACAAAATCGGTGTAGCGTAAATATTATCAACAGGAATATCAAAGAAACCTTGAATTTGATCTGAGTGCAAATCCATAGTCAACAAACGATTCACACCAACGCCTGTGAGCATATTCGCAACAACTTTGGCGGTAATTGCTACGCGGGCTGAACGCGGACGGCGATCTTGACGTGAATAACCGAAGTAGGGGATTGCAGCAGTGATACGACCAGCAGAAGAGCGGCGAAGCGCATCAACCATGACCATAACTTCCATTAGGCTGTCATTGGTTGGGTGGCTTGTAGATTGCAACACGAATACATCTTTACCACGCACGTTTTCAAGTAGCTCAACAGTGGTTTCGCCATCACTAAATGTACCAACGTGCGCTTGACCAAGCTGAATGCCTAAGTGCTTAGCTACTTCTTGCGCTAGCACTGGGTTAGCCGTGCCAGTAAAGACCATTAAGTTGCCGTTAGACATCTGTTGATTTCCTATTAAACCATGCTTGTAAACACTGTGCTTAAAGCCTCAGCGTCAAACTATCAATAAAAATTTTGCTCACAAAAACTTACAAAAAATAAAAGCGCGTAAATCAAAAATCTACACGCTTTGTATTCTAAGAAAAAGCAGCTTTATTTCTGCTTTCTAAATTTGGCTGAGGAGGAAGGACTCGAACCTTCGGATGCTGGGATCAAAACCCAGTGCCTTAACCAACTTGGCGACTCCCCAATATTTTAATCAGTCTATCTAATCAACCGTAAGGTTTACTAGCGGGTGCTGATTCAACCCTTTTGCAACAAATCCCTTAACACCTTTAGGTTTTTGATTGCATATATCTACTGCTGTTTTCTCATCCGCTACTTCTAAAAACACCGAAGCACCAGAACCACTCATTCTTGCATCGCCAAATTGACTAAGCCAATTTAAACAATCTAAAACAGCGGGGTATTCACTGCAGACTATTTTTTCTAGGTCATTTATAAACTCAGCACTTAAATTACTTGCTGTTAATTTAGCCGTCCCAGAAAAGTCCGACATTGTCTTAGGATTCGTGTTTTTTGTCAATTGCTTATTGGCAAATATTTGTGCTGTTGATACATGTATATTCGGATTCAGCACAACATAGCATGAATCGTGCAAGTTAATCTCTGTTAATTGCTCACCTACGCCTTCTGCCCAAGCGTTTTTTCCAAAAATAAAGAAAGGCACATCGGCGCCCAACTTCAAGCCTAGCGATATAAGTTCTTTGCGACTTAAGTTAAGCTGCCACAGATTGTTTAAAGCTAATAGCACAGTCGCAGCATCTGAACTGCCGCCACCTAAGCCGCCACCCATAGGGATGCGCTTTTCAACTAAAATGTCTACACCAAGGGGGCATTGCGTATGTTGCTGTAACAATTTAGCCGCACGAACACATAAATCTTGCTCTGCAAGTACGCCATCCACATCATTCACACGTTTTACAACGCCGTCTTCAGTAGGCTTGAGTTTTATGGTGTCATATAAATCAAGTAGACGAAAAACGGTTTGCAGCAAATGGTAGCCATCTGCTCGCTGACCTGTGATGTGCAGAAATAAATTGATTTTTGCAGGTGCTAAAAATGATTGGAAATCTTGCATAGGCTAGTATTTTAGCGCATCTAGCCTGTCGTTAGATTGACGAATCTAATTTTAATTAGCGGTTCTAAGGTTTATGCACGATGGTCGTTTCTGCGCTACTCAATAATCACCCGGCCATTCAAAGCCTGCACAGGGCGGTTGTTACTATGATGCACAGCTTTCTTAAAAGCTTCTATTTGTTCTTTTGAGGCTGTGATAGGATTTTTCATTAATAACCAGCGTACGCCTTCGCTGCAAGGTGGTGTGGTCAGTGAGCCGCTGAAGCGATAATAGGTTTTATTATCTGGCATGAACTCACTGGGCATGACGCGATTTTTTAATGTGATTGGCTGGCTTTCTTCTTCGGGTAACTGCTCCCAAAGCTTGGCTAAGGCTGGGTTGGCTTTGCCTTCGGTGAACATGACGCCTATCACCGCCAAATTGCCTTTAGCATCAGCGTGCACAAAGTGCGCTTCCAGCGGAAAAGACTTGCCATGTATAGTATTTTCGCTAGGTGCATGGAAATGTACTTGCTTCATTTGAAAGGCGCCATTATCAAGTGCAAGCATATTGCCTTCTTTAAAGTTAATTTGCACGGTATGACCATTGTTGAAAATATCTTTCGCTGGAAATTTCTGTATCGCCTTTAAAGCTTTAATTGCGGCATGAATGCTACCTTCGACGTTGATTGGCGATTGATTGCGACCGGCATCGCAGGTCGCAAATTCAGGGCTGAGTTTTGCCCAGTTGTCTGGGCCTTCTTTGCCCTCGTATGCCCAGTGTGTTTTGTGGTCGCCTTTCTTGGCATCGGCAGGTTTCATTGCCGTTGATTTGGCTGTAACAGTTGCTGCTTTGGTCTCGGTGGGGGTTTCTGCTACAGGTTTAGCTGGCGCTTCAAGCTTTGTTGCTGAGGTTTTTTGCGTTTCCACATTAATTTTAGTTGCCGCAGGTTTTTCTGCTTGGCACACATAGCGCATGGCTATATCCATGTCTGTTTCTGGAACGGGCTCTATAAATTCGGCACTTTTAGCGTCGATGCCTGCTGAGTAAACTAGCTCGCTATTTAAATATTGAAAAACTTGAGATGTGGCAGATTTTTGTGCGGAACAATCAAAAAACCAGAGTAATTTTGATAAGTTATATTGTTTGTCGATAGTTTCTGGATTTTTTTGAGGGGTTTTGTATTCAACTTTCACCCAAGCTCTTTTGTACTTATCTTGTTGCAATATAGATTGCTTATCCAGCATTATTCTTTCAATATTGTTGTCGCTGAGTTTCACCCATTGCGCCGCCTGACTATTGTTGCATATAGCAAAACAGAGTATGAATAATGCGATTAATCTTTTCATTGTATCTAAGTTCATCCTATTGGAGCCTTCAACAAATTTATTTCAGCCTAAATTATGCTGAAATAATCATGGTTTTTAATGATGAAGTACGGCTGGATTTAGACCTTAATTCCTAGGTTTGGAATATTCGGCTTGAAGTTTTATGATTAAAAGCTAGCGTGAGATTGAATCAACTGCTTTGAGTTAATTGGAAGTGTTTGAGTTTGCAATGCTGGAATTTGTAATATGAGACCAGCTTTCAACCAATAGCTTCAAATAGACTTTTTCGTTTCTAAGTGAGATTTTACTTGGTAAAAAGTGACCATTTTGATCGGCATAGTTTTCGTATTGAATATCCCAACCATCTTGCTTTAAGGTGCTCAAATGACCTAACTCATCCCATGTGCTGGCTTGAATAGCGCTACTACTAGGGCGTCCTAGCGACCAATCTGCAAGGCCAGTCAGCGGCAATTGCCATCCCAGCGCTTTTTGAGTGAGTGCTTCAGCGTCTGTGGCGGTAATGCTATTGCCTTTAGCATCTTCTAAAGTAACGTTTTTAGATGTTTTTTTAATACTCGCCAGTTGCCCACCAAGCGGGGAATATAGCGCGATGTCGTCGTTTGTTTTGTTATGCTGCCAAGTCAGGCTGCCAGAGAAGCCTTTACCTTCTGCCTGCACGCCAATACGACCTTTAATGCTGAATTGGTCTATATCAGCAATATCCTGCAAATGGGCTTGGTGAAGAGCTTGTGATGCTGAGTTAGGACTAATTTCAGGTTTAGGTAAAGTGGTGCAACTCGCCGCCGCAGCCACAAAGCTAAAGGTAAAAAATAAACTAACGAGCTGCATTTAAAAATTTGGCTTAATCTGTAAATCTTAAGTGAAAAGAATTACGATTTGAATTTGTTGGCTGTTGTTATCAATACTTCATTATCTGGATTTTTGCTAAGCGCATCTGTCCAGAGTTTTTTAGCCTCATCATGCTTGCCTTTTTGCCACAAAACCTCACCTAAGTGTGCGGCTATTTCAGGGTCTTGATTCACTTGGTAAGCTTGTTCCAGATAAGTAATTGCCTTGTCTAGCTTGCCTTTTCTGTAATATGCCCAACCAAGGCTATCTAACATGTAATGATCATTCGGACTGATGCTTAGCGCTTTTTCTATCAGCGTGACTGCCTCATCTAGCTTGATATTACGATCGGCAAATGAGTAGCCCAGCGCATTGTATGCGGCAGCAAAATCAGGTCTCGCGGCGATGGTTTTGCGTAATTCGCTTTCCATAATATCTAGTTTGTTAACTCGTTCGGCAGCTAGTGCGTAGTCGTAAACCAACTCTGGAGTATTGGGGAGGTTTTTAACGGCTTTATCCAGTAAATCAAATGCATCTTTATCGCGCTTAGCTTTTGCTAGCAACGAAGCTTCTGTTTGAATAACAATGATTTGCTGTTCAGTTGTTAAATCTTCTAGAGCATCAAGCTTTTCAATGGCTTTATCCACCGATTGGGTGCGTGCAATTATGTTCGTCAAACCAATTTGAGCTTCTAAGAAGCGTGGTCCCGGCTGCACTTTGCTATACCAAGCCATTGCATCCGTATCGCGATTTTGTTTTTCAGTGACTTGTGCCAAGTAAATATATAGTTGGTCTGTATCTTTAAAATCCTGAGTTAGTGATTGCTGAAAATAAGCTTCAGCAGCCGCAAAATCGCCAGCTTGAAACGATAGCAAGCCAACAACGGCGGTCACTTCTGGACTGTTTTTACCGTATTGCAATATGGTTGGATATTGTTTTTTAGCTGCATCATATTGCTTTTGATTCACCATGATTTTAGCCATGTTTACGCGAACTTCATTTGAATCAGGGTATTGTTCTAAGAACGATTGATAAAAATCTATGCCAGTTTGCGGTGCTTGATTAAATAAGATTTGTCCTTTGAGTAGTGCTGCCACGTTCCAGCCCGGTTTAAGAGCCTCGGCCTTATCTAGCGCTTGTAGCGCCACAGTGTTTTGATTTGCTGCATAGGCAGACTGCGCGATTGCGAATTGTGCTTCAGCCAAATCTGGGTAGGGTGCAGCAAGTGACTGAACCAAGTTCAGTACACCAGTTTTGTTTTTGCTGCGGCTAAGCAGATTGTTAAGGTATAAAAAGCCGCCAGCACGCGTTTCTTCTTTATCAAAAAGTTTAGCTAAGTAGGGCTTGGCTGCATCTAATTGTTCTGTTCCGATAAGCATTTCTATCATAGCTTGTTGCGCTTCGTTCGAAGTCGGATCAAGTTCAGACCAAAGTTTTATTGCAGGAACAGTCATGCCAGGCACATTGCCGTAAGCCGCCACTTTGGCGGCACGCTCTGCCAAGCTGGCATCTTGGGAAGTTTTTGCTAGCTCATAAAAAACTTTGCTTGAAGTTGCTAAATCACCGCGTTGCCCCGCAACTTCAGCCACTAGATATTTAAAAACAAAATCAGCTTCAGCATTGAACTGATTGGCTTGTGCCGATTTACTGCCTGATCCACCTGTAACTGTCGCACAACCACTCATGCACAAGGCGCTAGCTATTATGCTTGTACCGATTATGTTTTTAATCTTGAACAAAGTTTTGTTTGAATGGAGTTTAGTTTCAGATAGATGAGACATTGGGCGCATAAGTTATTTTGTAATTATTAAAAATGAGTGGAAATAAGCTTTAAAAATAAGGTTTAATAGTCGCGGCAAATTAATATGTAAGATAATAAGCCATTACTACAGTATTGTACTGTTCTATTTCTTAGTCCGTGACAGGTGCTGCAAGTTCCTCCATAATTATGGATTGACTGCAATGAATGTCAATAGAACTTTCCTATATTGCGCTTCTCAAACGCAGAAGTAATTTTTAGCACTGACGGGTTGTGGTTTTTAAAGATAACTGATTGATTTTTAGTCACAATAACCTGTATTTTTGTAATGACAAATAGAGTAACTATGAATAATTTTACAGTAGAGGCAAACGAGCTCACACGGCTATACGGTGGTAGAGAAGCCGTCAGCAATGTGAGTTTTACTTTAAGCAAAGGTCAAGTTCTAGGCTTTTTAGGCCCAAACGGTGCAGGTAAATCGACCACTATGAAGATGCTGACAGGTAATCTTGCGCCAAGTAATGGCTCAGTCAAGATTTGCGGTATTGATATGATGGAGAGCCCAAAAGAAGCCAAAGCGCTTATTGGTTACTTGCCTGAAATGCGCCCTCTATATAAAGAATTGACTGTAGATGAGTACTTAACCATCGCAGCTAGGTTGCATCGGGTGAGTTCTGGCAGCATCAAAAAAGCAGTTGAAGTGGCTAAAGAGCGCTGTGGTTTAGGGCACATGAGCAAACGCCTGATTGAAAACCTTTCAAATGGATATCAACAACGCGTTGGTATTGCCCAAGCCATTATTCATAACCCTATGGTCGTCATTCTAGACGAGCCAACGGTGGGTTTAGATCCCATACAGATTCGTGATATTCGTGCCTTGATTCGTGAAGTGGGCGCGGAACGTAGCGTGATTATCTCTACCCATATTTTGCCTGAAGTTGAAATGGTGTGTGACCATGTGCAAATTATTGATAAAGGTAAGTTAGTATTCAACGGCGCAATTGATGTGCTTAAAAAGCATCGTATCGGTAATAAGCTGTTAATCGGAATGCACAACGCTCCATCTACAGATGAAATGCTGAAAATTGCTGGTGTCATTGAAGCTGAAAACGTTTCTGCTGGTTTAATCCGCGTTCGCTTTGCTGATGATGCAGCGCCAGCTGAGTCTATCGTGCAGACAGCGGTTAAAAATGGTTGGGGCTTGTATCAAATTGCACCTGATCAAACCAGCTTGGAAGATGTATTCGTGCAACTCACTTATCAAGAACAGCCTGTTGCTGAACAGACTGCCGCGTAAACTTAAGGTCTCATCATGATTATCAATGTAGCAAGAAAAGAACTTAAAAGTATGTTTGCCTCGCCTATGGGTTGGGTAATTTTATCTCTACTGATGTTTTCATTCGGTACATATTACTTAAACGGCGTAAATGATTATTTTGCTGTGATGTCAGGCGCAATGCGCCCAGCAGAGAGAACTGGCGTAACACAGTTTGTCGGGCAGATGGTGTATGGCTTCGCGTCCTTTATGGTGTTATTTGCCGTACCATTATTGTCTATGCGATTGATTTCTGAAGAGCGTCGCAGCCAAACCTTACCATTCTTATTCAGTGCGCCGATTTCACTCACAGAAATCGTACTGGGTAAATTTCTAGGTTTAGTAGCGTTTTTAAGTATCTTGGTCGTATTTATCGCGCTGATGTTATCTACCTTAAATATTTGGGCTGACATCGATTTTGGCTTCATCATTGCCAACTCAATCGGTTTGTTACTCATGATTGCTAGCTTCTCCGCGCTAGGTTTATATTTCTCAAGCATGACGCAGCAACCAGTGATTGCGGCAATCTTAACGTTTATCGCTTTATTCGCTTTAATGTTCTTAGATCGCTTTTTTGCAGGCGACCCAAGCAATATGCTAGCGAGCTTATCGCTTACACGACACTTTCAATCGTTCTCAGGTGGTTTAATTGACTCGGGTGATATTGCCTATTTCTTGTTATTTATCATCACATTTTTAACGTTAACAGTACGTCGTTTAGATGCCGACCGCTTACGCGGCTAACTAATCATTGAATTTTCGTCGCTATGCTACGTTGCTCACAAAAAATTACTCCTTACATATACAACATATGTGGCGTCATAATTTTTTGTTCGCGCCTTGCCTAGCTTAGAAACTTAAATGATTAAAAACCTTTAAATATTTGAAATATTAGGTCTTGTAAAATGAATATCAATCGTAAATTACGTTTTCAACTGTTAGTGCAAAACAGTTTTTTTGTTGTACTGTTTTTATTGCTGGTGATCTTGCTTGGCTATCTAGCAAGTCAATATCGTGTTGCTAAAGACATCACACAAGCTAACCGTAACATTCTTACGCAAGGCAGTGTTAACGTGCTTAAACAAATGAACGCACCTATCAACATTACGGTGTTCGCGACTAAAGATGATGCATCAGGAGGCGACAACTTCCGTAAAGGAATGATTGATTTTGTAGCGCGCTATCAACGTGAAAAGAAGAACGTCAACCTCGCTTTTGTTAACCCATCTATTGAGCCTAAACTGGCACAAGATGCCGGTGTAAAAGAAGATGGTGAAGTGATTGTTGAATACAACAAACGTATCGAACACATTATTCCGCCAATTGCTGAACAGGAAATGACTAACTTATTGGTGCGTTTATCTCGTACTAATCAGCAAGCTGTGATGTATTTAGATGGTCATGGTGAACGCAATTTAATAGGCGTAAAGAATTTTGACTTGGGCGAGTTTGGTAAACAATTAGAGAAAAAAGGCTTTAAATTTGCCAACCCAGATTTAACCATTGCGCAAAGCGTACCAAGTAACGGGGCAATGCTGGTGATTGCTAGTCCTCAAGTTGATGTCAGTGAAGTTGAAGCGAAAAAAATCAAAGCCTATCTTGAAGCAGGCGGTAACTTATTTTGGTTGCTTGATGACGATAATTATCGCGGCATGAAAGAAGTTGCAGATTATCTAGGCTTGCATGTTTCTCCTGGCATCGCCTTGGATATGGCTTCAGCACAATATGGTGCAGATGCTCGTGTTTCATTTGCGAGTTTGTATGGTGAGCATGCGATTACCACTAACTTTATGTTGCGTACTTTATTCCCAGAAGCGCATGAAGTCAGCGCGAAAGGTACAGATGAAAATGGCTGGAAAGTCAGTAATCTAGTTGAAGTCGCACCAAATGGTTGGTTAGCGTCAGAAAAGTTAGCTAAAGACGCTAAGCCTACATTTAACGAGAAAAAGGACAAACGTGGCCCAATCAACATTGGTGTTGCTTTAGAGCGTACCTACGGCAAAAAAGGTCAGCGCGTAGTCGTAATGGGTAACGGTAACTTCTTATCTAATACCTTTATTACCAATGGCGGAAACCTAGACTTAGGCGTCAATATGGTGAATTGGCTTGCGGGCGATGATAAGCTCATCACTATACAACCTATGCCACTTAAAGATATTAACGTGACTATTCCAGATACAGATACAGGTCGCATGATTGCTTGGACTGTGTTTCACGGCTTTCAATATTTTATCCCGTTTGGCATGATGATTGCGGGCTTCTACTTCTGGTGGAAGCGCAGAAAAGCTTAAGTTAGGAAGTATTTAAGTACGTGAGTTTTAAGTTTAAATTGAGATAAATTAAGGCATACATGAAAAAACGCTGGTTACTTAATTTGGTGATGTTGTGTGTAGTGGCAAGTTTGGTCGCATTTTTATATTTGCGTCCCAAACAAACTGCAGAACAAGAAGCCAACTATGATATCTCTGCATATAAGCTTGCTGAATTCAATGCAATTAGTGTGGAATTCCCAGCTAAAGCGGCAGTTAAATTGGATAAAGTGAATGGTTTTTGGCGTTTAAGTGCGCCCATTAACATGCGCGCTGACCAAGCTTCAGTGCAACGTATTTTGTCTATTATTGCGGCAAGATCAAAAGATAAAATTACCAATCCTGATTTAGAAAAATTCGGTTTAAACAACCCAGCGCTTAAACTGAAGTTAATTAGAGACAAAAACAGCCAAGATAAAGATAATGTAGAAGAATTCACATTCGGTACACATAATCCTGTGACTGACGAGCAATATGTTGCTCACAGAAATGCAGTGTATTTGGTGTCTAACAACTACGCTGAAGCTGCCTCTACACAGGTAATTGAGTTGATTGATAAGTCACCACTAAAACCAACTGAAAAAATAGCCGGTTTTGATTTTAGTCACCTAGAGCAATGGTCAGACACAAGATTGAATGTTGATTTGGCTGATGGGAAATGGAACGTTTCAATCGCAGCAGCCAAGCCACAACAGAACGAAATGAACGAGTGGTTAGACTTTTCATGGGTGCATAATCCAGCGAAGTCCGTAGAAATGTATACGCCAGATCGTAAAATCACTTATCCATATGTGTTGATTAAATTGGCCGATGGTAGCAAAGTGCGTTTTGATAAGATTCAAGAGTCACCTGATTTGTTGCTCGCACGTCCAGACGAAGGTTTAATCTACAACTTCCCGTCAGATGCCGGCTTCACGATGTTAAACCCACCCATTAACATCCCCAGTAAGTAATTCCATTTCTTTATCAACACTGTCGTTGTTGCCTTCACCTTGTCGTGCTATAGCACTGTCTTCGGCTTGCCGCCTAGACATTATTGATAAAGAAATGGAATAAAGTATATGCCAGAACTCCCAGAGGTAGAAACCACCCGACGTGGGCTTTTGCCTCTTGTAGGCAAGGTTGTTAAATCTGTCACCATTCGCCATCCTACGCTGCGTTGGCCTATTCCTCAGTCTCTGCTTCAAACATTGCCCGATCAAACGCTACGCGCTCTCACACGGCGTGCAAAGTACATTTTGTGTGAGTATGATACTGGCACGTTGTTGTTGCACCTTGGCATGTCTGGTCGAGTTCAATTGCTAGATACTAATTACCCAGCAGAAAAGCATGACCATTTCGATATCGAGTTTACTGATGGTCAAGTGTTGCGGCTGCGGGATCCTCGTCGCTTTGGCGCAGTATTATGGATAGATAACAAAGATAATCGCCATGTGTTGTTAGATAGCCTAGGCCCAGAGCCTTTAGAAGTGGGCTTTAGCGCAAAGTATTTACATGCAGCTCTTAGCAATAAAACACTCGCCATCAAAAACGCCATTATGGATGGCCATGTGGTGGTTGGAGTAGGTAATATCTATGCCTCTGAATCGTTGTTTAGAGCACGTATACATCCAGAAACAGCCGCTAATAAAGTTACTTTGAAACAGTGTGAAAAGTTGGTGGCAGAAGTCAAAAGTACTTTGAATGATGCTTTGTCTGCGGGCGGCAGTAGTCTGCGAGATTTTTTTGGCGTCGATGGCAATATTGGCTATTTTCAGCAAGAGTACTTTGTTTATGGGCGTACGAACGAACCATGTAAAGTTTGTGCAAAGCCGATTAAATGTATACGTTTAGGTCAACGTTCCACGTTTTATTGCGAGAAGTGTCAAAAGCGATAGATTAAGTTTATTTCTGTGTTCTAGAATTAAGCTTTAATCTACAAGCACCAAAATATCAATAATCCCGTCACTTGCAGCAATACAAGCAAACTTACAGCCAGTGTTAATCTTTTTTGCCAACGCGCCTGACTCTCTTGTGTTTTAATTAATGCATCAATCGCCAGTCTTATAGGAGCATCTTGTTCGGCACGTGTTTGCTGCGTTAAAAACTGATGAACTAAGCGCGGCATTTGCGGCAGATTCTTTGCAATATACGGCAGTTCTTTTTTCATTGTTTTTACAATGCTGCGCCAACCTATTTGTTCGCTCATCCAGCGTTTTAAAAATGGTTTAGCTGTTTGCCACAAATCGATGTCAGGGTCTAGATCACGGCCTAAACCTTCAATGTTCAACAGGGTTTTTTGCAGCATGACCAACTGTGGCTGAATAATCACACCGAACTTACGCGACATTTGAAATAAACTTAATAGCGTGCGGCCAAATGAAATATCCTTTAGCGGCTTATCAAATATAGGTTCGCATATAGCACGCACAGCGGTTTCTAGCGCTTCAACATTGGTATTTTTTGGTACCCAGCCAGATTCGATATGCGCAACTGCTACGTCACGATAATCGCCATTGAAAAAGGCTAAAAAATTACGTGCGAGGTAATATTTATCATTATCTGTAAGCGTGCCCATAATGCCGAAATCCAGTGCGATGTAACGACCATCATCAGCAACTTGAATATTGCCAGGATGCATGTCAGCATGAAAGAAGCCATCGCGAAATACTTGCGTGAAGAATATTTCTACACCATCGTGCGCAAGTTTTGGAATATCTATGCCTTTAGCGCGTAACACGTCAACTTTACTAATTGGCGTGCCAACCATGCGCTGCATCACCATAACTTGTTGGCGGCACCAGTCCCAATATACATGCGGAACTAACAAGCGTTTATCCGGAAAGTTGCTAGAAAGTCGCGTGCAATTGGCGGCTTCTAGCGTTAAGTCTAATTCGCTATGCGTATGTTCTGCAAACTCCGCAACGACTTCACGCGGTTTTAAGCGTTTAACTTCGGCAGATATGCCTTGCAATAACCATGCGGCGGTATCTAAAAGTTCTAAATCATGATTAATGACTTTTGCAATACCTGGGCGCAATACCTTTACGGCAACTGGTGTGCCGTCTAGTAAGTAAGCAAAATGCACTTGTGCGACGGATGCGCTGGCAATTGCTGTTTCCTCAAAACTTGAAAATACTTGGTCTAGCGGAAGGCTGAACGCTTCATGTATGACTGATTCAATTTCAACGAATGCAACAGGGGGTACTTGGTCTTGTAGTTTTGCAAGTTCATCAGCAATATCTAGCGGGATTAAGTCGCGCCGAGTTGATAACATTTGTCCAAACTTAACAAAAATAGGACCTAATGCCTCGAGTGCTAATCGCAGTCGTTCGCCACGTAGTTTGCTTTTATCACGCCAAAACAGCAAAAAATTAATGATGTTCTGTAATGGCTTTAATTTGGTGTGGCTTAAAATGAATTCATCTAAGCCAAAACGTAGTGCAATATAAATAATATAAAAAAGCCGGAAAATGCGCATAAGTTTAGTCGTTGCTATCTACAGCATTGCTGTTTTTGTTTAGTTTTTTAATAGACCGTTGTCTAAATTTGCTTTGATGCTCTTAGTCAGCTTGGCTAGCTTCTTTTCAAAGCGTGCGACATCCGCACCTAAGGTATCAACTTCCGCATTGAACTGCTCAACATGACGTTTTTTGGCTATAAGTGGCATTTCTTCTTGCCAATACTCGCTCAACATTTCTGCCAGATTGACGCTGGTTTCTTTTACTGAGTTTGCAGCATCGCGTGCATATGTACCGATTTTATTTGCAGGAATATCGCCAATCAGATTGCTTAAATCATCTTCGTAATCCCAACGCATATTCGAGAATACTTTAGCCAGCTCTGCGACTAGCTGAGTGTCACCCTCAATGTTAATCTGTCTGTTTGCGGCTTCATCTTTAGCGAGCAAGCGTAAAAGCAAGCTCGGCGGAATCGTCACCTTGGCATCGGGAACGTTAGTTTCACCTGCCATGGCTAAATCGCCGTTCTCTAAAATCACTAAACTAGCCGAGATAAAGCTAACATTAATCTGTAGGGACTTACCTGCATGTGGTTGTAGCAGATTACTCGCCCAACTATTTTGCGAGATTAGATGCTGCAATAAACGCGTTGACAGTGCTTTTAACATATTAAGTTTTATAACCTTTATGCAACGCCACTACGCCAGCGGCAAGATTGTAATAATCGACTTTGCTCAAGCCTGCATCTGTCATCATTTGCTTGAGCGTTTCTTGGTCTGGATGCATGCGGATAGATTCAGCCAAATATTGATAACTCTCAGCATCTTTAGCGAGAATTTTGCCCATAAAGGGTAATAGTTTGAATGAATAGACATCGTAAATTTTAGAAAGCGGCTGCCATACTTTTGAAAATTCCAGTACCAGCAATCTACCGCCCACTTTAAGCACGCGCTGCATTTCCGCTAAGGCTTTATCTTTGTGTGTCATGTTGCGCAAACCAAACGCGACGATTACGCAATCAAAGTGATTGTCGGGGAAGGGCAGCTTTTCTGCATCGCATTGTAGCGCTGGCACGCTTAACCCTGCATCAAGCATACGGTCACGACCAACAGCCAACATAGAGGCGTTAATATCGGTCAGTATTACTTGACCATCCGCCCCTACTTTTTTTGCGAATAACTTGGATAAATCACCGCTACCGCCAGCAATATCTAGAACTTTATCACCTGCTTTTACACCACTTATTTCTATGGCAAAACGCTTCCAACCTCTATGTAAGCCTGCCGACATGACATCATTCATCAGGTCATATTTACTTGCTACAGAATGAAAAACCTCACCTACTTTTTTTGCTTTTTCGTTTTCAGCAACGGTTTTAAAGCCAAAGTGTGTGTTTTGATTGCCGTCTTGGTTTGGGTTGTGTTCAGTCGTCATTTAACGTTATCCGTATTAACTTTCTTTGCGTTTAATGCCAGCAGCACTTAATCGACCTAAATATTCTAGCCAAAGCGCTTCGTAGTCTCGGCCCAAGTCATATAAATAGTCCCATGAATATAAGCCTGTATTGTGACCATCCGAGAATGTAAGCTTGACCGCATAATTACCAACTGGTTCGATCGCCGTGATATTCACATCTTCTTTACCAACTTGTAATACCTCTTGCCCAGGACCATGTCCCTTTACCTCAGCCGAGGGCGAGTAAACGCGTAAGAACTCACAAGATAACTGGCATTCCATATTGTTATCAAACTTGATTTCTAACAGGCGCGAAGCTTGGTGCAATCGAATGTCAATGGGACGAGGAGTGTTGTTGGATAAGCCGCTCATGATGTATCTTTTAGGTAAAATAAGATGATAACAGAATGGCGTGGCTTGATGATGATGCATCAGTGCGCCGTTCGTCATCAAATTTAAGCCGTCTATCTAAATTTTATTTTAAATGTAAATAATAGTTAATTGATTCGGTTGATTATATTAAAAATAATGATAGAGTTCTATTAAGTAAAAATAGGTTAGGATTGACATGGCTGAAGAAAAATCTAATAGCAAGTTGGCAAATCAATTTGCAGCATATACCGAGTGGCGCAAAGCCTTAGTTGATACTATCTCTGACTATAGAAGCTGGTTAAATGAGCAAGAGCTCAATGACGGTCAGGTTGATCAACGTATACAGCATTTATTAGATAGACTTCGTGAAGATAAATTGAACGTTGCATTTGTTGCAGAATTTTCTCGTGGTAAATCTGAGCTCATTAATGCAATCTTCTTTGCAGGCTACGGTACAAGGTTATTGCCTTCAAGCGCAGGTCGCACAACCATGTGCCCGACAGAGTTGCTGTATGACAAAACCAAGCCAAGTTCAATTATGTTATTACCAATTGAAACGCGCTTATCTGATGCCACCACTACAGAATACAAGCGTTATCCAGAAGAGTGGAAAACAGTCACTTTTGACATTGAGTCTAACGAAAGCATGGTCAGTGCTTTTAAAGAAGTGAGTAATACTAAATCTGTATCAGTGCTAGAAGCTGAAAAGTATGGCTTGTTTGACCCTAACAGTGCGGATGACGCCCTGAGCGTTAACAAAGACGGCACTATTGACGTGCCAAGTTGGCGATATGCAATGATTAACTTCCCGCATCCGCTACTTGAGCAAGGCTTAGTTATTTTAGACACACCTGGTTTGAATGCGATTGGTACCGAGCCTGAGTTAACCTTGAATATGCTGCCAAATGCGCACGCGGTGTTATTTATATTGGCGGCTGATACTGGCGTGACTAAATCGGAAATTGACGTTTGGCGTCAATATATTAGTGGAACTCGCTGGAAGCAAAAAGGTCGTTTAGCCGTCCTCAATAAAATTGATGGCCTTTGGGATGAGCTAAAAGACGAAGAAGAAATTCAAAAGGAACTGACTAAGCAAATCAAATCCAGTGCAGATTTATTGGGTTTAGAAACCAACCAAATATTCCCTATTTCTGCCCAAAAGGGTCTGTTAGCAAAGGTTAACAACGATCCAGAGTTGCTCGAAAAGAGTCGTATTTTAGAGCTGGAACGTGCCTTGTCAGATGAGTTGATTCCATCTAAAAAAGAAATCGTTCGCGATAACACACAAAATGAAATCGAAGATTTGATTGCCAGCTCTCACTTGATTTTAGACGCGCGTATTTCAGGCATCAATGATCAGTTGCTTGAGTTGCGCGGTTTACGTGGCAAGAACGAAGACGTTGTAGAGCACATGATGAACAAGGTGAAGGTTGATAAAGAGAACTTCGAGAAGGGCTTGCAACGCTTTCAAGCCTTGCGTAGTATTTTCTCTCAACATACCAATCGTTTGTTCACATTGTTAGGTATGGAAGCACTTAAAACACATGTGCACTCAACTCGTGAGACCATGCAAGGTGCTAGTTTTACTAAAACTATTCGTGATGCGATGGATAATTTTTTCAGTGAATTGAAAACACGTTTAGTTTCGTCTGATGCTCAAATAGATGAAATTAAGAAAATGATGGATGTGATGTATGAGAAGTTTTCTAAAGAGCATGGTCTGCGTAAGTCTGACCCACCTGCATTCTCAACATTGCGCTATCAAAAAGAGCTAGCTAAATTAGAGCGAGCATACAAAGAGCAATTTAACACTGCATTCAATATGATTGCCAATGAGAAAATGACGCTCACGACCAAGTTCTTTGAAACGTTGGCTAGTCGTGTGATTCATGTATATGAAGTCGCAAACCGTGATATTGAGAATTGGCTGAAAGCAGTGATTTCACCAATGGAATCGCAAGTGCGTGAGCATCAATTGCAATTGCGTCGTCGTTTAGAAAGTATTAAACGTATTTATAAAGCGACCGATACTTTAGAAGACCGAATTCTGGAGTTGGAAACGATTGAGAAGAGCATACATGCGCAGTTAGATGACCTAAAAGTATTGCGCATGCATATGAAGAATGCGTTAGCGTTTGAACCAGTCGAAAGTGAGCTGGCTGCGTAATTTAATGGTGTCTCGGTCACGTTAATAATAAAAAAAGGCTGCAATGCAGCCTTTTTTTATTTAATCTTCACAAAAATTTATTTATTAGCGACTTGCTAACATCAAAGTCTTCATTTTCTGCATCGCTTTTTGCTCGATTTGGCGAATACGCTCAGCAGAAACACCGAACTCATCTGCAAGTTCGTGTAATGTTTTGCCGCCTTTATCTTGCAACCAGCGCGCTTCAACTACGCGACGGCTTCTGTCATCTAGATTTTGAAGCGCGTTTGCTAAACCTGTAGTTTCAGCTATTTCACTTTGCTTAGACTGCAACGCTTCCAACGGCTCTAAACCTTCATCTGGTAGATAAGCTATAGGGCTATATTGCTCATCGCTATCATCATCAATATTTGCCTCAAGTGAAATCTCATGACCATTTAAGCGTGCTTCCATTTCAAGCACTTCTTCTGGCTTAACATTCAACTCTTTGGCAATATGCGCTACTTCAGCAGGCTGCAGGCTATTTAGGCCAGTTTTCATACTACGTAAATTAAAAAATAATTTACGTTGCGCTTTGGTCGTCGCAATTTTAACCATACGCCAATTGCGCACAATGTACTCGTGCATTTCAGCTTTAATCCAGTGCATCGCAAAAGAGACTAGGCGAACACCGCGCTCTGGGTCAAAGCGTTTTACCGCCTTCATCAGGCCGATATTACCTTCTTGAATTAAGTCTGATTGTGGCAAGCCGTAGCCGTTGTAGCCGCGCGCTATACTAGCAACTAAGCGTAAATGCGAGACGATTAATTGACGAGCTGCCTCTAAATCATTGTCTGCTCTAAATTTTACTGCAAGCGAATATTCCTCTTCTGCTGAGAGAACAGGGTACGCTTTAATCACCCTAGAGTAATGCTCTAGGCTGTCAGATGCAGTTAATACTGGTAATGTTAATGCGTTACTCATTGAACTTATTTCCTCCAATAGCTAATATATTAGCACTCTTGCTATTAGAGTGCTAGTGGCTAAATGGTTCAAATAATAGGTAAATAATCTAAACAATTAAAGTTGTTAACTTACAATTAGAGTTATTAACTCGCAAGCCCAGTGCAGTTTGAGATTACCGAACAAACACGTAAATCAATAACTGATTGGATTAAAGCCTCTGAATTAAAGTCAGATAACTTTTTATTCCCGAGTCGAATTCATGATTCATTGCATTTATCTACAAGGCAATATGCACGCATAGTGAATGATTGGGTTGAAGAGATTGGATTAGATCCTACTAGCTATGGTACTCATACTATGCGAAGAACAAAACCAACGTTAATTTACAGGCGAACTAAGAACCTAAGAGCTGTACAGTTGTTGCTAGGGCACACTAAACTTGAGAGTACTGTGCGTTATCTAGGTATCGAAGTTGATGATGCATTAGAGATGGCAGAGCAAACTGAGGTTTGATCTAAGATAAACCAGGGTTGAATCCTTTCAATCCTGGTTTATATTTAATAGCTGTGACCAGACGTTTAGAAAACACACATTGGCCCCAAAGCGGACACTCATTTTGAATTAAGGGGCACCTATTGTGCGTGCTGCCAACTCTTGTAAACAAATTCCAGACTGTATCCATCCAGATCTTTGACTTGAGCAGCATAATAACGTGTATCATAATGTAACTGAGGTCCAGGTACGTGGATAATGGTACCGCCAGCTGCTAAAGCAGAGTTATAGGCTTTATTTACCATTTCTTGTGAGTCTGCGGAAAAGCCAATATGCACGGCTGAAGGAGCCGGTTTCCCCACTTTCAACCAGAAGAACATACGACCTTTTGCACCAAACCCTTTAAGGTCAGGATGTCCTGCCGGACCATCCTTCCCGTCATAATCGTGACGAAGAACAATATTTAATATTGGTAATACTTTTTCATAAAATGCGATAGATTGATCAATCTCACTTACTGTTAAAAATATATGATCAAGCATTTTTATTTTCCTTATTTAGGTAAAGAATCTACGATTACATCCAAATGACATTATCGATTGACTGTGGTGGGCCTTTAGCGACGGCATCAAACAGCCTATATCGCAAATTAATTAATTGTTTTATCAGAACCAGATTTTGAAACCGAAAATGAACTGAATGTAACGGCGCTTACCACTAAGATCGCCCCTAACACCTGTGCATGATTCGGCGGCAAACTTTCAATAGAAGCAATTACCATAGTCGTCACCGGTACCAAGTTCATAAAGATTGCAGCTTTTGATGGGCCAAGTTTTGTAATACTTGCATTCCAAAAAAGATAAGATAACACGCTGCCGCCAATAACCATAAGGATAAGGGAAATTCCTGTACTAATCGTTGGAACGATAAAACTATCACCTTGCAAGATTGCAACAAGTGTTAATGCAGCTGCACCCACCGTCATAATGCCTGCTGTGCTTGCTATTCCACTTACATCTTTTGGCATCATCTTTCGTACTAGCACGTTATAAAGTGCCCAGCTTAAATTGGCTAACAATATGTAAAAATCTCCAATCGAAATTTCTATATGCGCTCCGGCACCTAGAACAACAATAGCCACACCAGCCACTCCAATAGGAAATGCGATTAACTGTTTTCTTGTTGGTATGTCTTTAAGTATGAAATAACCAAGAATCGCTGTTAATAAAGGATTCAATGCCATGATCAAAGCACCATTGATAGCAGAGGATGTTTGCATCCCCAGAAAGAAAAAGAGATTGAATCCGAATACACCTGCAATACCCAAGGTCAGGTATGACTTCAAATGTCGTAATGGAATAGTCTCTTTTTTAATCATGGTAATTACCACCATGATAAGTGCCGCTAAAATATAACGGCTAGCGCCAGCAACGTATGGGCCCATTTCAGATAGAACTGGTCTGGCCAAATTGAAATTCGCTCCCCAGAATATTGCAGCCATCGTGGCCATGAAATAACTACTGATATTGCCCATTTTAATTTCCGTTATTTCTTAGTTATTGTTTAGTAAGGGTTGTTACTCTAGGACAATATTATCCTGGAGTTTCCTGATGATTTAATCATCAATGCCCTCTACGATGAATACGCGATAGACTGCGCCATTGTGACGATGCTTTACCGCTTCCTGGTATTTCGGACTATGATACCAATTTTCTGCATCTTTCATGGTAGGGAACTGATGAATGAGGCATCCTTCAAATTCTGCTCCCTCTAAAACCTTCAAAGTCCCATACCTAACAATAGGCCTAACAGTATGGCCCTCACGGGCTAACGGCGCTTGTTTAGAATAAATACTCATTTGCTCTGGATCCGTGGTTTTTTCACGCAGCATCACAACATATGCGCTCATGATCAGCTCTCCTGGATCAATGCTTGTAATAGAGCTTTGGCTGCTTCACTAGAAGAGGCCGGGTTCTGGCCAGTGATAAGAAGCCCGTCCTGTACCACATAAGATTGCCAGTCTCCTATTTTTGAGTATATCCCACCACGGTTGGTCAATTCGTCTTCAACCAAGAAAGGCACTACTTCTGTTAAGCCAACTGCAGCTTCTTCTGAATTAGTGAAGCCAGTTACTTTTTTACCTTGAACTAGAGGAGTGCCGTCAGCATTTTTTACATGTCTCAAGACGCCAGGGGCATGGCACACCAGTGCTATAGGTTTTCCAGCCTCAAGAGTAGAACTGATTAGATTGATTGAGTTTTTGTCTTCAGCCAAATCCCATAATGGGCCGTGACCACCTGGGTAAAATACTGCATCATAATCTTGTAGGTTCACTGAATCTAATCTTATTGTACTGGCTAGGCTGGCATTCGCTTCTGCATCAGCTTCAAAACGGTGGGTGGCTTCAGTCTGAAAGTCTGGTTCGTTACTTTTAGGATCCAGAGGTGGTTGACTGCCTTTGGGTGATGCCAATACTACCTCAGCACCTGCATCTTTAAATACATAGTAAGGTGCTGCAAGCTCCTCTAACCAAAAGCCTGTTTTACGGCCAGTTTGACCTAATTGGTCATGAGAAGTTAATACAGTAAGAATTTTCATAATGATCTCCTAAATATGTTGGGTTAAATATTTACTTCCAGCCGCTAAACTATTCGACCAGTCGTCTAGTTAAAAGTTAAAAAATATAAAATTGAATTAATTCTTCAAATTTAAAAGTGATTTGGTAGTAGACATTGCGTTTTCTAAAGGGTTTTTAGAACGCGTAATCTTTGCCATTAAGCTCGCACCTAACCAAAGTTGGTATAGAGTATTAGCTAGGGCATTAGCATCAGTATCAATCTTTAAAGAACCATCAGCTTTACCAGCATTAATGGCATCTTCTAAATGCGCTATTATTTTTGTGGTTCCAGATTTCAAAGCTAATCGCATCGCCTCTGATAAGTCAGACACTTCCGCGCCCAACTTTACTGCCAGGCATTTACCTTGGCAATCAAAGCTTTCTTGAGAGTCTTTCCAGTTGTACCAATAGCTCATCAAGCGTTCTGCCATGGGTTTGTCTTGTGAATATAATAAATTGTCTATGTCCGCTAAATAATCATCGAAATACTGATTAAGCAAAGCCTCACCAAATGCATCCTTTGATTTAAAATAATAGTAAAAAGATCCTTTAGGGACATCAGCTGCGGCTAAGATTTCTGTAAGCCCAACGGCTGCATAACCTTTTGTGCCAATGATTTTTTGGGCAACTGCAAGGATATGTCTAGGTAGGTCTTGATTTAATAAAACTGTATTCATGCATGCAGTATATTTAATAGTAGACCGGTTGTCTACTACTTTTTAACATTAGGATTGTTAATTTCTTATAAGGGAATATCCAAATCGTTAAATGAGCGCTATGGGTTGATTTCATAAATTGGTGCTGTCTGCTTTCAGACTTCCCAAAACAGACTTTTGACTTAAGCGTTTCGGGCCGAGGCTGTGTCAAAACGCCCATAAATTCAATCTGCAATAATCACATTAATCTAGATATTGTATAATGTAACCATCTGATTACATTGTTTTTATTTAACTATGAAACGATTTATACAAGGTCAAGATAGAACACAAAGTACACTTCTGCCAGAGCTACTGGATGAATACATCGCAGAAGATAATCCAGTACGGGTGATTGATGTATTTGTCGATCAATTGGAGTTATCAGAATTAGGCTTTAAAGGCGTGAATCCAGCGCAGACGGGTCGGCCGTCTTATCATCCTGCTGCCATGCTCAAACTCTACATCTATGGCTACCTCAACCGCATTCAATCGAGTAGACGTCTGGAAGCCGAAGCGAATCGTAATGTTGAACTCATGTGGCTGATTGCAAGACTCAAGCCTGACTTTATAACTATCGCCAGATTCAGAAATGAGAATGGTCCTGCCATACGCAAAGTGTGCAGCCAGTTTGTTGGGTTGTGCCGTCGTTTGAATTTATTTGCTGACTCCATGATTGCTATCGATGGCAGCAAGTTCAAAGCAGTTAACAGCTCTGATAATAACTACACGCAAGCCAAGATTAAAACGCGCATGCAAGAAGTAGAGAAGAATATCCAACAATACCTGGATGATTTAGAGGCGACTGACATTAGTTCACCTAAACAATCCACACCTCATCAAGTACGATTGACTGAACGTATTGCCATGTTCCAAGCGCAGATGAAAGCACTGGAAACCATTGAAGCTGAGGTGCAGTCATCCCCAGACAAGCAACTCTCACTAACAGACCCAGACGCACGCTCTATGCAACATCGTGGTGGTGGCATAGTGGGTTATAACGTACAGGCGGCGGTGGATACAAAACACCATCTCATCGTCGCACATGAAGTCACCACCGCTGGTCATGATAGAACGCAATTGGCGAACATAGGTAAGCAAGCAAAGGACGCCTTACAAAAAGAGACACTGACGGTGGTGGCGGATAAAGGCTATTACAAAGGTGAAGAAGTAGTGGCTTGTGTTGAGAACGGCATTACACCGATTATGCCGAAATGCTTAACCTCAGGAAACAAAGCCAATGGCTTATTTGATAAGCGCCACTTTGTGTACGATCCCAAGAGTAATACCTATCAGTGTCCAGCAGGAGACGTGTTGATTGAACGTTTCCGTTCCCTTGAGAAAGGTAAACAACTCAGCACTTACTGGAGCTCAAACTGCAAGCAGTGTGCATTGAAACCCAGTTGCACGACCAGCGATCAAAGACGAGTTAGGCGTTGGGAGAATGAAGCAGTCCTAGACCAAATGCAAGTGAATCTAGAAAACATGCCTGACGCCATGAAGATTAGGCGATGTACCATAGAGCACACCTTTGGTACCTTGAAACACTGGATGGGTGCTTCGCACTTCCTGATGAAAACCAAGTCACATGTCAGTACGGAGATGAGTTTACATATTCTGGCATACAACATGAAACGCGTGATGAAGATCATGGGAAGTGTGGCATTGATGAAGGCGATGGCTACATAAGGCCTGTGGCCTTACTTTGTGTAACAAAACTGCATAACAAAGTTTGATCTAAAAAGTTGCTACTTGTGTGGCGAGTCAAGATTACCACTCACTTATTGAGGCGTTTTGACACAGCCTCGGCCCTTAGCGGACAGTAAATCTTGCTGTTGAAGGTTACTGCTAGTAATTTATTGCATTAATTCTTTTAATGAATTTGAAACCTCAATTCATTTTAAAGCTTCATAATTTAGACTGGAACACCAAGAATGATGTGGCTAGCCTTAATTATTGCAGTGACTTCAACTCCATTTTTTAACCCAAGTTCTTCACTGGCGTCGTTGGTAATGACGGAGTATATATGTGCTCCTCCAGGCAATTCAATTTCCACTTCAGTATTGATGGCACCTTTAGCAATACTCTTCACTTTGCCTGTAAGCTGGTTGCGTGCAGAAAAAATCACATCAGCCTTACCAGTGAATAGCATGACCCATGGCGCCTTAATGTAGACAATCGCCTCTTTGCCTATAGATAGACCTAAAGTTTTGACACTGGTCTCTGTGACAACTGCAATTAATTTATCACCACCAGAAGTAGTTAATTCAATCTCTGCATTCACTGCACCGTTGATTAAACCTGTTACTTTCCCTTTAAGGGTGTTGCGTGCGCTGACTTTCATAATATTGTCCTATCTATTAATGAGCTAAGAAGCAATTCACATCTTACTATACGCTTAAGTGATGTATGCAAACAACCGCAGCACTAGTTGGATTTACTCTTACTTAACACTACATTGATTCATAATATTCGCTGGACAATATTCTCCTCAGCTCAGCTACAAGCTTAATATATTAAACTGACACTATGACTGAACATATAAGAATTAGAATATCTAGCGGTAGCATGACTGCTATGGGTCCAGGGAAAGCTGAGTTGCTCGAAAAAATTGATGCATGTGGATCCATCTCATCAGCAGCAAGACAAATGCACATGTCATACCGCAAGGCTTGGGAGCTAGTTGATGTGATGAATAAGTGTTTCAACCAGCCTTTAGTCATCAGCTCGTCAGGCGGTCTCCATGGCGGTGGCGCTCAACTTACAGATTTTGGGCGTTTTATTCTCAAAAGTTACCGAGACCTTATTGTAAAAGCACACGTAGCTGCAGACATTGAGCTTAGCCAAATCCTAAACAATCTCAAATAAGCTTAACGAATTTCTCTCAACAGAAATTTTATCTGATTATCGCTATTCCCGTTTGAAAATAGCGATGGTTATATTAGAATGGGAATAACGGTTGTTTACTTGTTACATCTTTAACGTCCGCAATAGAAATTAGGGGTTCTGATTGCTTTACAACTTAAGTTTGTTTGTGCATTCACGAAGAGATTTTTACATCAATTAAAAGTGGAATTTGTATTATGAATATAAAATTAATGTGCGCAGTGGCCGGCACTATTGGGGTTGGATTGTCTTCAGCAACGTATGCGGAAGACAAAAATGTTTTCAGTCTTGGTGCGGTTACTGTTACGGCACCTAGCTTAGATGTGCTGGAAGGATCCATGGAAGTTGTGGATCAAGATGAAATGCGCCAGTTTAACCGTGAAACCGTTGGTAAAGCTTTAAATGTACTGCCAGGGGTGACATTAACGGAAGGTGGTGCACGTAACGAGCAAATGATGACCATACGTGGTTTCGACCTACGTCAGGTGCCAGTCTTCGTAGATGGCATTCCTGTTTATGTTTCCTATGATGGTTATGTAGACTTGGGCCGGTTTAATACATTTGACTTGGCGGAAATTGATGTTTCTAAAGGCTTTAGCTCAGTGCTGTATGGTCCAAATACATTAGGTGGGGCCATTAATCTAATCAGCAGAAAGCCTACCAAAGAGTTAGAAGGTAACGTGACAGCTGGTCTGTATATGAATAAAGATTTGGGTTACAACGGATTTCACACAGACGTTAATGCTGGTGGTAACCAAGGCACTTGGTATTGGCAGGCCAGTGCATCTTATCTCAACAAAGACCAATTCCAACTTTCTGATGATTTCACACCTAATCCAGCAAGGTTTGAATTAGGTGGCAATCGAAATAACTCGTATAACCGTGACCAAAAAATCAACTTGAAGATTGGCTGGACACCTAATGCTACCGATGAGTACAGCGTTAATTTCATCTCTCAACGTGGTGAGAAAGGTACACCTCCCTATGCAGGAACATTACCTGCGACAGGCACCGTTAGTGTGGCCAAGCGTTATTGGGAGTGGCCATACTGGGATAAAGATAGCCTGTACTTTATTTCCAGCACTGCGATTGGTAAGGACTCATATCTAAAAGTCCGCGCTTATTATGATAGCTTTAAAAATTCCATCACGAATTTTACAGATAGCAACTTTAATACTTTAGCCGCTAAACCTTTCTATCAAAGCTACTATGACGATTACACTTATGGCGCAAGCGCAGAGTTCGGCACAAAGTTAACAACAAGCAACACGCTGAAATTTGCTGCCCATGTCAAAGATGATGTTCACCGCGAATATAATTATGTCAGCAACAACGCAGGCACTTCAAAATTCAATACACCTGAGTTGCGTGATGAAGATTTAACCACCTCATTTGGCATCGAAGATACACAACGCATTGGTGATAAGTTAGATGTGGTAGCAGGCATTAGCCATGATGCTCGCAATACCAAAGATGCAGAAAACTATATTTCTGGAGCAGGCGGAAACCTAGGGACTGTTCAGCCTTTCCAAAAAGATGACGCCAGTGCATGGAACCCTCAGGTAGGTTTGTTTTATCATTTATCTCCAACAGATGAGGTTCATGCCTCTATTTCAGAGAAGAGCCGCTTTCCAACCATTAAGGATCGCTACTCATATCGACTGGGCTCAGCCATACCCAATGCTGGATTGCAAGCTGAGAAATCAACCAATTATGAGTTAGGAACCTCAGGCATGGTAGGTGCTAAAACAAGGATTACTGCAGCTGTTTTCTACAATAACATTCGTGACATGATTCAAGCAGTCACAATTGTTCCAACACCAGCCGGTTGTAGCTCACCTTGTTCTCAAATGCAAAACGTAGGTAAAGTACATGCTAAAGGTATTGAGCTTGGGGTAACTTCATCGTTAACAGATAGTCTTGATGTCGGAGCTAATTACACTTTACTCGATAGAAATAACATTACTAATCCTAGCATCCAGTTCACAGATGTACCGAGACAGAAGTTATTTACTTACGCTAAATGGCAAGCGACTGGTCAACTGTCTATTTTAGGCAGTGTAGAGGCTAACTCCATGCGATATAGCTCTTCTAATGGTGTCCAAGTCGCTGGTGGCTTTGGTGTTGCCAACCTGAAGGGGATGTATCAATTTAATCAAAGTTGGTCTGCTGAAGTTGGAGCAAACAATCTTTTGGATAAAAACTATCAATTGATTGAAGGTTATCCAATGGAAGGACGTAACTTCTTCGCCAATGCGACTGTGAAGTTCTAATATGATGATTAAGGCTAAAGCAAAAGTAGTCGTTTCAGCCAGCTTATTGCTCATGTCGCAATTGGTCAGTGCCACTGAAAATGTGGTGGTATTGACCAGTTATCCGCAAGAGGTGGTATCTCAATTTGAATCAGCTTTTGAAACGGCATACCCCCAATATCGACTAGAAATACTATGGCGGCAGTCGCGTGATGCAATGTCATATCTACATCAAAAACATTTACCTGTAGATGTCTACTGGACGCCATCACAACGAAATTTTACGGTATTGGCTAAAGAAGGTGCGTTCCGTAAGTTGGATTTAGATTTGTCTGGCTTACCTAAAGCAATAGGTGGATTCCAAATCTCAGACCCTGATGGATATTACGTCGCTTCAGAAACTGCTGGATATGGCATGGCTTACAACCCATCTGTATTAGAAAAGTTAAACCTTCCTATACCTACTGATTGGAAAAGCCTCACTGCATCAAAATACAGTGGCTATGTTGGGTTACCTATTCCGTCAAAGGTTGGTTATGCACCTATGTTAGTTGATACCTTGTTACAAAGTTATGGATGGGACATAGGCTGGAATGTTCTTGAGCAAGTTGCAGCAAATGCCAATCTTGCAGACGCTGGAGCTACTTTCATATCTGATGATGTTGGAAGCGGAAAAATGGCAGTAGGGATAACGATTGATTTCTTTGCCAAGTCAGCAATTGCTAATGGCAAGCCGATTAAGTTCGTTTACCCAGAAAAAGTGGGTTACTCACCTGCACATATTGCTATCTTCCAAGAAGCTACACAATTGAATGGTGCTAAAGCATTTGCCAACTTTGTTTTATCTGACCAGGGCCAGAAAATATTATTCCATCCCGATATTAGAAAGCTGCCAGTAAGGCCTGCAGTGTATGCAAGTAAACCCGATGGATACTTTGACCCTTTTGCAGCCGCAGATCGCGCGTCTTATCACTATGACATGTCTACAGGCTTGATGCGTCAAGAGCTTGTGAGCGCGATGTTCGATGCATTGATTACCCGACCTCACGCGTCATTAAAAGTGATGTGGTCTAAGCTACATGAAGCTGAGAAAAAATCACTAAATGATCCACGGTTGAAGGAAGCACAATCTCTGGCGAGCTGGTTGCCATTAAGTTTTGAGCAAGCCAATAGTGCCGAATTACAAAAGTTGTTTATCAATCGCAGTAAAAAAACTGAGGAAGTTGAACATCAATGGGACGTTGAAATTACAGGTCACTATATGAAAGCAACTAAGTTAGCGCAGGATGTGCTGGATACGCCCTAGATGCAAGTGAAGTATCTGTTTTTACTTGCATTTACATTAACTCTTAACCATTCAGCCTTGGCTGAAGATATTGATGTAATGACGGGTGACGCAACACGAGAAGCCTATGCGCAACCACTACCAGTATTGCCGGAAACCGATAGACTAACATTTTTTAAAGGTCGAAATCTTGTCAGGCAAAGCTGGGTTATTCCACCAAGCGAGAATCCTAATATTGCAGGACTTGGACCCTTATATAACCGCATCTCTTGCATTGCTTGTCATCCTGGTAACGGCCGCGGCTTTGCGCCAAATACAGCTAATGAACCCATGAGAAGTATGTTGGTAAGGCTAAGCTTGCCTGGGAGTAATGCGCAAAGTGGCCCATTACCGCATCCAGCCTATGGTGATCAACTGAATGAGCACGGAGCACCGGGGGTTGCTGGTGAAGGGAGAGCTCAAGTGACTTATACAGAAAAGTTCGTCTTATTGAGCGCAGGCGAGAAAGTAGCACTTCGCACACCAACTTTATCTTTTGTGGATTTGGCTTATGGGGAGTTACCTGCGAATATCATGACCTCAGCTCGCATTGCACCAGCGCTATATGGTCTTGGTTTACTGGAAGCAGTTCCTGATGCTGTCATTGTGGCTCAAACACTAATACAAAAACCCACAGGCATCAAAGGTCGCGTAAACCAAGTCTGGGACATAGTACAAGGAAAAACGGTCATCGGCCGGTTCGGCTGGAAAGCTAATATGCCCAATTTACGTCAACAAATTGCAGGTGCGTTTGTAGGTGATATGGGCATTACTTCCCAATTATTTCCAACTGAAAACTGCACTCCAGTTCAAACAGCTTGTGCAAAATCCACTTCTGTAGGATCTCCAGAGTTAAGTGCCGAGCAACTAAATCAAACTGAGTTCTATCATCTGGCGCTAGCCGCTCCACTAAGCCGACAAGCTGCAGATGCAAACACACGTGAAGTATTAAAACATGGTGCAGATTTATTTGTAAAAGCCCAATGTTCGGCTTGCCATGTCCAAGAGCTAAAGACTGGAGAGTTTCCACGACTTCCAATTTTATCCAATAGAACCATACACCCTTATACAGACATGCTTTTACACGATATGGGCGAAAGTTTAGCTGATCATAGACCTGATTATCTAGCAACTGGACAGGAGTGGCGAACGCCGCCACTATGGGGCATAGGCTTAGCAAAAAAAGTAGAGCCGAATGCTGGCTTCATGCACGACGGGCGTGCAAGAAATATAATAGAAGCCATTTTATGGCATGGCGGGGAAGCGGCTAAGTCAGCGAGTATTGTGAAAACTATGCCATCGAATGACCGTGCTGCTTTATTGAGTTTTATAGACTCACTCTAGGTCAAAAATAACATCTAGTGATTATCTCAGTTAGAAAGCGATAAAATGGTAGACCTACCGTTGTACAACAAATATCTCACGCTGTTCTATCAGCTTGTTCAAGCGGCTGATAAAGAAGCGCTGGCAGAGTGTGCAAAAACCTTGGCCATGAATCTAGCCAATTACGAGCTACATTTTGGCCCACTATCTTTGAAACAAGATTTTTTTACTAAAGAGAATCCTACTGAGATTGATGGTGCAATACTGACCATCGGTATGGATCATTTGATTAGCTCTTTAGATAGAGTAGGTCAAACGATGTCACAAGAAACGACTCATTAAATTGATAGTGGTCATCATGTAATTTAGCCTGCTGCTAAATGCGATTACAATTGCTACTGTCGGTTATGTGGTTGTATATACCGATACAATACTTACAACTAATAAATATTTGGATTAAGGTCAAATTCAATGGAAAAGCAACAGTTTCCAAGCCAGCCTTCTTCTTGGGTAATTAAGTATGCATCGCTAATTTCTGAAAATGGTTTAGTGCTTGATCTTGCTTGCGGCTCTGGGCGACATGCAGTTTGGTTGGCAGAGGAAGGATATAAGGTTGATGCTGTTGATTACAATCCTACAATAGTTGAAGGAATGAAAGGCATTGGTAATATCAATGTCATCATTTCTGATATTGAGAATGGTAATTGGCCCTCAGGTAATCAGCGATATGACGGGATTATCGTAAGCTGTTATCTCTATCGTCCAGTACTAAAAACATTAGCTGCTCTGCTAAACCCTGGAGGAGTTCTAATTTACGAAACATTCATGATAGGTAACGAGCGTTACGGAAAACCGAGCAATCCAGACTACTTGTTGCTGCCAGATGAACTCCATTTAACCTACGCGCCACTACTCCATATTCATGCATTCGAGCAGGGTGAGTTTAGTGTTCCAGTATCGGCAGTGATGCAGCGAATCTGTGCTATCAAGACAGCGTGAGTTTAAATGACCGCTATGGGTCGGGAGTGACTATTTTGAGTATCCGCTTTGAAGTACTGCAATTACTTAGTCATGCAAAAGCAATTTCAGGGTTTTAGTATAGGAAACTTAGAGATTGAATTTTTGGCTTCAAAGCGGACATTTAAGTTAAGAAACTAGGTAGCGGTTGATAGTTTTAGTCCAGTGATTCCTGCAATAATGAGTACCAGACTTAAGACTCGGCCTATGTTGGCGGACTCGCCAAATAAAATAACACCTGCTATTGCAGTACCCACTGCACCTATTCCAACCCAGACTGCATACGCAGTGCCAACGGGTAAAGATTTCATCGCTATTGCTAGCAACCAAATACTGGTCATGATTGCTAAGACTGTACCAACAGTTGGCCAAAGTCTAGAGAACCCATTGGTGTACTTCAAACCAACCGCCCAAACAACTTCTAACATTCCTGCTATGACGAGAGTAATCCAATTCATTTTAAGTACCTTTCGAATTGGGTCGTCCCATGAGAAAATCATATGCTTGGTCGTCCAAGCACTATAGAGTAAACGACAATTCTAGCACTAGAAATTATTTGCAGCTATTTTGTTCAATTGGAACATGCGTGATCAAGGAGCCAGTTGGGCTGTTGGTGTTGGCTCATTGATCACCACATAATTAATATAGAAAAAATCTACATTGCGTTAAGTGCCGTCAATACTGATGGTTCCAATATCAGGTGACCTGTACTAACATTTTCTCGTAAATGCTCAACCGAAGAGGTTCCGGGTATCACTAGGATATTCGGTGAGCGATGTAGCAGCCAAGCTAGTGCAACCTGCATGGGTGTTGCTCCCACAGTTGCGGCAACTTTAGTCAACGTATCAGACTGCAAGGGAGTAAAGCCTCCTAACGGGAAAAATGGCACATAAGCGATTCCTTTAATTGCAAGCTCATCAATGAGCTTGTCGTCCCTCCGTTGTGCAAGATTGTATTCATTCTGTACGCAGACGATGTCAGTCATTAGTTGAGCTTCTGCCACCTGCTGAGCGTTTACGTTGCTAAGTCCGATATGCCTAATCAGTCCATCGTCTTTTAGTCTTATCAACGTTTCCAATGGAGCTGCTATAGACGAACCATCCGGTGCTCCAATACCAGGAGGAACTCGGAGGTTTACGACGTCAAGCGCGTCTATCTGGAGATTGCGCAAGTTATCGTGCACGGCTTCGCGAAGTTCGTTCACACCTTGGGCCATAATCCAAGATTTTTCATCTCCACGACGGAAGCCGATTTTGGTCACAATAGTTAGCTCATCACTATATGGATGCAATGCTTCACGAATAATTTGATTAGTAATGTGCGGCCCATAAAAGTCTGCAGTGTCTATATGGTTGATACCTAATTCTATTGCTTCGCGCAGTACAGCCACTGCCACAGTCCGGTCTTTTGGTGGTCCCCAGACATGCGGGCCTGTTAGCTGCATTGCGCCATAGCCGATACGGTTAAAGGAAATGTTCGAATTGGCTGGTGTAAATCGCCCACCAGATTGATTGTAAGCATGCATATAATTCTCCTTGAATTCGGTTGGTTAGGCCTACGTTGGTCCACCCCTTATGGGGTAAGTCACCGCCTGAAGTCAATTATAGCTATCTCTTTATTGCGTGATAATATAGTCAATAATGAACAGATTGTTCGGTTATCAGCACGATAGGGGCGAAATGATATCAGGGAAAGATAATTATTCTATGGTCGACCTTGCGGCCTTCGCATTAGTCGCTGAACATAAAGGATTTCGCCAGGCAGCACGAGTGAGTATGCAATCCGCTTCTACACTAAGTGAGGCTGTTCGTAGGTTAGAGGAGCAACTGGGCATTCGGCTGTTGCTGAGAACGACCCGCAGCGTAACGCCTACAGAAGCCGGCATCCTACTTTTGAATCGTCTGCGACCGGCCCTAAATGAAGTAGCTGAGGCGGTAGATTCTCTGAATGATTTGCGCAATAGTCCGCGCGGCACTCTGCGGTTGAACGTACCTGAGAGCGCAGCACGGTTTTTTCTGCAACCAATAGCCATCCAATTCATGAGCGCCTATCCACAAATTACACTTGAACTGGTGGTTGATAACAATTTTGTTGATGTCTTCGCCAGTGGTTGTGACGCAGGCATCCGTTATGGTGAACGTCTACAACTGGACATGATTGCGTTACCGATTGGTCCGCTCAAACAACGCTTCGCAGTAGCTGCTTCTCCTACCTACCTTAAGGAACACGGCGTACCTCAGCATCCGAAAGACCTGCTGCAACACGCATGTCTTCGTGGAAAGTTTCTAAGTGGTTCTATACCTCCGTGGGAGTTTGAGCGAGATGGGCAGAAACTTAGCGTAGAGCCCTATGGCCAGTTAATCGTGACGCCGACTGCTGCCGACTTAGCAGTGAGTGCTGCTGTAGCGGGACACGGCTTGATTTATCTTTTTGAAGAGTGGCTAGAGCCATACATTGATTCTGGCCAGTTACAGCCAGTGCTCAAGGAGTGGTGGCTGAGTTTTTCTGGTCCGTTTTTGTATTACTCAGGTCGACGCCACCTACCGGCACCTTTGCGAGCATTCATCGATTTCATTAAGTCGCCGAATAAGGCATGAGTGGCTTCTACTGGCCGCAATGGGTCGAAAGTTTTTATGTAAAAAGTCTGCTTTAAAGAGATTATTTACAAGCAAGCTTGTTATTCACTTAACCATAAGAAGTCCATATTGCAATTTTAGATATATGCAATATGGTTTTTGTCTATGAGGTAACTACTGACCATTCAATTTTGTAGGTGGAACTGCAACGCCATCTGTGGTTTCAATTTGACGGTACATAGGCGCTAATTTTGCTAATAATTTGTTTTGCGCAGAAAATGGAACATCGTGTTTATCCATGGCAAATTGGAACTGCTCAACTAAGGCATTAAATGCTTCACGATTGACCATCATGTTTGCATGCGAACTGCTCATGTCGCGTCCTGGATATTTACAGCCACCATTCATCAACTCGCACATTTGTTCCACTAACATGGCTTTGATGAATGTCTGCTTATTATTATCAAAAAAGGGTTTAGTGCGAGGATCAGCAACTAACCCAATCATGAAATCATCCATGATTTTCACCAAACCCTCTTTGCCACCAAAGGCATTGAATGTTGCTGTACCTTCCATGGGTGTATTACCTAAATTAGGGCTATGCGTAGTTTCCATTTCGGCCATTGCTGGCAATGCAAGCATAAGCGTAGCACCTGCTAACAGGGCAACAAGTAGCGTTTTAATATTAAAATTCATAATAAGTCCTTTAAATAAATACAATTTGAGTATTGATTAGTTGTTTAGAAGCCAACTTGAGCTGATAGGTAAATGGATTCTTGCTTTCCATAGTCAGCACCGACGGCTTTCACAGTCGCGATATTACCGAGGTTGACATAAGCCACAGTGAGCGAAACATTTTTGGTTGGCGCATAAGCGACAAATACATCAAAAGCATCATCCTCTTGTAAATCCACAGCTCCGCCTACGGTGTTTTCCAGATTGTTTGGTTTCATACGATATTCGGCGCCAACTGCTAGTTTTTTATTTAGTAAATAAGCTGCTGAAAGTTCAAGCTCTGGACTATAGCTGTCATGTTTTTCGCCACCAAAGCCTAATAATCCAAGCTGATTGGCTTTAGTTAAACGCAATGTACCGTTTAATAATAAGTTTTTATCTAGCAATAATTTAGTTGCCGCAGCATAAAAGTCAGTACCATGATCTTTTTTAGCACCAATAACCCCGCCTGTGACAAACTCACCATCATGATTTTTTTTGTATTGCATTCCTAGTGCGACTTGTGGAATCCATGTGTCGGCATCAAGCACCGCTTCTCCCAGAACACGAACTTTTACACCAACAATTGTTTGGTCCACAGTATCCCGTCCAATAGCGTCTGCGCCCAATCCCGCTTTGACCTTACCTCGTAAATCACTTACGTCGAATGATTGCTCTGCAATTGAAAGTTCTACACGATCGTAAATACCAACCGTGACGCCATAGCTATCAAGCTGGAAATCGTTTGTCTTTGCGTAGGTATAATGCAGATTGCCACCTATCTCATTGTTAGTGCCATATCCACCAATGACCGCCCATGGTGTTAAACCACCACCTGCAGAGCCCTCAACTTGTGAAACGCCACCAGTAAGTAAGAGTTTATTGCTTGTCGATAAGTCTGCAAATGCAATGTTTGAACCAAAGGTAAAACAAGCTGCAATGAGTGCAGGGATTAAGATATTACTTTTATGCTGATGCATGCATACTCTCCTGAGTTTTTGTTAATGTTTCAATGAAAAGAGTAAGCAATAGCTTTGTCTCTGCTTATATATACGCAGATAACGCAGATTGGATTCAAATTTACTAAATTTATTTAGGTAATATTCATTAACAGCTAATAAAATTAGTGTCAGAGCTTAGTATCGATCTATGGATTGAGCACTGGTCAGTGGGTTACATAAATTAAAAATGGCTTTATTAGCTCATTCCCAATTTTAATTATTGACAGTTGTTAAGAAGTTTTTGAATTGCTACTGTTGAAAAATTCATTTTTTAGCCATACCAATTACGGCTTAATATCAACAATTTAGCAACTTTAAAAGTAAATCCTTTTAAAATCTTGTGGTCAGGGCAATTAGCCAATCAGGCGATGCCGTAACTACTAACGTTTCAAAACGTTTATCTAAACCAGAAATAATCAATAGTCCCACAAGCAGTAAAATGACACCAAAGATGCGCTTGCCAACTTTTCCCGCGGTAAATAATTTACTTCTGACATTCATCATGGCTTGTCTTGAGAGAGTGCCAAGTATAATCAGTGGTAGGCCAGCGCCTAGTCCAAACAATGCCATAACTAATATAACGTGAAATAAGTTGGCACCTTGACTTGCTAGAGTGATGGTCGCTCCTAAGACTGGACCTACACAAGGACTCCATACAATACCTAACAACAATCCCAGAATAAATTGGCCAGATAATGAGTCTGTAGATACTTTGCTTAATAAACTATTTCCAGACCCACTTATGCCCGCAGTAGCGCTGGCAAATCTCTCCTGTAAAGTCCCCGAAAGTAATACCACACCAAATGTGATTAAGAGTAAGGACGCAATCGTTCTGAACACTTCTTGGTTTATGCCAATTGAAGCACCAATTGTTGCTATAAAGACCCCAACTGCAGTGAATGAAATGGCTAATCCAAATGCTAGCGCATAGGGGCCATATTTATGCGTATTGAGTGCAGTCCCTACAATAATGGGGACCAATGGTAAAACACATGGGGATAAGATAGACAGTATCCCAGCCAGAAAACTCAGTCCATAAACACCAAAATGAGCAATCATGATCAGTATCCTTTTATCTAGATAGCTTTCTGAATTAATTTCTCGATGCTTGCTGCAGAGGTATCTCCAGTGCTTCGCCCCATCTCTTTTGATCCTTTATAAACAATTAAAGTACTTTGCTTACTTACATTAAATTTTTTTAATGCATCTTTTTGGTTGTCAAAATCTACTCGTAATGCCTTAATTGACTGATATTCTTTCTGCTTGAGTAACATATCTACAATCGGGGCTTGCGCACGACAAGTAGGGCACCATGGCGCATGCACTTCAACCAATATAGATTTACCTTCTTTCTGTAATTGATTAAAGCCTAACTGAGTAAAAGCGGTAGGCTCTGCAAATGCTGTTCCAGCAACTATAAGGCTAGATACTAATAACAATGATTTCAGTAAGGCCTTCATAATGAACTCCGATGATTGAATGTGCTCATTAGTCGCAAATGAAGATGGTTCCTTACAAGTCTTGTAGAAAAATAGTTTAGTGAAACTATTAACTATAAAAAATAAAAGTTTTTGTAAGGGATTACAAATTACTCCGACTAAAGGTTGAGTGGCACATGATGAATCCATTTTGTGTTAATTCACGTATTTAGATCGTCTACCTATATAAACATTAATTTTGACTATAGATGGTGGATTTTTATAATAAACTCGGAAGGAATCATCATGACTATTGAAACATCTAAAACTCGCCGCGGCGCTTTGCTAGCGCTTGGTGCAGCAGCACTTATCTTAGCAGGCTGTGCAGCAACTGGTGCCAGCACTAATACCGCTTCCAACAGCACTGTGGGCGCATGTGTAGGCGTAAACTCATGTAAGGGCACTAGTGATTGCAAAACTGCTGGCAATTCATGTAAAGGTCAAAATGCATGTAAAACAGCTACAAACGCTTGTAAGGGTCAAGGTTCTTGCAAAACTGCGGCAAATGCATGTAAAGGTCAAAACGAGTGTAAAGGTCGCGGTCACTTAGCATTAACAGGTGCTGATTGTGATGCAAAGGGTGGTCATTTAGTTTAATGGTTAAGCTGAGCATGGTAATGGCAATGGCAATGGCAATGGCAATATGCCATGCTCAATTTTACAGTTTATAAAATGCTTTAATATTTGAGATCAGCATGCATAACAATCTTACCTCATTAGGTTTTGGTCTAGGCTTACGAACAGAGCACTACAACGCTATTTTAGAAACTAAACCAAAGGTTGATTGGTTTGAAGCGCTATCTGAAAATTACATGATACCTGGTGGCTTACCACTTAATTTTTTAGACCGTATTCGTGCAGATTACCCAGTAGTCATGCATGGAGTATCTTTATCAATTGGTTCTACAGAGCCATTCGACCAAGCGTATTTAAAAGATTTAAAAAAGTTAGCCGATAGAGTTCAACCAGCTTGGATTTCTGATCACCTATGCTGGACAGGTGTGCATGGTCAAAATATACACGACTTATTGCCATTGCCTTACACCGAAGAAACTGCAAAACACGTAGCCGAACGTGTTAACACTGTGCAAGATTACATGGGCCGTCAGATTTTGCTAGAGAACGTCTCTAGTTACGCCAGTTACATTGATTCCACTATGACTGAGTGGGAGTTCATCTCGCTGATTTGTGAGCAAACCGATTGCTTACTGCTCTTAGACGTCAACAATATTTACGTCAGTAGCTATAACCATAATTTTGATGCGAAAGACTTTATTGACGGAGTGCCTCAAAATCGTGTCCAACAAATCCATTTGGCTGGGCATCAAAATAATGGTGATTACATTATTGATACACACGATGCACCAGTGATAGACCCTGTATGGGATTTATATAGCTATGCAATTTCTAAGCTGGGTGAGGTTTCTACTATGATAGAGCGTGATGACAACATTCCAGAATTAGAAGTACTAGTGCAAGAGCTACAAATCGCACGTAATCTATCAGCCAACATACTAAGAGCAGCAGCATGATCCAATTAGCCAAACTTCAGGCTGATTTTCAAGCCTATTTATTAGATGACGCTAAAAGCTCAAGTTTTATAAAGGCCGTGATTGACGATAAAAAAGTAGGCGCGAAAAAGCGCCTTAGTATTTACCATGATGCCTATCGACTTCGCATTATAGAAGCACTCGCAACGGCCTATCCTCAACTAAAAGCCTTGTTAGGTGACGTGTTGTTTAACAAGATTGCCCGTGAATATATTACTGCCTACCCTTCAACTTACAGAAACTTACGTTGGTATGGTGGTGAGATGCGCGAGCACTTACTCACCACACTTGCACAACACCCTATCGCTGCAGAGATGGCTGACTTTGAATGGATGCTATCATTGGCTTTTGATGCAGAAAACGTATCCGAGTTAAGCCTACAAGACCTCTCCACCATTCCGCCAGAAAACTGGGATACGCTAAGTTTTAGATTTCAACCAGCTGTCAAAGTAGTTCGTACCCGTTGGAATACCGTAACGATTTGGCAAGCGTTAGAGGCAGAAGAAATCCCCCCAAAACCAGCGCAAGAAAGCACTTACCAATCCTGGCTAATCTGGCGAAAAAATTTCAACTCACAATTTAGGCAGATAACAGAAATGGAAGTTATCGCCTTTAATATGGCAGTGATGGGGGCAACTTTTGGTGAAATTTGCGCTAGTCTGGAAATTGAAATGAATGAGGAGCAAGCCATGACAACTGCGGCACAGTATCTAGCTGGCTGGTTAGAAAATGGACTGATTTGTAAGGTATCATTAATTAGATTTGTAAATTAACACTATCATTACAAGAACCGTCAAAAAGTCACTTATTATTTTCGACACACCAAACTGTAAAGTGCGTGCATTTCTTGGTTATTTCATAAGTGTTGTAATGTCTTATTTATGGATTTTCACAACTATTTATGCAGGTTCTACAATGGTATACGGAACAACTGAAAGGCAGAAATGGGTCGGCAGTGATGATTATCAATATCGGCTTTGAAGAAGTGTGATTGTAAAGCCCAGTAGTAGACGGTCGTAAAAGTCACTCAGGGCCGGACTTTGCACTTAGAGAAATTGGCGATTAGCGGCCCATAACAGACGCCCGCAATTGGTGTTAGATTGCACGAATGATAATGTTGTGTAAAATGAATTCTGATTTAGTTAGCAAAATAAATAACCAAAAATAGCCTAACAATTCTAGAATGCGATTTAAACTAATTCAGGAGAATCCATGAAGTCGAACCCAAGAGAGCATTTGGAATTTGTCAGAAACTTAGAAATATCAAATGAGATTTATGACGCTTATTCTTATGAGAATATCGTTGGAAAACTGGTCTTTGTCCAGACAACCGATAGCTATCATTACCATGATTACACAGTGACACCGAACTATTCCCAAGATTTGGCCTCTGCAAATTTGGAAATTAGTGAAGAAAAAGTGGCAGACTATTACCTATCAAAGTAAAAAAAGCTTTCTTTCAGTTGCTTGAGTGGTGACGCTCCAAAGGCATTTTGAATGCCTAGCGACTCACTCACAGATGCCCGTTGGGAGATCACGATCAAAGTTGACCATCTCTGATCAATTGTTCGTCCGCTTTGGGTCGAGTGTGTAAGTTAGTGGCGTCTGCTATCAGACTTCTCAATAGCAGACTTTGAACAAAAGAGCTTCGGGCCCTAAGCTGCCAGTCATTCAGTTAAAAAACTCAAAGTTTTGTTGATCTAAAGAGTGCTTGTGTTAAATGATTTGCGTCCGTACTTGCTATTAATTACTATACGGACAGAGCAATAGTTAACTATAAGATTTAAAAAGAAAAATAACATGTCAAAATCAATATTCACAATATTATTATACGGACGCACACGTCCGCTTAATAACTGTTAGAGCTATGAAAATAATAAGCACCATTTCCGTAATTTCGCTAGCATCAATAGGTATATTCGTTACTTATTGGAACATAATCCAAACCACATATTTATATACCTACTCTGGTGTAACCTCTGGCATAACATTAGTATTTTGGAGCGTGCTTTTAGGTATCTCACAAAGAAAATCATACAAAGGCGGCGCAGCAGCAATTCTAGGCGCAATGTTCCTCACTATTGCATTCATTCTATTGTTTCATTTGTGCTTCTTAGTAAGCTTCGAAAATTTAAGAAAATTATCAAGCGAGCTATTTTCTACTACATTTTTTCTTATAGCTGGTATTGCCTTACTAAAACAAGGTCATCAATATCACCGTATGTTAAGCTCTAACCCATCATTCAAGCGGGACGCCTAACGGCGCCCCTTGTATCTTACCAACAACTCAGAAATGAGTTAAATTGCTCTTACGCGAAGAGCCGGGAGAAGGGATGCTGAGCGCGCCCCAAGGCCTTAGAGCCAGTAATTAAGATTAGTGGCCTTCTCCCA
>Ga0208125_100243_pt1 | contig 44270 bp, 44 predicted proteins | sample LakWasM128_HOW14_2_FD_183938 | JGI IMG/M metagenome (GOLD analysis project Ga0208125, IMG submission 183938) | Freshwater sediment methanotrophic microbial communities from Lake Washington under simulated oxygen tension - Sediment Metagenome... | ecosystem: Environmental > Aquatic > Freshwater >...
CGAATCAAGTGATGGCAAGTAATAAGAACGTTGTTGTTATTGGCGGTGGTGATACAGGTTCAGACTGTGTAGGTACTTCAAATCGTCACGGTGCATTAAGCATTACGCAATTTGAATTAATGCCACAACCCCCAGAAAAAGAAAATAAAGAGCTCGTCTGGCCAAACTGGCCGCTTAAAATGCGCACTTCAAGCTCTCATGAAGAAGGCGTAAGTCGCGATTGGTCTATCACTACTAAAGAGTTGATCGGTGAGAATGGCAAAGTCGTCGCTTTAAAAGGCGCTAAAGTTGAATGGGTGAATGGCAAAATGGTTGAAGTGGCTGGTTCAGAGTTCACCATCAAAGCTGATTTAGTACTATTAGCGATGGGCTTTGTATCTCCTGTACAAAAATTACTTGAAGTTTTTGGTGTAGAAAAAGACGCTCGTGGTAATGCAAAAGCCACTACCGAAGGCGTTGACAGCTATAAAACCAGCAAAACAAAAGTGTTTGCAGCCGGTGACGTACGCCGTGGACAGTCGCTTGTGGTTTGGGCTATTCGTGAAGGCCGTCAAGCGGCTAAAGCTGTGGATGAGTTTTTAATGGGTTCTTCTACATTACCACGCTGAGTAATTGCCAAGGTAAGTTACGGTAAAAATGAAATTTCTAATCCAAGTTTATAACGATGATTAGACACAAAGGACGCGAAGTAGATTATTTTGCGTCCTTTTTTATGAGTTGAATATTAGGTTAACACAATGAGTGAATTAAAAAACGATACGTTCTTAAAAGCGCTAATGCGCCAGCCAACTGACTACACGCCAGTGTGGATGATGCGCCAAGCGGGACGTTATTTACCAGAGTACCGTGAAAGCCGCAAAACTGCGGGTAGTTTTTTGCAGTTGTGCAAAAGCCCAGATTTTGCAACTGAAGTAACGATTCAGCCGCTAGATCGCTATCCGCTTTTAGATGCTTCAATTTTGTTCTCTGATATTCTTACCGTGCCAGATGCAATGGGTTTAGGCTTATATTTTGAAGAAGGCGAAGGCCCGAAATTTGAGCGTACGCTGCGTGAAGAAGCTGATATTCAAAAGCTAGAAGTACCAGATATGGCAAAATTGCAATACGTATTCGATGCAGTGGCGCAAATCCGCAAAACATTAGATGGCCGTGTACCTTTGATTGGCTTCACAGGTAGTCCGTGGACACTAGCCACTTATATGGTTGAAGGCAAAGGCGGAACGGATTTTTTAACCATTAAAAAAATGGCGTATGCTCGCCCAGATTTATTGCATCATATTTTAGAAACAACCGCGCAAACGGTGATTCAATATCTCAATGCGCAAATCGCCGCAGGTGCGCAAGCCGTGATGATATTTGACTCATGGGGAGGCGCACTTTCACACGATGCCTATATTGAGTTCTCGCTTAATTATATGAAGAAAATTGTGGCTGGTTTAATTAAAGATAATGATGGTCGCAAAGTTCCAAGTGTTGTCTTTACCAAAGGTGGCGCCTTGTGGTTAGAAGCACAAGCTGAAATCGGAGCAGATGCACTTGGCTTAGACTGGACAGTAGATATTGGTCAGGCGCGTAAACGCGTTGGCGACAAAGTCGCACTGCAAGGTAACTTAGACCCAGGGATTTTGCTATCAACGCCGGAAGCGATCGAGAAGCAGGTAGAAAATGTACTTCGCAGCTATGGCAATGGTCATGGGCACGTATTCAACCTCGGACATGGCATTACACAATGGACGCCGCCAGAGAATGCGGCAGCGATGTTAGATGCGGTTAGAAAACATAGTAAGCAGTATCACCAATAAATAAAAAAGCCCGAATCAGTCGGGCTTTTTTATTTATGTATGTTAATTATTTGAATGTCATGCGTTTTAATGTATCGTCTTTATCAACAATCTTATGTTTTAAAGCACCTACAACATGAAGTGCAACTAACACTAATAAAACAATTCCAACGAATTCGTGAGAGCCCTCAAAAAAATCTCGGAGGCCTTTATTGTCTGCTCCTTTGATTAATTCTATGCCAAACCAATTAACGCTATATTTTCCATAAATGCTCATTAACAAGCCGGTTAATGGAATGGCAATCATGAGTAAATACAGAAGATGATGCGTACCTGTAGCAACTTTACGTTCTAATGCAGAATACGATGTTAAGAAAGCTGGTGGTTTATGAGTAACACGCCACAAGATTCGAATGGCGATTAACGCAAAAATGGTGATACCTAAAGATTTGTGCAAGTTGAAGTAAAACGCTCTAGGTGAGATTTCTTGAGCGACTTGCCATGTGTAAACGCCTAAATTGAATACATCAAAGGTCGTTTGTTTTGGCGCCTCTTTTGGAATATCGGTCATAAACCAGCCTAATACAAACATCCCAACTAGAAAAATAGCGATAAGCCAATGGAGTACTACAGCGGTTTTGGTGTAACGAGAAGATGTTTGAATCGTCATGATATTCCTGTATATTAATTTTGTGCCTATGTGACACGTGTCACAGCAATAGATTCCACAATACCACATCATTCTAACCAATTATTTGAACAACAGGAATGAATCATGCGAATTTTAATGATATCCCTTAGTCTCCTGGCGTTAGTGGGTTGTGCGCAAGTCCAAGCGCATGATGACAGCTTCGCCATAGAAAGTCTGGGTGATGGTATTTACGTGCATCATGGTGTGCATTTAGATATTGATGATGGCTATCAAGGTGATATTTGTAATGCAAGCTTTATTGTTGGCAGCAAAGGCGTGGCAGTCATAGATACGGGTGGGAGTTTTAAGGTTGGTAAGCAGTTGCGCGAAGCTATAAGCAAAATTACGCCATTACCCGTGATATACGTGATTAATACGCATGTGCACCCTGACCATATTTATGGCAATGCCGCTTTTCTTAATGATAAACCGCAGTTTATAGGTCACGATAAACTGGCAAATGCCATGGAGTTACGCCATGAAGCCTATGCAAAATTAAACGCCAGATTGTTGGGTGCGGATGCACCAGCCAGCGAACTTGTTAAACCTACAATGACCGTTAAAAGCACCTTGGAACTTGATTTAGGTGATAGAAAGCTAACGCTCACAGCGCATCCTGTTGCACACACAAATACTGATGTTTCAGTAATTGAAAGTAAGGCTGGTACATTGTTTACAGGTGATTTGCTGTTTATCGATCGCACGCCAGTCTTAGAGGGGGATATCAAAGGTTTAATCACAGAAGTACAAAAGCTGAAAAATAGTCCAGCCAAACAAGTCGTTCCTGGACATGGGCCGGTGACCAAAGACTGGATAGTGGCGCTGAATAATGATGAGCGTTATTTATCGGTACTATTAACTGATATACGCGCCAGCATCAAGAAAGGCGAGAGTATGGAATCCACCATGAATATTGCGGCTGCCTCTGAAAAGGGCAAATGGGTGTTGTTTGATGTCGCAAATAGGCGCAATGTGAATACGATTTACCCTGCGCTGGAATGGGAATAATACTTAAATGGCAGTTAATTTTAGATAATAAAAAAGCGGCTTGTAGCCGCTTTTTTGAGTGAGATGCCAGACTATTTTTTTAGGCTATCTACACTGCAAGAAGTGACCGGATTTAAATAAAGCATCAGTAGCCCGCCTGCAATAGCTAAGTATTGAAGTACTGGTAAATGCAGTAAAACAGAAATAATCACGGCATAAATCGCCATGAATAAGGCAAAGAACTTTGTTTTATAACCAAAGAAAAGTGCTAAACCACCCACCAATTGAATCAAAATGATTAACGGTGCAAAAATGCCAGGTAAGCCCAAGCTGCCTAATCCAGCTTGATATTGTGCGTAACCATCTGGATTGCTAAAAAATCCAACCATGAGCATGGTCACTTGTAATAAAAAAACTTGTGCGAGTAAAATGCGAGCAAGAGCTGATAAGTAACGTTGCATAAGACACTTTCGATGAGTCAAAAATTTATAGCCTGAATAATGCACTGAACATTCTAATTTCGCAAGCTTATCTAAATGCCACCAAAATCTAATCATACGGAAATTTCACCTGAGATGCTTTCAAAAGTCACGATTCAACAAGTGACTTGGCCAGCGGCAGAAAGTGAACTGCGGGCTGTTAGAACGCCAGTATTTATAGAAGAGCAGTTCGTTACACCAGAGTTTGAGTGGGACGATATTGATGCTGGCGCTGTGCACTTGCTAGCCACGTATGAAAATCAGCCTATCGCTTGTTTGCGCATCATTCACTACCAAAAGATTGGTCGCATGGCGGTGATTAAGCACTGGCGTGGTGTCGGTGTGGGAGCCGCTCTGCTGATGGAGGCTGTTAGTATTTGCAAAAAATATGGCAGCACAAGTGTTCGTTTATCCGCACAAACGCATGCCATCAACTTTTATCGTAAAGCTGGTTTTAGACAAATGAGTGATGAATATTGCGATGTGGATATTCCGCACGTGGATATGCAATTAGATTTATAGCTAACTTTCGCAATTAAATTGAAACTAAGGCTAAGCCTTTGGTAAAATAGCGTTTTATTTAATATCATCAAAGAGAAAATTATGTCAAAAATCGTGTTTAAAGCTGGTGAGGCAACTGTTTATTCTGAAGGTAAAGACGTAACTGCGGCTATGCCTGAAATCTTAATCGGCAGTGTAGATGGCCCTGTTGGACAAGCGTTTGCTAATATGATGGCGCAAAGTAAAGGTCACACTGCAATGTTTGCTGTGCGCGACATTAACCAATTAGTGCGTCCAGCTTGCATGATGGTGCCAAAAGTTACACTTAAAGGCAGTACGGATGTTGGTTTATTTGGTGGTGTGGTTCAGGCAGCCGTAGCAGATGGTATTTTGGATGCGGTTATTGAAGGCATTATCCCAAAAGACCAAGTAAACGATTTATGTATCGTTGCTTTGTTATGGATTGATCCAGGTTGTATTGAGCTAGAAAAAGCGGGTACTTTGGATAAAGCGGACATGTACAAAAACAACTACGAAGCAATTAAGATCGCGCTTAAACGTGCATTGAACGATGAGCCAACTATTGATGAGTTGATTGCAAACCGTAAGAAAATCAAACATTGCATGTGGGAAGAGAGCTGGGGCGAGATTTAATTTCCCTATTTAGCTTTGAATAGTCAGTGTTGAATCAATAGCCACAAGCAAGGTGTTGTAAAGATTAGTAAGCTTTAATTAAAATTTGCTATGATGAAATATCAGTGTCATAAATCGGGAGTGAATATGGCTGAATATAACGCATGTATGGAAGCATTTGAGCGACTTTGTGAAGATGTAAACGCAGATAAAAAGTCTGCGATTGATCAATCAGATTACTGGTTATTCGAGCTGGGATTTAGATCTGCAATAGAAGAGCTGTTGAATATTGCAGACGCAGGTACACAAACTAAAGAGTTCGTTTCACCGCGTTTTCAAATGTTGGCAGATAAAATATTGCAAGCAAGGTATCACTAGATAAAAAAAGCGGCTTAAGCCGCTTTTTTTATTTATGTTTTTAAACACCGCTTTTAGATTGCCACTTACTTTTCTGCTGGCGGAGCTTTCGTTAACCAAGCACGCAAGCCTCGCATTGCTAAAGAGGCAATCCAACTCCTACGCATCCACTTAACTGCTCCCATCGGTCTAAGCAAGCCAATTAAACTCACTAGCCCAGTGATAAGTATTGGATGTTTTTTAACATAGCGCACGATGTTTAGGCTTTTGTCAGCAAGCGACAGACCGCCTTTTAGTGGCTGTATGTGCTTTGCCAATGTTATACGTTGTTGTTCAGCTTGCGCTACCAGCAACTGACGTCGTTCAGCAATTGAGGCTAGTTTCTTCTTCATCTTCTAAATTGACTTGTCAGTATCGAGCTGTTTTTGGTCTTTTGCCAACTCAATAATGCTTGTTTCAAATAAGCGCGGCATGGCTTTGAGTGCGCGTATTGCGACCACACATAACAAGATGCCAGCCGTGATAAAGATTGCTGTTAATGAGCCTAATATCAATAGTCTGTGCGTATCCCAAAGCAGCACAATGATGAAAATAGCCAATAACACCATGCCGAAACAAAGGCAGAACAGTGCAACAAAAGCAGTGACTAATAATGAAACAAGTCTAATCCAGCCTTCTTCTAAATCTGTAGAGAGCAGCTCTAGACGTGTACGCGTCAGCTCCAGCAAGGTTGTGGCGATATTTTTCACTGAGGCAATTATGCCTTCATCATCGGTTTTGGTTTCTTCAGTCATTTCGCGTATTCATTTGAAAATAGAATTCAAATAACCTGTTTATATGTGCAAGGTGTTAAGTTTATCTTAGTCTGACGATAATTATTAGACTTGATTTAAAGCACATGATGCTTTGTAAACTTATTTGTAATTAGCGTTTCTCTCAAATTTTACTCTTACAAATACCTGTGTTGATTGACTATTCCTAGCTTAATACTCATTAAGAAGTATAAGTGAAGTAGACGTTATGTAGGACAATCTCTTCTATACTTTAAAGATTGTGAGCACTGAATGTTACAAAACAATACTAGTGGTAACGAAGCAAAACAAGACAAGATATATGCAGAATTAATCTCTGTTAAGAAAAAGCTTGAAGATTTAGAGCTTGCAGGGTCAGCTATCACTGAAGGTATTTGGGTTCTACAAATGGTGAATGGTGATCCTGACCACAAAGATAGCAAAATAGAATGGTCTAAACAGTTTAGAAAGCTATTAGGGTATGAACGAGTAGATGACTTTCCTAATGGCTGGGATAGTTGGCTAAATGCGATACATGCTGAGGATAAACAACAAGCCTTGGATGCTTTTAGTGCGCATCTGAATGATAGCAGTGGGCATACTCCCTACAACGTTGAGTACAGGTTGAAAACCGCTAATCGTGGCTATGTGTGGTTTCGTGAACGCGCCATCACGGCTCGTCATGAATCAGGTGTAGCGCTACGTTCCGCAGGTGCAATTCGTGATATTAGTGATGAGAGAACGGCTAAAGAACTTCATCAACTGAATGTTGTACGCAATGAAGAGAACATGCGGCAGATATTAAATGTGGCTGATACTATCAATCAAATCGCCATGCAAATTAATATTTTGGCAATCAATGCTGCGATTGAAGCCGCCCGTGCAGGCGAAGCCGGCAAAGGTTTTGCAGTGGTAGCCAGTGAAGTGCGCAAGTTATCTGAACGAACGACTAAAGCGATGAACGAAATACGCTCGATGGCAAACAAATAGCTTTCGGCAAATAAAGTATCTAAATATTAGATTAATTAGAGCTAATATTTATACTTTTACATCCAATTTTATAGTGGTTAAATACTAAGCATATTAGTGTATTGAAATGCAAACGATGAGACCTCCACAAAAATTGAACTTTAGTAATCGCTATACCTCGATAGCGATAGGCTTACATTGGCTAATGGCGATACTTATTATTTCTCTATTTGCAGTCGGCCTTTATATGCATGAACTGCCCTTATCTCCTTGGAAGTTGCAAATCTACTCCTGGCATAAATGGGCAGGAGTGACAGCATTTTTACTCGTTGTAATCAGGCTGGTGTGGAGGTTCACTCACCGCCCACCGCCGTTACCCATGAGCATGTCTAGAACTGCTGAGGTGGCGGCACATATCGGGCATTGGCTACTTTACTTGCTGATGATTGCCATCCCTCTCACTGGTTGGCTAATGAGTTCGGCAAAAGGCTTTCAAACGGTCTACTTTGGTATTATTCCAATCCCTGATTTACTAGCTAAAAATAAGGAGCTTGGAAACGTATTAAGAGAAGTACACGAGACTTTGAATTTTGTGCTGATTGCACTTGTGATTGGGCATGCGGGTGCAGCTTTTAAGCATCATTTTATTGATAAAGACGACGTACTTACACGCATGTTGCCTAAACATAAAAATTGACTGAAGAAAGTGGAAATATGATGAAAAAACAAATGATGGCTATCTTAATAAGCAGTTTGGCAATGATGTCTTTTGCTGAAGCGACTGAATACAACAGCATTCAAGCAGACAAGAGCAGCCTCGCTTTTGTATATAAACAGATGGGTGTGCCAATTGATGGTAGCTTTAAGAAGTTTGCTGTGCAACTCAACTTTGATCCAGCGAAGCTTGCTGCCGCTAAGGCAGTTTTAGATATAGACCTTGCAAGCATTGATGCAGGATCCGACGATGCCAATGAAGAGGTCGTGGGAAAGGAGTGGTTCAATACTAAGGCGTTCCCACATGCCAAATTCGAGTCTTCAACCTTTAAATCATTAGGTGCAAATCGATATGAAGTGACTGGCAAGATGACGATTAAAGGTCGTAGCCAGACGGTGAGCGCTCCTTTTACATTTAATCCTCAAGGTTTAGTGGATGGTGCATTTGTACTAAAGCGCGCTGATTATGCCATTGGTGAGGGGTCTTGGTCGGACTTTGGCACGGTAGCTAATGAGATTCAAATCAAATTTCACTTTTTAGCTAAAGCTAAGTAGTTATCTTAATTGCAGCAAGACCGCTGATCTAGTGTTTCAATCAGCCGACAATGCTCTGCACTATGACTCTGGCAAGCGACTATTTTTGTTAGCACTTCCTGCATAGCCTGTAAGTCTTTAATTTTGGTCTCTACTTCTGCCAGATGTGCCTGTGCAAGTTGGTCGGCTTCTTTGCACGGATGCTCAGGATGATCTGCAAGTTCTAATAGCGTTTTGATTTCTGCAATACCAAATCCGAGCTCTCGGCCTCTACGAACGAATCGCAGCCGCTTGATTGCTGACTCATCATAATGACGGTAACCATTGACTGAGCGTGATGGTTTATTGAGTAAGTTAATCTTCTCGTAATATCGAATGGTTTCAAGATTAACGCCAGACTCTCTGCTTAAAGCCCCAATCGTATATTTTTCTAACATGGCTTGACCCTGTAGTTACTACAGACTTTATGATACTCTTTCTTAATTGGAAAGGGTATTTATGAGCGCACATTGTTGTTCACCTACGGAGCCGGAACAAGGCAATAGTCACGATGGACGTTACCGCAAAATATTGTGGGTTGCATTGATGGTAAATATCACCATGTTTGTGGTTGAGATTGTGTCAGGAGTGAAAGCTAACTCAGTCTCTTTGTTAGCTGACTCTTTGGATTTTCTTGGTGATGCTGTTAATTACGGCATTAGCCTATGGGTATTAGGCATGGCTATTACAGTGCGAGCTAAAGCATCTTTAATTAAAGCCATTTCAATGGCAGCTTTTGGGATTTGGGTATTAAGCAGCGCGGTATGGCATTTTGTCACAGGCGTACTCCCTAGTGCTGAAACAATGGGATTGATTGGTGTAGTTGCATTAGTAGCCAATCTAAGTGTAGCCGCACTGCTTTATGCCTACAGAGAAGGTGATAGCAATATGCGTAGTGTTTGGCTTTGCACACGAAATGATGCGCTTGGTAATGTCGCCGTTATTCTTGCTGCAATAGGTGTGTTTGGCACAGGGGCTGCTTGGCCAGATTTGTTAGTGGCAATAATCATGGCTAGCCTTGCATTGCATTCAGCATGGAGCGTCATTATGCATGCTCGTACGGAACTGTCAGGCTAATGTAAGCATTTATTGGTAAAACTATGGTGGTGTAATTTCTACACCACCAATGTCAGGACCACTTAAATGTTAGAAGAAAAGAAAGATGCTTGGCTCAATTACTTAGCATTAACGACTATCATATTTGCAGTATGCGCAACGCTCTCTACCTTCAAAGGTGGCGGGTTCTCGACCAAGTCTGTGATTACCCAAGCACAGGCATCAGATGAGTGGGCATACTATCAGTCAAAAGGCATTAAATCTTATATTTATCAACTGCAAGCAGAAAAGTTAGAGCTTGATTTAATGGGGCTTAAGCCTGATACAGCAAAGCTTTCTAGCATTTATACGGATAAAATAACAGATTACAAAAAGAAGATTGAAAAATACGAAAAAGAAAAAACAGAGTCTCAGCAAAAAGCTAAAGCACTTGAAGCCGTTAGAGATGAAGCGCAAGTCCACTCAAAAGCGTTTGGAATTGCCGTCATTTACTTGCAAATCGCTATTTTACTTTCATCTATCGCGGGGCTCTTAAAGAAAAAAGCCATTTGGTATGGTGGCGTTGCAGCAGGGTTAGTCGGGCTAGTCTATTTTGCAGACGGTTTTCTGGTTTTTATATAAAGACTTTACTGGTCTTAATTTAAATATTAGCTTACGTGAGCGATAGGTGATGTGTGTTTTTAAACATCCCAAGTATTAAACGGGTGTTGAGCCAGATTGGAATTAAAGTAACGAGCATCATAGGTGACTTCTTTTCCAATCCAGCTAGGTTTTTCAAAAGGCTGATTTTCATCTGACAGCTCAATTTCTGCTACGACTAAACCTAAGTTGTCACCCTGAAACTCATCGACTTCCCATTTAAAACCTTTGTAATTGATGTTGCGTCTTAGTTTCTGAATAATTGGACCTTCACACATTTGCAAAAGACTCTCGGCATCACTTACAGGAATCTCATACTCAAACTCAGTTCTAGTAGCCCCGCTGGTTGCTCCTTTAATCGTAAGAAACCCTTGATTATCTGCAACTCTAACTCTAACTCTTACCGTCCGGTTCTTATCTCGATTTAGATAACCTTGGCTAAACTGAACGCCAGCAGCTACTTGCCAATAATTGCCTGTTACTAAGAATTTTCTTTCAATTTCGAGAGCCATAGATTTAGATACCTTGATGTCTGAATTAATTGGTGCCGTAAAGCACAACAAACACTTAATTATTCAAGCCTAATGTAATCAATAAAAAAGCGATGGATTTTGCATACTAAGCAGAATTTTACGTATAGGCGTTGGAATAGCTGCGCCAATTGCGTCTTCGATGTTTAGCCACATATGCGCAGCTTGGTTCACTTGAGGGTTTAGTTTAACCACTTGCAAAGTTTGGGGGCGAATATGCAGCTTAAAGTGCGTAAAAACGTGTGTTAAATTGGGTAAGCTAATATCGCTTTCAGCGATTACTCCAAATTTCTCCAGCGCTAAGGCTTCAATATCTTGGCTATTCTCAGCTTCAGGAAAGCTCCATAAGCCGCCCCAAATGCCAGTAGATGGACGTTTTTCGAGCAGTATTTCATCACCGCGGCGCAATATCAGCATGGTGGTATGTTTCTCTGGAATGGCTTTGCGTGGCTTTGGTGTGGGTAATTCATGTACGCGTTGTGTTTGAAGAGCTTCACAACTAGTATTTAATGGGCAATTGCCGCACTTTGGTTTGCTTCTGGTACAAAGTGTCGCGCCTAAATCCATTAAGCCTTGGGTGTACGCTACCATGCCTTGTTCTGGCAATAACTTTTCAGCAAGTAGCCATAGTTCTTTTTCGACTTTAGGAGAGCTTGGCCAGCCTTCAACTAAAAAGTGCCTAGCCAGTACGCGCTTTACGTTGCCATCTAGAATAGTTTGTACTTGATTAAAGGCGAATGATGCAATGGCTGCTGCGGTGGAGCGACCTATGCCAGATAGCTTTTGAATTGTCTCAAAGTCTTGCGGAAATTGTCCCTTATGCTCATCCATTATGGTCACGGCAGCATTGTGTAAATTACGTGCTCTTGAGTAATAGCCTAAGCCGCTCCAATGTTGCAATACTTCATCTTGCGATGCATTTGCCAAGCTGGCGATATTAGGGAAGCGCTGCATGAATTTGCTGTAGTAGCCAATGACTGCCGTTACTTGCGTTTGTTGCAGCATGATTTCTGATACCCAAATCGCATATGGATCTACAGTATTTTGCCAAGGTAAATCGTGCCGCCCATGTATTTTTTGCCATGCAATTAGGCGATTTGCAAAATCAGACATTCAGTGAAACCTTAAATGAAGCTAGCGTGTTGATGCGCAGGTTATACGAATTAATCGTATAACCTACATGAGTGATATAAATTAATTAAATGCTTAAGCGTTTAAACCTAAAATTTTAAACCTAGAATTTAAGTAATTTTTTAAGTTTGTCTTTGGCTTTATCTTCTGCAGATTTAGGTTCTTCAGCAGGTTTTGCGGCTGCATCTGTAGTTGCTGGTGTGGTGGTAGTATCTACTGGTTTTTCTTACCGAGTAAGCCGCTAAGCGCATCTACTTTATTACCATCACCAAGTAAGTCTTTTACGGCAGTAGCTTTGTCGCCACCCACTTTATCTAGCAACTTAGACTGTGCAAGTGCTGTGCCAATCGCCGCAAAATCCATACCGTATTTAGGGCTGGAAAATGTTCCTGTAATTTTCAGCGGAATCGCGAAGCCTGCAAGAGAATCTAAATCTGCGCCCTCTTGACCTTTGAGTGATTTAACAATGGTTGGCTTGGCTAAATAATTGATTGATTCATTACCAATATCGATATCGCCACGGCTATCGCCTTTAGCTAATCTTAGAATTGGCGCTTTCATAGCTAAGTCTTCGTTATGCGCTACGCCATTTTTAATGGTGAACGAAGCAGTGAGTTCGCTGAAGTCAGTTTTCTTAGATTTATCCGCGTTAGCATCTTTAGTTTTAAGAATATTGACCTTGTTTTTAAGCTCACGGACGCTGCCAGCAATATCCACGCCTTTTAACGCACCATCGGTTAGACTAAGGGATGAACTACCTGATAAGGCTTTTTTAAGCGCCCCCACAGTGTTGCCTGACGCTGTAACATCAACATTCACAGTTCCTTTGCCAGATAACATATCATTGTTGATAGAATCTACTAACAAAGGGCCAATCGAAACGTTTTTCATGTTTTGTTTGAACGCGATACTAGGTGTGGACCGCGCATCCACCTTTAGCAAGCCATCCATACTACCTTGATACAGATTGGCAGAAAAAGGTGAAAGTGTCGCCACGCCCCCTTCCGCTTTTAAACCAAGGTTCACATTCTCAGTTTTAACATTTGCCAATTTAAGCCAGCCGATTTTCGCCTCGCCTGAAGCGTTCAACTTTTTTAGTGCGGATAAGTCGATAGGTGCATCGCCGCTGCTTTTAGCCGTAGAGTCACTTTTTGTGATGTATCTGTCGGCGTCTAGCTTATCTATATTCACATTAAAGCTATAAATCGGGTCGCTAAATCTTGAAATGCCAACGTTGGCATTCACCTGGCTGTCATCAATTTTTGCTGCAACTGGGTTCAAGTTTAGTTTCTGACCATCGGCTTTTAAGTCGATACGGATATTTGAAGCCTTGGTTTTACCGTACTTGAGGCTGCCAATTCGCAGGTTACCATCCGCGTTAAGCGCTTTAAGCGCGCTTAAATCAAGTGGTTTGCTGTCGCTGCTAGCTTTAGTCGGAGTCTTGTTTGTTGATGCGTATTTATCAACATCTAACTGATCAATATCTAAATCAAAGGTGTAAAGTGGCTTGGCGAATTGGCTAATACCTAAGCTGCCTTTAATCTGGCTGTCATCAACTTTAACATTTAAGCCGCTCAACGTGAGCTTTTCACCATCGGCTTTAATGGCGACATTCAGGCCTGAAATTTGGAATTTTTCATACTGAATACTCCCCACATTCAACTTGCCATCTAATAGTAGGTTTTTCATTGCGCTTAAATCTGCAGGTTTTCCACTACTTGGTTTTTCTGCCTGAGTAGATTTTGCTAATAGTTTGTTCAGATTTAGCTTATCCGCACTCAAGTTAAATTTAATGCTTGGTTTTTTAAAGCTAGCTACCGCAACATCACCATTGAGTTTTGTGTCATCAATATTTAAACTAAATTTGCTATTGGCTAATTCATTTTTAATATCGGTGTGTGCAGATAGGTTGAATATGCCCTTCATGCCTCCATTCGGTAAGCTAGGGTCTTTAATATCGAGGTTACCTGCCAGTTTTGGTAAGTCAAAAATCAGGCTTTCAAGGTTGCCATTAAAGGGTGAAGAGAACTTGCCTGTGACCGTGCGTTTGCCTTGTACGGCAGAAATGTCGCCCGTAATGCCGCTGCTTTCTAATGCTTTGGGCGAACCTTTAATGTCGGCTAGTTCTAAGTTGGCCTTAAAGGTATCACCGGCTTTTTCTTGCATTAAAGTCACGGTAGTTTTTTTGCTAGTGACTTCATCTTTTTGAGCATTTAATTTTGGTGCGTTAAGCTCAATGCTCATTTTTGCATCGTTAAACTGACCAGAACCTACCAGCTTTAAGCTATCCACCAACAATTCGCGCGATTCAGGCTTGGCATCCACGTCGCCGCTCAGTGTTACATCAACATTTTTGCCGCCAAGTAAGTCGCCTTTTATTGCAGCATCTAAACCTTTGGCGACAAAATGTTTTGTCTCAGGGTCTACTAAAAAATTACCTTTTAAATTGGCATTGGCTGCAATTTCAGGCTGATTTGAGTTAACTGCAAAGTCCGTTGTAATATCCACGGGTTCAGCTAATGCAATGTGACCAGATTTTAGATTAAATTTAGAAATATTGTATTTTGCACCAGTGCCTTCGTCGCTATAGCTCAAGGATGAGTTGGTGATATTGACACCATCAATATCAAATTTAATGTCTTGTGACTCCTCCTCTTTGCTCATTAAGTCGTCAAAGTTGGTAGTGCCATCTTTATATTTAACTATATTGGCTTGTGCACCATCAATATAAACAGTGTCTACCACTAGCTCTTTTTTTAGGAGTGGCAACAATGCGAGTGAGACTTTAACGCCATTTAACGACGCAAACTCTTTGCTATTTTTATGTTCGGAAAGTGAAACCTTTCCTAAGTCTGCACCAATCTTTGGCCAAAAGGCGAGTTTGATGTCACCATCCAACTTCAGCGTGCGCTCTTTTTTCTCTTGCACCAAATCAATCACTCTTTGTTTGTAATCGTTTGGGTTGAATGTCGCAGCAATGATACCTACGGCAATTAAGATCAGACCGATTAAACCACCAACGCCATACAAGCTATATTTAAGAAATTTTTTCATAATGACTCTCGCTACAAGGGTTCAATACAGGGTTTACAAAATTTTAACACTAGAGCAACTCTTATACTATTTCCAGAAAAAATGGTGAATTGCTGCTGCGCCAAATTTCCAAGCGATATAGAGCACTATGCTATATAAAATAACGGATAGAACAATACAAATCAGTGAAAAAATCGCCATTAAACCGTCATGTTCAGTTTCGCCAGTGCAGTAAAAGAGCACGGCTAAACTAGGGAATAGATTTTTAAACGGCATACCAGCCAATGGGATAGCGACGATTACGCCAACCGCCAAGAAGATAAAGCCACCCACTTGCTGACCTAATTTACCTTCGACTAAAAATCTTAAACGTGGTTTGGTAAAGCGGTGAAAAAAGTGCATGATTTTTAAACAAGTATTTACTAAAACTTGTCGAGTGCGCAAACTTAAAGTTAAGTGACGGATTTTATTAGGTAGGCTTAAATTCTGCTCGCCTCTGAATAATTGCAGACCCAGCACTAAAAATGCTGCGCTGCCGACTAGGGCGAATACGCCTAACGGGAATGGCTGCAAGAAAGGTAAAACGGTAATCGTAGCAGTCAACGTGTAGGCGTCAGATCCTAGCTGATCAAGCGCAGTGCCAAAGGCTAATGGTTCAATCGCGGCAGGAGCGGCAAAGAGATTAAGCGTTGCAACCAAATCATCATAACCGCTCGCGGTTTGTGTCATGTTAATGCCAGAAATAGGCCAACACGATTGCACCAAAAACAATGCGATACCAAGCAAACGCGGTGAAATCGTGGTTTGCAACATAGCGGATTAACACTTTAATCACAATTAATGCTGCAATAAATGCTGTAATAAATCCAGCTAAGAAGAGCGTTAAATCATGAGCCGAAAGTAAATCTCTACTTTTGTATAAATCGTAGAAAGTAGCGGCAAACATTACAGGTATCGCTAAAAAGAATGAGAACTCTGTTGCCGCAGTGCGAGATAAACCAAAGCACATGCCGCCGATGATAGTTGAACCAGCCCTAGAAGCGCCTGGAATTAAAGCAATGGCTTGTGCAAAGCCAACTTTTAGCGCCAGTTTCCAATCCATATCATCAACAGAATTAATTTTTACTGGGGGCAGCTTTTTCTCAATAAACAAAATCACAAAACCACCCACAATCAGGGCAATGGCCACTGATTTTGGGTTGAACAATAAATCTTTAATTTGGTGATGAAACGCCAAGCCTATTATAGCTAATGGTAAAAAGGCAATGAATAGATTAATCACTAATTGTCGTGATTTTGCCTCGTTTAGATTGGTCGCTACATGGATGAATTTTGCGCGGTACTCCCAAACTACAGCAAGAATGGCACCTAGTTGAATGATGATTTCAAATACATCGCGCTTATCTTTCGTCAAAAAATCCAGCAAATCACCAGCAATAATTAAATGTCCTGTGCTGCTAATGGGTAAGAATTCGGTAGCGCCTTCGACTACACCAAGGATTAAGGCTTTTAGTATGAGTATTATGTCCATAAAGTTATTTTAACAGGTTTGAGTTTTAGATTAGGTCCGTTTTGCTACAAAGAGTCAGTTAAAGTTTTACGCAAAAAAAAGGGCGATAACTCGCCCTTTTCAAATCTTAATCTGGGTCCCACGCTTATTTAAGCATACCCAATACAGTACTTAATAAACTGCCTGAATCAGGACTTACTTCACCGTTTGGTGTCATTTTATCTATTACACTAGGCAAATGTTGTGCAATTTGATTGCTTAATATTTCTGGGGTAATGCCAAATTTCGCTGCCATTTCAGCAATTGCGCCACTACCTAAAACGCTAGAAATTTGCTCAGCAGAAATTGGCAAGTTTTCACCCGTACCAACCCATGAAGTGGCTAATTCGCCTAAACCACCTTGTTTGAATTTATCTAAAACACCGTTTAAACCGCCGTGTTGATTAAACATTTCCATGGCAACTTGCGCCATGCCACCTTGGTTTCCACCCATTACCTTACCCATTACTGCGCCTGCTACGTCATCAAATAAACTCATGATTTACCCCTTAATAAACGTCAAAAAATGACTAGCAATAGCATAACTTAAAAACGTTCACCATTGCGTAAGTAGCGCCATTGTCCGACTGGTAATTTACCTAAATTAACACTTCCAATACGCACGCGTTTTAAGCCAACTACGTGCAAGCCTACCATTTCGCACATACGGCGAATTTGACGTTTTTTACCTTCGCGCAGAACAAAACGCAATTGGTCTTCATTCTGCCAGCTGACTTTTGCTGGTTTTAGTTTCTCGCCATCTAAACTTAAGCCATGATTGAGGCGTTTTAAACCGTCATCATCCAAAGTGCCTTCCACGCGCACTAAGTATTCTTTTTCAACCGTTGAATCTTCACCTATCAAATGACGTGCTACACGACCATCCTGAGTGAGTACTAACATTCCTGTAGAGTCAATATCCAAGCGGCCTGCTGGCGCAAGACCATTTAAGTACCTACGTTGAAATTCGCGTTCGTGATGTTGATTTAACTCAGGATCATCCAACCATTCGTTATCAGGATGCACCAATACAATTGCAGGTTGGTAGCCATCTTCGGCCTGTCCGCTCACATAGCCTACAGGCTTGTGCAAAATAATTGTCACTGTTTCAGCTTGTACTTCATGTGCGTAACTACTAATCACAATTTCAGCATCTGGGTTAATGCGTGTGCCCAGCGTATCAATAATTACGCCATCAACCATCACCCAGCTATTCATAATCCATTCGTCAGCTTCACGACGCGAGCAAATGCCACGCTCTGCCATCACTTTAGAAAGTCGAGGTAACTCAGTGCTAATCGATGTGGATTTATAAGCAGCTTTTGCCGCCGCACCGTATTGTGGTGTGTTAACTGCATCATAGCCATCACGAACCTTGCCGCCGCGGCGTGGCGCTTGGCGATATTGCGGCTCGTTTTTATCAGGGCGCGGCGTAATGCGCGTATCAACGCCTTGCGGCCTTGCTTGGCGTGGTGCTTGTTCTCTTTCGTCCGCAGGTCTAGCTGAATAAGCTGGACGCGAATTTTGTCTATCGTCATCACGGGAATTTTCACGTGGCTTACCATCAAAACGATGGTTACGCTGTCCAGCTCTAGCTGGTGCTTGATTTGCAGGCTCTTGTCTTTCTGTTTTTCTTTCAGTTGGCTGTTCGTCTCTAACAGGCACATTTATCTTAGGTGGCGCCATGCTACGGTCACGCACACCAGCATTGGTGCGACGCACAGGTGGCTTACTCGCCTTAACTTGCGTGTCGTCAGATTTTTTATTGAGTTTAATCGTGGTCAAAATAGTCTATTCATTTAATTTGTAAGGCTATTTTACCAAAATATAGCTGATAACTTCTATTTATTTAATCAGCAAATCGAGGCAGTTTAGATAAGCATATCTGGACAATATTTCATGTTTATTCGTAATTAATGTACTCATGTTAATGTAATTCATGCAAATGTTTTAGAACGTTATCTTGACCTAACTGCTGCAACAATCCAGCTAGTGTTAGTTTTCTAACTACATTGGGTCGAGCTTCACTGAGTACCAACCTTGTTTTATGGTGCTTGCAAGTGTCTAGCAAGTCCCACAGTGCCTGAATACCGGTTGCATCAATAAAAGGAACTTGCCCAAGCCGCAACACCAAAATATTGGCGTGACCGTGAACATCTTCAAGCGCACTTTCTAAATGTTGAGCAGCCCCGAAAAAGAAAGGCCCTTCCATAGTAAAGATGACGGTTTTTGGCGGAAGTTTAAAGTCGATATTCTCTGGTGTTACCTTTAACTCTTCTACTGGCTGTTGTTCAATCACAAAAGTTTCTGACATACGCTTCATGAAGAGCAGGCATGCCAGCAGTACGCCAATGTTGACAGCAACGACCAAATCACCAAACACTGTTAGCAAAAATGTAATCAGTAATACGGCAACATCTGCTTTAGGCGCGGTTCGCACCATATGAGAAAATCGATGCAGTTCACTCATATTGTAGGCAACAACAAATAGAATCGCGGATAACGCACATAAAGGAATGTGTGATGCTAACGGTGCTAGCACTAATATAATCACCACAAGTGTTAAAGCGTGAACGATACCTGCTAATGGGCTAGTACCGCCATTGCGTATATTGGTAGCGGTTCGTGCAATTGCGCCAGTTGAAGCAAACCCGCCAAATAAAGGTGAGAAAATGTTCGCAATACCTTGACCAATTAACTCCTGATTAGAGTTATGTTTGTTACCAGTCATGCCATCGGCGACAACGGCAGAGAGTAGTGATTCAATTGAGCCTAAAAGCGCAATGGTGAAAGCTGGACCAATTAACTTTAGCACCTCTGAAAATGTGACAGAAGGCATTTGGAAATGCGGTAAAGTTTGTGGAATTCCACCAAAAGCACTGCCAATGGTCGCCACGTTTTCAAAATTAAAATACCACTGAACAGCTGTTGCTACGACCATTGCAACCAAAGGCGACGGAATGCGTTTTAAGACGCGTGGAGAAGTGAGTAGCACCGCCAGTGTTAGCAGCCCTAGCAATGTTGGTTCTAGTTGTAATCCCGGAAATGCCTGTATCAGATTCCAGAATTTTTCATGAAAATGTTCAGCGCCTGTAGCTGGAGATAGCCCAAAAAAATCTTTCCACTGACCTACCCAAATAATGATACCAATACCACTGGTAAAGCCAACAATTACTGGATCTGGAATGAATTTGATGACCCCGCCAAGACGTGTTAAACCCATCAGCATTAACATGATGCCAGCCATCAATGTGGCAACCTGCAAGCCTTCAATACCGTACTTAGCTGTAATGCCAGCAAGAATAACGATAAAAGCCCCAGTAGGCCCTGCTATCTGTAAGCGACTGCCGCCGAATAAAGAGGTTAGCCCGCCAGCCACAATCGCTGTATAAATACCTTGTTCCGGCTTTGCGCCAGATGCGATTGCGAATGCCATTGCTAAAGGTAAAGCTACAATTCCAACGATTGCCCCAGCCAGTGCATTATTGAGCCAATGCTCTTTTGAGAGCAGCCCCGCACGTTTAGCTTCGAGAATCGCAATCATTATTTATGTTTATAAATTAGCCAAGTTGCTAATTATATTAACATGCCGTCAAGATTAAATAGATATGTAGTTCTAGAAACCCGCAAAGTAAGACTCTCACTTATTGCTTGACCCAAGCAGTAAATAAAGCTTTACGAAGTTTGTGCACTTTGAGATATGACTAATTGCGGTAGATTTTGGCTAGCGAAAAAACACTCGCCTAGGCCACTTAAAGATATTAGGTGTGGCTTTAAGGTTGCCAAAATTTTGCTGATAATTCAACATTGACCTTGGATTGTCAACATGTCTTTATTTATACATTATTTAATTAATAAGTATAATCAATAAGTTAATTGTTCCATTATGGAAAAATACATTGGCATGATCTTTGCTGGCTAATCATTATGGTAAGCATTTTTAATAGAATTAAACATGCTGAATAATCTTAATGAGGTGAAGAAAATGATTCTCAATAAAGTAGCAGCTAAGAAAAATGATATACAAGATGCAGGCAAAAATCGTAGCAGGGCTTTAAGTTTGTTGATGGAAGAAATGGCCGTGTGGTATCCAGCGCCTTACTACGATATTGAAGTGATGGTATCGCAAGAAACAAAAGGGTTTAAGTCAAACGCTCGCTAAAGGTTTTGGTAGCTTTAAACCTAATCTTCTGGCTTGCCAAACCACACACTTTTCAATTTAGTTAGCTTATACAACAAGCCCGTATTCTCATTTGAAAGTGCGTCCAAAAATAGTGACAGTCTGCGCGATTTAAGTACGGTGTAAAACGTGAGTATGCCAACTGGGATAAAGATGGCCATAAAATAACTGAATTTTTCTAAGATGCTTGCTTGGCTGAAGTCGAAAATATTCATGCCTAGCAGGCCGCTGGTCATGGTGCCGATTAGCCCTAATATGGTGACTACAGTCAGTCTTACTACAGTGTCTGCTTGGCGCTTAATTTCTTCACCTTCTAAATATTCGGCCATATCCATAATGCGGTAACGCGTTTTTTTAAACAAATCTAAGGTGTCTAATTGCTTATGCATCATAGTAAACACATCTTTTGCCACGGCTTGGTCTGATACACTTTCGAACCAATAGCGGTGGGTAAAGCGTAAAAATACGCCCATGACATTGCGGATACTTTGTCTAAACGATTTGACGGAATCTTCATCTTCAATATTGAGACGACTAATAGCTTGCACCATGCGGTCTGATAGCATTAAGAGCGCCGCTTTTTGGAAATGGGCGATTAAAAATAGTAGGAAATATTGGTTTTGGTAATTGCGCTTAATGCCAGTTTTATCGTTGGTGTACACGTGGTGTTGTTGACTGCCGACTACAATAAAATTTTGCCCTGTGCACATAATGCGCGTGCTGCTCCATAGGTCGCATCTATTGTTGTCCCAATAGCGGTCGTAGCAGTGCTTTTGTTCAAAGTTGCTTAAAAACTCCTCAGTAAACGGCAGCGTTTCAGAATCCCAAGGTTGCGTGACTAGGCCTAGCCGTATTAAATCACCACGGGTAAGTTTGCTGATGTCTTCAAATGCCAAATAAGCCATCAAAGGCATGCGCTGGTATTCAATTTCACGATAGCGAATTAGCCCTTCTTGGCTGGAATAATGCTGCACCAAAGGGTGCATTAGAAACTCCCAGTGCAATGAAACGCAAGGTACGTGATTGTCTTTTACAAAGGCTAAGTAACGAGCTTTGTCTTGGTAGTCTGAGCGCGAAAGTACATTACCTTGTTTATCTAACCATTCAATACTTTTTGCGCAATGGCCTGCATCGCCATTTTCTTCCCAATAGTTAGGATAAGTGCGCCCCAAGCGGTACAGAATATCCATGACATGGTTGAGTTTAATGTTCTTTCCTGTGACTTCGAGCGCTAAAAAAGCCACGTCTATGTCAAAGAAAAAATACAGTTCAATATGGGCGACTTTTAATACGATGGGTTCTTTTTCATGTTTTAGCGTAATGCGAACTTGAGTCACATCAGAGCGTGAAAATATATGCAGTGGTGATTCACCGTAGCCACCAGATTCACGACCATGTTTACCTTCACCATATAAAAAGCGCTGTGCAAACGGCATAAAAGTGACAAATTCTTGGTAACGCACTTCACTTAAAGATTGTTTAGCTAAGGAAAATTCATCCTGTATCTCTTGCCAAGGGCAGTTTTCAGCTTTGAGGATATCCCATGGACGTTGGATTTTTTGACTATTAGACTCTGAAATGAGCTGGACTGGCCAAAGCAAGGTTTGCCTAAAGTCGGCAACGATACTGGATTCAATATTGTTCACAACTAAGCCAGAAAGGTTAATTTAAAACACCAGCTTAATGCGGCGAATGTGAAATCAAATGCCTAATAAAGGTAATTAAATGCGGCTAAATTTTTAATTCAAACCAAAGGGCTAGCTTAGTGTGAAATTATGAGTCGGAAAATAAAAAAAGCCAGCAGATGCTGGCTTTTTTATTGGCTAAGAAGTCGACTTAAACTTTTTGATAAACTTCAGAGCCTTTTTTCACAAACTCAATGGCTTTTTCTTGCATGCCTTTGTGTAACGCTTCTTGTTCTGAAACGCCTTGTTCTGCTGCGTAATCACGGACATCTTGTGAAATTTTCATAGAGCAGAAGTGTGGACCACACATTGAGCAGAAATGTGCTTGTTTTGCGCCTTCTTGTGGCAATGTTTCATCGTGGAATTCTTTGGCTTTTTCAGGATCTAGGCCAAGGTTAAATTGATCATCCCAACGGAATTCGAAACGTGCTTTTGAAAGTGCATTGTCACGAATTTGTGCACCAGGGTGACCTTTTGCCAAGTCTGCCGCGTGAGCTGCAATTTTGTAGGTGATGATACCAACACGCACGTCTTCTTTGTCTGGTAAACCTAAGTGCTCTTTAGGTGTTACATAACAAAGCATTGCACAACCATACCAACCAATCATGGCAGCACCGATACCTGAGGTGATGTGGTCATAACCCGGTGCGATGTCTGTAGTTAATGGGCCTAATGTGTAGAAAGGAGCTTCGCCGCAATGCTCTAATTGAAGCTCCATGTTTTCTTTAATCAAATGCATAGGCACGTGACCTGGGCCTTCAATCATACATTGCACGTCGTGTTTCCAAGCGATTTGCGTCAGCTCACCCAGTGTTTTCAATTCTGCAAATTGTGCTTCATCGTTGGCATCATAAATTGAGCCTGGGCGTAAGCCATCACCTAAACTAAAGGCAACGTCGTATTGCTTCATGATTTCACAAATATCTTCAAAATGCTCATATAAGAATGACTCTTTATGATGCGCCAAGCACCATTTCGCCATAATAGAACCACCGCGTGACACAATACCTGTCATACGTTTTGCCGTCATTGGAATGTAAGCCAAACGAACACCTGCATGGATAGTAAAGTAATCCACACCTTGTTCAGCTTGCTCAATCAATGTATCGCGGAAGATTTCCCAAGTTAAATCTTCGGCCTTACCGTTTACTTTTTCTAAAGCTTGGTAGATAGGCACGGTACCGATTGGCACAGGTGAGTTGCGAATAATCCATTCGCGCGTTTCGTGGATGTTTTTACCTGTAGATAAATCCATCACGGTATCGCCACCCCAACGTGTGCCCCACACCATTTTTTCAACTTCTTCCGAAATTGAAGAGCCTAGCGCAGAGTTACCAATGTTTGCATTAATTTTCACCAAGAAATTACGGCCGATAATCATAGGCTCGATTTCTGGGTGGTTAATGTTCACAGGGATAATCGCACGGCCAAGCGCTACTTCACTACGCACGAATTCTGCGGTGATGACTTTAGGAATGCTCGCGCCAAAGTTTTGACCTTCATGCTGTTTAAGTAGCAATTCGCTCATGCCCTCACGGCGTTGATTTTCGCGAATGGCAATGTATTCCATCTCAGGCGTGATAATGCCTTTACGTGCATAGTGCATTTGGCTGACGTTTTGACCGGCTTTTGCACGTAACGGTTTGCGGTGCAAGTTAAAACGCATTTCTGCCAATTCAGGATCAACTAGGCGTTGATGACCAAATTCAGAGCTTGGGCCATCTAATTGCTCAACATCGCCACGTTCCATAATCCATGGTGCGCGCATTGCTGGCAAACCGTTACGGATGTCGATGTCCACATTTGGGTCAGTGTATGGACCTGAAGTATCGTAAACAACTACAGGTGGGTTTTTTTCAGCACCAAATTGTGACGGTGTATCGCTTAATGAAATTTCACGAAATGGTACTTGAATGTCAGGGCGAGAGCCTTGTACATAGACTTTACGTGAGTTAGCGAATGGTAATTTAGTTGCGGGATCAATTTCCGCAGTTTCACTCACAAATTTAGCGAGGTTTTTTTGTAGATTCTTATCGGTGGCGTTCATTGTGCTTTCCTATAGATTGGTTCAACATAGAAAAGCATCAGATGCGTACACCACGATTTAGCAGCGACACATTGCATGCTTTCCTACGGCGGCATAACCCGCGTCAGGTTCAAAGGGTGTTTCTCACTATAATTAAATTAATTTAAAATATAGACCCCTAGCAATGAACGAAAATTACGCTAATTCGTCAATAATAGCAAGTCATAATATTTTAAGTGTGACGAGTAATAGCAATTTAAGTGCTTATTTCTTAATAACTTTATAGTAATAATGTTGAAAACAAAAAATGTAAAAATTGACATTAAATCATCAGCATTAATGAATGTTATTGCTATAATGTTCAACAATTAAACAAATATAAAAAGGTCGGGGGTTGTATGGCATTAATTCTGTATCTTCTTTATTACTTAGTCGCAATTGTTACACTATTTTTTCACTTTACTGGCCAACTAGAGCGCTGGGGGATGGAATGGCTCATATTGGTGTTGGCTGTAACGGTATTCCCTGTAGTGCTTTATTTGTAGTGGATGCAACTTCCCGCAAATTCAAACCAACCCAAATTTAAGCTAGGTGTCGCTGCGTTCTTACAACTAACGCGACGCCCCTGAATATAAGGTTGGTTTAATCGAAGCTTTAGTATGCCTCAATCAGTTAATGCATATTTAAGCCCAGCCTCTTTAGCCATTCTTTAACTCATCATTTGAATCCATCACCAAATTGAATAATAGCAACTTCCAACGTGTACTTTGGCAACGGTCGTTTTGGATGCCTCATATAGCCTTGCCTATCATAGCGGGGCTGTTGCTGACTTTTCTTTATCCATACACACGTTTAGATGCTTGGTTAATACAACCTTTTTATGACGCGCATGCGCTGGTATTTCCATTAAAGAACGATGGCTTTCTGGAAAACGTCATGCACAAAGGCTTAAGAAACCTAATGATAGTGGTGAGTTTGATGATGCTGGGCTTTTGGATTTTCGGTTTGAAAATTTGGGGTGTTGTATTTAAGAGCCAAAATGGTAGTCATTGGTCTAAGGTTTACCATCACCAGTTTTTGTGGATATTTGTGGCAATGGTGATTTCTACCAGCACTATTTCTATATTAAAACGTCTCAGTATGCATAGCTGCCCTTGGGATTTGCTAGCTTATGGCGGTAATCAGCCTTGGATTCCTCTTTTTGGTAATTTACCAGCGGCGGCTGAAATGGGGCATTGTTTCCCCGGTGGGCATGCCAGCGGTGGATTTGCCTTAATTGCTATCTATTTTGGGTTTAGAGATTCACTGCCAAAATTAGCAAATATAGGTCTGCTATTAGGTCTGTTGTTTGGTTTTGCCATGGGTTGGGGGCAAATGATGCGCGGTGCGCATTTTATGTCGCACAATTTATGGACAGCTTGGATAGTATGGGTGATATTGCTTGTGCAATATTTAGTGTGGTCGCCCAAGGCACTTGCAGCTCAAGATTAGGTTGCAATCTGATGTCAGCTAGTCGTAAGTTTCAGGTGTTATGATTCAAACACTTATCCATTATCGAAAAATAATTTTAAGAAAAATTAAATGATTTCATTTCCAAATATTTTAAAGAAGCTAACTTCCCCGTTCAGCAAGGTTTCCAGTCAAACTCGCGGTATTTTTCTTGTAGTTGCTTTTATGATGCTGACTGGCAATTTAGCGCTATTTGGCAGAATTGTAGAAAATTATCCACCCACATTCAGTGATATGCCTTTTATTTTATCGCTGACTTTATTCTTTTCATTAGTCACCGCAATTTTCTTCTTACTCATTTGTCACGGTAAAGCGACGCGCTGGATTTTGGCTATCTATTTGCTGGTAGTCTCACAAGCCGCTTACTACATGGATAAGTTTGGCGTGGTAGTAGATGTCAGCATGTTAGACAACATTATGCAAACAGATGTGCGAGAGTTTGCTGGCTTGCTGACGGTGAGTCTTGTGGTTAGAACAGTGCTACTTGGCATTATTCCAGCTTGGCTAGTGATTAAATATTTTCCAAAATCAGAGCGTGGATTTGCTGAGATTCTGCCTAGATTGCGTGTATTAGGCATATTGTTGCTATTGCTTATTGTGGTGGTTGCACCGTTCTCAGGCGGCTATGCTTCTTTTATCAGGCAGCACAAAGCTACACGTTTTTATGCTAATCCCATCTACTCAACTTATTCAATTGTTAAGTATGTTGATCAGCAAATTAATATTGCCAAAGTGGTGCCGCTAAAACATATTGCACAAGATGCCAAAAAACTAGATTCGAACGGAAAGCCTGAGTTGATGGTCATGGTGGTGGGCGAAACGGCGCGGGCCGATCGCTTTTCACTTAATGGTTATCATAAAGACACCAACCCTATGCTTGCCCAGCAAGGCGTGGTGAGTTTAAGTAATGTGAGTTCTTGTGGCACTTCAACCAGTGTGTCTGTGCCATGTATGTTCTCTGCGCTGGGTAGAAAAGCATACGATAAAGAAACCGCTTTGAATCAGCAAAACGCCTTAGATGTATTGGCAGCGCATGGTGTGGAAATCTTATGGCGAGATAATAATTCCGACTCTAAAGGCGTTGCGACTCGATTGAAAGTGGAGGATTTTAGAACACCAACATTAAACCCAGTTTGTGAGGGCGAATGTCGTGATGTCGGTATGCTAACTGGTTTAGAGCAGTATATAGAAGCGCGAAAAGGCAAAGATATTCTCATCGTGTTTCATCAAATGGGAAATCATGGGCCTGAGTATTACAAAAGGTATCCAAAAGAATTTGAGAAATTTAAACCTGTTTGTACGACTGGTGAATTAAAAGACTGCTCGCAAGAAGAAATTGATAACAGTTACGATAATGCCGTTTTGTATACCGATTATTTCTTATCAAAAGTGATTGATTTCCTTAAAAAATACGATGATGAGCGTGCTACCGCTATGTTGTACGTGAGCGATCATGGCGAGTCGCTGGGCGAACATGGTATCTACTTACATTCTGCACCCTATATGGTGGCGCCTAAAGAGCAAACTCACGTGCCAGGAATTGTTTGGATGGGTAAGAACTTTCATTACAAAAAAGAGCAGCTTTTGCCACATAAAGATGATGCATTAAGCCAAGATGATTTGTTTTGTACTTTGCTAGTGACATTTAAGTTAGATACGAAAATGTGTGAAGCTAAAAAAGGCATGCTCATGCAAAACCCAACCTTAACGAATAAAGGTGAGTAAGCAAGCATGAGTCAAAATAGTGCACTAAACATTGATCATGCGCTTAGCAAGGTTCCAGCACTCACCTTAGTTTTTTGGCTTATAAAAATTCTAGCCACTACGCTCGGTGAAACCGCAGGCGATGCCTTGTCGATGTCGATGAATTTGGGTTACTTACTCAGTACATCGATATTTGCAGGTCTTTTCTTGGCTGCCGTTATTGCTCAGATTAAAGCCAGTAAATTTCATCCATTTTTATACTGGACAACGATTATCGCCACCACTACTGTGGGCACCACGCTTGCAGACTTTGCGACCCGCTCTCTAGGTATCGGGTACACAGGTGGCTCATCGCTGTTATTTGCGTTGTTGTTGGCCTCGTTAGCTGTTTGGTATAAAACCATGGGTTCTGTTTCAGTCAGCACTCTGAATTCACCCAAGGCCGAAATGTTTTATTGGGTCACCATTATGTTTTCACAAACTTTAGGCACTGCGCTAGGCGACTGGACTGCTGATACGGCAGGGCTAGGCTATCTAGGTGCGGCTTTAATTTTTGGTGGCTTATTGGCTGTGATTGTCATCGCTTACTATTTCACTCAATTATCTAGAACATTTTTATTTTGGGCTGCATTTATTCTAACCCGCCCACTTGGCGCGGTTGTAGGCGACTTTCTTGATAAGCCTTTAAGCGCAGGTGGACTTGCATTAAGCAGATATTCAGCTTCAGCTAGCCTTATTTTTTTGATCATCGCTTGTATTCTGTACTTTCCGCAGCGGGCAGGAGCAAGCGCTAAGCATTGATAGACAAAAAGCTTTAAACGCTTATTAATTAGGAAAAGATTGTATGAAAGAGTCCAACAATATCGCAAAAGCAATTGCTGAAAAAAGCTGGAATGAGCTCTCAAGAGCGCAGCGCGAAGAAATCGCTAAGATGCTGGAGCACATGGATGATGTACGTGATGTTAACCAAGAATATGTAGATCATCGTACGATTGGTCAGCAAGCTGCTGATGGTGTGGCAAAAGTGGCTGGTTCATGGTCGTTTATCATATTTTTCTTAGCAGCGTTATTATTGTGGGCGTTCTTAAATACCGAGATTTTGGGACCTAAGCATGAAGCATTTGACCCATATCCGTATGTTTTCCTAAACCTTGTACTTTCAATGTTGGCAGCAGTTCAAGCGCCGATTATTATGATGTCGCAAAATCGTCAAAGTGCACGTGATAGACTAGATGCTGAAATTGATCATGAAGTGAATGTGAGAGCCGAAGTGGCTATTCAGAACGTAGATGCGCGTATTTCAGAATTAACTCAGAAGTTAGAAGAAGCCACTAAACTCATGGCTACAAAAATTTAGTGGCAGGCAATTTCTAGAGGTGGTCATTTAATAGGAACGAGATGAAAATGGAACGCTGGGTAGTCTACGCAATCATTTCAATGCTGTTTGCAGGCTTTACTTCTGTGGTGGCTAAACAAGGTTTAGTCGGCATTTCAGCTGAGCTAGGTTTAACAGTACGTACTATTTTTGTCTGTATTTTTGTGTTGGTATTTGCGGCATTGGCGGTCGACCCTGCTGAAATAAAATCTATACAAAAAGTGAATTATATGTGGCTTGCATTTTCTGCAGTCACTACTGCGGGTTCGTGGATTTTTTACTACAAAGCTTTGAAAGTTGGTGATGTTGCCACTGTGGCTTTGATAGATAAAGGTAGCGTAGTCATCGCTATTTTACTGGCTTGGTGGCTGCTCAAAGAAGCTATTACTTTACGCCTTATACTCGGCGCACTTCTCATAGTCGCAGGCTTGTTTGTTATCGCCAAAAAGTAAATTCACTTCAAGCTTTAAACTTCTGCACTCAATTAACCCCCTGCACTTGTAAAGTCTCATGCTGATAAAAGTAGCAAATAATAGTTGACAGCATTTACTTAACGGTGTTAACTTAACGATGTTAAGTAAATTATTTTATTATGCCGCCTAAACCAAAAACAGAAGCAGAACGTCAGCAGTTACGCACATTGATTATCGATGCGGCGCGCGAGCTGTTTGTCTCACGTGGCGTTGAGGCAGTCACTATGCGCGAAATCGCTAAGCGTATCGGCTACTCTGCCACCAGCATTTATTTGCACTTTGCTGATAAAGAAGCTGTACTGCGTGCAATTCTAGACGTAGATATGTTGGCACTCGCTACAAGCTTAAATACCATATTGCAAATCGAAGACCCTGTTGAGCGCATGAAAGCATTGGGATACGGCTATGCCGAATTTGCTTTATCTTTTCCCAATCACTATCGCTTAATGTTTATGGCAGAGCGTATTCCTTGCGACCCAGAAAAGTCTAGCTTGCAGAAAAATAATGCTGAGCAGGATTCATACTTTCTACTAAAAACAGTCGTCAACGATGTGTATTTAGCTGGTCGTTTTAAAGAAGAGTTACAAGATGTAGATTTGATTGCCCAGATTATTTGGGCTGGTGTACATGGCGTATGTTCACTAGAAATCAATATGGCGAACGATAAGTGGGTGAATTGGGCAGATATTTCAGCGCGTTTGCAATTGATGCAAACAGTACTGATACGCGGACTTTTAAGAGAACCAACATGAAAAAATTAATCATACTCAGCATAGGCTTATTGCTTGCTGCTTGCCAAAAACCAGCTGATCCATCTCCACCACCAAGACCTGCACTAGTCGTGATAGCGGGCGAATCAGCGGCGAATAATGCGATGGTATTAGTTGGTGAAGTGAAATCACGTTATGAGTCGAATCAGAGTTTTAGAATTGGCGGCAAAATTATAGAACGTAAAGTTGAAGTCGGCAGCCAGGTTAAAAAAGGTCAATTGCTGGCGCGTTTAGATGCGACAGATACAAATTTGAGTGCGCAAGCCGCGTCAGCTGATGTGCGCGCAGCAGAAGCTAGTTATGGTTTGGCGCAAGCGGAGGTTGAGCGCCAACGTACTTTATTCAATAAAAAATTCATTTCAGCTTCAGCTTTAGACTTACGCGAAGCCGAGCTAAAAACATCTGCTGCGCGTTTGCAGCAGGTGAAAGCACAAGCTGCCGTATCGGGAAATCAATCGCGCTACACGGCTTTGATTGCAGATAGAGACGGCGTGGTAACGCAGATTCATGCTGAACCGGGTCAAGTAGTGGAGGTGGGCGCGGTGATTGCGCAAATAGTTGATACCAAACAAATTGAAGTGCTAGTGGCTGTGCCTGAATCTAGGATGGCCAAGTTAAAGGTGGGCGATAAAGTCGCTATAAAACTATGGGCTGACCGAGCGAAAACCTATCTCGGGCATGTGCGGGAAGTGGCGCCGGCAGCGGACTCTTCAACACGTGCATTTGATGTACGTGTCACCATCAGCGATGCTGATGAAGCCGTAAAGCTGGGTATGACAGCAGGGGTTAGATTCGCAGAAGATGACGCAAATGAAATCATTATTCCTTCAACCGCACTTACACAAATCAATGGAAAAAACACGGTATGGGTGATAGATAAAAATAATATTGCTAATACTCGTGAGGTGACGACAGGTCAGTTTACCGAAGCAGGAGTGGTGATTAAAAGTGGCTTGCAGGCAAATGAAATGGTGGCTGTTGCCGGCGTGCATACTTTGATTAAAAACCAAAAGGTAAAGCCACAATTGGCTGAAACTAAGTAATTTATGAGCAACCAAGACTTACAGCCAGAAGCACTGCCAGCAGCCTCATCACGCTTCAATCTTTCAGAGTGGGCACTAAAGCATCAAACCTTGGTGCTTTACATGATGTTGATGCTCACTATTTCTGGCCTACTTGCTTATACAAAATTAGGCCAGTCAGAAGATCCGCCATTTACTTTTAAAGTCATGCTAGTACACACCACTTGGCCGGGTGCGAGTGCTGAAGAAGTTGAGCAGCAAATTACCGATAAGCTTGAAAAGAAAATCCAAGAAGTGCCGCATTTAGGCAATTCAAGTAGCTACTCTCGACCAGGTGAGTCGATGATTTTTGTTGTGATTAAAGACGATACAGTTTCAAAGGATATTCCTGAAATTTGGTATCAGGTTCGCAAAAAAATTAGTGATATTAGGAACACGCTACCACAAAATATTGAAAGCCTGACTTTTAATGATGAATTTAGTGATGTGTATGGCAGCATGTATGCACTCACTGGCGATGGTTTTGATAACTTTGCACTAAAAAAACAAGCCGAGATTATTCGTGCTGAGATTTTAAATACACCTGATGTTGCAAAGGTAGACTTCTTTGGTGAGCGTAAGCAACGTATTTTTATAGAATTATCGAATGCCAAACTTTCTACCTTAGGTATCAGTACCACACAGTTAATTGGCATACTGCAAACACAGAATGCCGTGGTTCGAGGCGGTACATTTGACTCACCTAAAGAACGCATTCGTGTTGAAGTTTCTGGACGATACAACACGCTAGAAGAATTACGTGAAATTAGGTTGCGAGCAAACAACCAAGACTTTAGGTTGGGTGATGTTGCGCGGGTTTATCGCGGCTATGAAAATCCACCAACAAGTACCGTGCGCTATAACGGCAAGGAAACATTATTGCTCGGTGTGAGTATGCGTCAAGGTGGCGATGTGATTGCGCTTGGGCATGAGCTAGATAAAAAAATAAGCAGAATTCAGCAAAACTTACCTGTGGGTTTAAGTTTTGAAACTGTGACTTCACAACCAAAAATCGTCGCGAACTCCGTGAATGACTTTGTGGAGTCTTTGATTGAAGCTTTGGTGATTGTGCTCACTGTAAGTTTACTATCTCTTGGCTGGCGCACCGGTATTGTGGTGGCGATTTCGATTCCAGTGGTCTTAGCAGCGACATTTCTTGTGATGAGTTCGTTTGATATTGGGCTGCATAAAATCTCATTGGGCGCATTAATCTTAGCGCTGGGCTTGCTAGTGGATGATGCGATTATTTCAGTAGAAATGATGGCATCTAAAATGGAGCAAGGTTGGGATAGAGTCCGAGCCGCCTCATTTGCCTATACTTCAACCGCAATGCCTATGCTAACGGGTACGTTGGTGACCGTTGCAGGATTTTTGCCCATTGCGACCGCGACTTCTTCTACAGGTGAATATACGCGTTCAATTTTCCAAGTATCAGCAATTGCGCTAATACTTTCATGGTTTGCTGCAGTAATATTTGTGCCTTATTTGGGCTACCATCTGTTGCCCGATTATACGCATGCACCTAAACCTTCAAGAGTTAAATTATGGCTTAGAAGCAGGCTTGGCTTGACTGAAGCAGTCGATGATAATCACCATCACGATATTTATAACACTAAGTTCTATCGCGGTTTCCGTCAGTTACTGACCACATGCGTGCGTTATCGTAAGACTGTCATTGCCATCACGCTCTTGATGTTTGCCTTGTCAATTGCAGGTTTTAGTAAAGTGCAGCAACAGTTCTTTCCTGATTCAACGCGCTTAGAAATTACTGTGGATTTACGCTTAACTGAAGGCGCTTCGTATCAAGCGACCAACGATGAAGTTAAAAAGCTGGAAAGCTGGTTACAGCAATGGGATAAAAATAGACATGGCAAACATCTGGCTGGTCTTGATAATTTTGTGGCTTATATTGGCATCGGTAGCCCACGATATTACTTGCCTTTAGATATTCAATTGGCGCATAGAGGCTTTGCACAGTTTGTTATTCTGACTAAAAACCTAGAAGAGCGCGAAGCTTTACGTAGCGACTTATTAAAGTTGTTCGAAACGGATTTTCCTTCGTTAAGAGCGTCGGTATTGCGTTTGGAAAACGGCCCGCCGGTTGGCTTTCCTGTGCAATTCCGAGTCAATGGAAATGACCTCCCTAAGATACGAGAAATCGCGCACAAGGTCGCAGATATTATGCGCGCAAACCCTAATTTGGCTAACGTACAGTTGAGCTGGGAAGAGCCAAGCAAGGTCATGAAAGTGTCTATCGATCAATCAAAAGCACGTTTGCTTGGGGTGAGTTCGGTTGATATTGCCAATATGTTGAACGGCGCGATGAGCGAGCTTTACATCACTGAGTTCAGAGAAGGTAATGAACGCATTGATTTGGTGGCACGCGGCGACGAGGTTGAACGTACTAGGTTATCACGCCTGCCAAACTTGATGATTAATACGCAAAATGGCACCAGTGTACCGTTGTCGCAAATTGCGACGATTACTTCAGAGTTTGAAGAAGGGGTGATGTGGCGACGCAATCGTGTGCCATCCATCACCGTGCGTGCGCATTTGCGCGGTCACATGCAAGCACCAGTGGCATCAGCGCAAATTGAAGAGAAATTGGGCGAAATCAAAGCGAGTTTGCCACTTGGTATTACATTAGAAACGGGTGGCGCAGTTGAAGAGTCAGCTAAAGGCGGTGCATCAGTTGCAAAAGGATTTCCCTTATTTTTAGTGGTTGTGCTGACCTTGTTGATTTTGCAATTACAAAGTTTCTCACGGGTGTTTTTAGTCCTGCTCACCGCTCCTTTGGGTTTGATTGGCGTCACGATTGCCTTGCTGGCGTTTGATAAGCCATTCGGTTTTGTAGCGATGCTGGGTACGATTGCGCTATCAGGCATGATTATGCGTAACTCATTGATTTTAGTAGATCAAATCGACCAAGATAAAGCTTCTGGCATGCCAGAGTGGCAGGCGATTATCGAATCGACCATCCGTCGTTTCAGGCCGATTGTACTTACTGCGGCGGCAGCTATTTTAGCCATGATACCGCTTACACAAAGCGTATTCTTTGGCCCGATGGCGGTGGCGATTATGGGCGGATTAGCTGTTGCAACTTTATTAACGGTATTGTTCTTGCCCGCTCTTTATGCAGCATGGTTTAGAGTAAAAGTGCCAGTTGAGGTCTAACAAGTGTTAAAAGCCAGTTTAATCAACAGTTTGTACAGCACGCGCATGCGTTATAATATTAAGAAATTGATAGGAAAATATTTGCCATGACACAAACTCAACAAATCACAAAAAATCAGTCAACAGACCAAGCGCGCTTCAATATGATAGAGCAGCAAATTCGCACATGGGAAGTGTTAGATCCCGTCGTGCTGGACTTGCTAGGCGAAGTGCATCGTGAAGACTTTATTGAAGCTTCGCAATTAGGTTTAGCCTTTGCTGATGTGGAATTGCCAATTGGCCATGGTCAAACCATGCTTTCCCCTAAAATCGAAGGCCGTATCTTACAAGCACTCAATATCAAAAGAACAGATAAAGTCTTGCTGGTAGGCACTGGCAGCGGTTATTTAACTGCGCTGATTGCCAAGCTTGCAAAACATGTAGATGCCTTAGAAATTATTCCTGAGCTATCTGCACAAGCGGAAGTACGCTTACAAAAACAAAATATCCACAATGTGACTTTGTATGTTCTTGATGCTTTCAGTGGTTACACCACGGATAAGACTTACGACGTCATCGTATTTGCTGGTTCTTTGCAATTGCATCCAAGCGCGGCAGAACAAATGTTGAATATCGGTGGTCGTATGTTTGCTGTGGTTGGTGAAATGCCAATTATGCAAGCCACGCTTACTCAGCGTTTGAATGAAGGTAGCTGCCGTAAAGAAACGCTTTTTGAAACCTGCTTGCCTCCGTTAGTAAACGCACCCCAATCTGTTAAATTTGAGTTTTAAAGAGAGCATAAATGTATAAGTTAGAACGGTTACACCATTTAGGACAGTTACACCGTGCAATTTTTCTAGCTTGTATGACTTTATCGATTTCCGAATCTGCATTTGCTGCAAAGATGCAGATAACGAAAAACTTAACATTAGTCGCAGAGTCAGCAGTGGTTGCGCAGCCAGCTGTTATTAGCACAGCGAACATGCACACTAACACTATCTCCTTACTCGATTTATATCACCAAGCCGTAACGCACGACCCCACTCTGGCTTCAGCTTTAAGTGCCAACCAAGCCGCACAAGAAATTATTGAGCAAGGTAAAGCGCTGTACCGCCCTACAGTCAATTTCAATGCGGACGCAAACGCAGTCAAAACAGATATTCGTTATTTAAACTCAAATGCGGTGCCGGGGCAGTCTAATTTTGAAACCTATAAAGCCGCTATAGAAGCCAGCCAGCCAATCTATCGTAAGCAAAATCTGGTGCAAATGGATCAAACCCTGACACAAGTCAGCCAAGCAGATAAGCAATTGCATCTGAGCAAACAAGACCTAATTTTGCGCACCACTCAAAGCTATTTTGATGTGTTAATTGCGCAAGACAAAATTGACTTGATAGGTGCACAAAAAACCGCAATATTAAGCCAGCTAGAGCAAGCTAAAGCCAACTTTGAAGTGGGTACCTCTACGATTACCGATGTTAACGAGGCGCAAGCACGTTATGACTTAATCGTCGCGCAAGAAATTGCAGCAGTGAATGAATATCAAATCGCGCAACGTAGCGTGCAAGCCATTACAGGCGAATTGCCGCAAAAGTTAGCTACGGTAAGAGCCGATATTCAACCAAATGCTTTAGCGCAAGGCATGGATAAATGGTTAGAAGTCGCCGAGCAAAACAATCTCAATATACAAATTCAGCAAGATGCGCTTAAATTTTCAGACCAAGAAATTGACCGTTCAAAAGCTGGGCATTTACCTACTTTAGATGCCGTTGCCAGCGTCTCTGAGTCTTATGCCACGGGCAGTGCTTCAGTTTTTAGCACCGGTAATGACCTTAAAACAGGGACGATAGGTTTGCAGTTACAAATCCCTTTATACCAAGGTGGCGCAACCAGTTCAAAAATTCGTCAAGCTGTGCTAAATAAGCAAAAAGCGCAAGATGATGTAGAAATCGCACGCAGGCAAGCGGCCTTAGAAACACAGCATGCTTACCTCAACTTAAGCACCACCATTGCGCAAATTAAGGCTTTGGAGCAGGCTTTAATCAGTAGCCAAAGCCAAGTCGATTCTACCAAATTGGGTTACGAAGTGGGTGTGCGTACGAGTGTGGATGTGTTGAATGCTGAGCAGCAACTATTCAGTGCGAAACGCGATTTGTTGCAAGCGCGTTATAATTATCTGGTGAATATTATTCGTCTGAAATCCGCCTCTGGCGTACTTGCTGAAGCGGATTTGGTGGATATTAATCAACAATTAGTACATTAACAATGCGTGCTGATTTAAGACGCCTATCATTTAATAATTCTATTAAGTTAATCAACCTATGACAAAAATGCCTTTGAAATTAATCGCGGGTTTAAGTCAGCTAGTTATTGTGGATACACAAACGCGGCTTATCACCGCCATGCCGCAAGATGAACTGCAATCTACTGTTAAAAATATAGGCATATTGGCACAAGCAGCAAAGCTTTTAGCCGTACCCACCATCATCACCGAGCAGTATCCTAAAGGCTTAGGGCATACCTTGCCTGAGTTATTGGCGATGCAGCCTAATGTGAAGCCAGTAGAAAAACTCTCTTTTTCATGCATGGCAGAGCCAACATTTAGCCGCCAACTCACGCGTGATCATTCGCAAATTGTACTTGCTGGCATGGAAGCGCATATTTGTGTTTTGCAAACTGCGCTTGATTTAATCGGTGCTGGAAAGCAAGTGTTTGTGGCAGAGGACGCGGTTATTTCACGCAACCAAGCTAATAAAGCTAATGCGCTTGCAAGAATGCGCGAAGCAGGTTGCATTATTAGCAATACCGAATCTATCGTATTTGAATGGCTAGGCATTGCGGAAGGTGACGCATTCAAAGTTATTAGCAAACTTATTCGTTAAAATCGTGCAATGAATAAGAAGTTGTTATTAGTGTTGATGTGTCTGCTAGCCTTTGGTGCTTACAAACATTATCAACATCGCCCCGTTGTGCATGGCGTGGGCGAAATCGCACCTGATGAGCCTCTTCAAACTAGCACGGGTACTGCAGATATTCAGTTTAACGGCTTCACACTCACACCGCTGGCTGAGTATTCAATTAAGGCAAGAGTGCTTTCCACTGAAGATTACTCTATGGGCACAGAGGCGGAATTGTCGCCAACTGATTTGGCGCTAGGCTGGGGGCCAATGTCAGATGAAGCAGTACTAAGTAAAATTAAGATTACGCAAGGTAACCGCTTTTTTTATTGGCATGTCGATGAGTTTCCCATTCCACAACGTGAAATTGAAATTCATGCCGCCAACACACATATTATTCCAGCAAACGATAGCATCAGGCGACAACTCAGCAACATTCGCCCAGGGCAGATTGTTAGCATAAAAGGTCAGTTAGTTGAAGCAAAACGCGCTGATGGTTGGCATTGGCGTAGTTCGCTTACGCGAGACGACACAGGTGCGGGCGCTTGCGAAGTGGTTTATGTGACGGAGCTTACCGTCAGTTAGTTGATTACCGTAAATTAAACATAGGCTGCAATAATCGCTAAAGTCTTTTGCGTAGCGCCTTGCGAACTCATACATAAAGCCAGTCCTGCCTGACCCATTTCAAACTGTTGTTGTGGATTTTCTAGCAAAGTTTCAATCGCTTGCTGCATCTCTTGTGAATCTTTTACGCGCCAAGCGGCATTTTGTGCAATTGCGCGCTCCGAAACCTCGGTAAAATTAAACGTATGCTCGCCAATCAGCACAGGTTTTGCCATACGCATTGCTTCTATTAAATTCTGCCCGCCGAAGGGCAATATGCTGCCGCCCACTAAGCAAATATCAGCGCTGGCGTAATAACTGAACAGCTCGCCCATGCTGTCACCTAGGATAAATCGCGTTTCAGCATTAGCGGTATGAGCGAGTGCCGAGCGCCTTTGGTAAGTTAACTGGCGCTGTTGCAGCAATGCCTCAACCTCGTTAAAGCGTTGTGGGTGGCGTGGCACGATAACGGTGAGTAAGTGCGGAAGTTTGAGCGCCGTTACAGCGTCTAAAATAATACTCTCTTCACCTTCACGCGTACTTGCAGCTAGAAATACTGGGCGATTGCTGCCAAATAAATCTCGCAATTGCTGCCCTTGAGTAACCGCATCTTCTGGTGGATGCACTTCAAATTTTAAATTACCTACAACGCTTACATTGCCTGCGCCAAGTTGTATTAAGCGTTCAGCATCTTGTTCAGTTTGTGCGGCAATGGCAGATAAACTTTGTAAACCTTCATGTACAAGGCTGCTTAATTTGAGGTAACCGCGCGCAGATTTCTCTGAAAGCCTTGCGTTGATTAGCAGCAAGGGAATGTTTCGCGCTTTACAGGCCGCAATCAGATTAAACCAAAGCTCAGTCTCCATCAGCATGCCAAGTGTAGGTTTAAAGTGCGTTAAAAAGCCTTTCACGGCAAATGGCAAATCATAAGGCAAATATACACGTATTACTTTATCGCCAAATAGTTGCTCGCTTGTTGCGCGGCCTGTTGGAGTGGTGTGAGTAAGTAGCAGCTGATGATTTGGATATTGGTTAAGCAGCGCATTAATGAGTGGTGCAGCGGCGCGCGTTTCACCCACAGAAACGCAATGCAGCCATATCACGGGCTTTTTAACTGCTAATGTATAAAAGCCAAACCGCTCCAACCAATTTTGACGATATTCAGCTTGTTTGATGCCGCGCCATAGTAGTTTGAGTGGCACAAAAGGCAACACCAAATATAGTAGCAGCGAGTAGAAAAAACGATTCATAGCGTATTTTCTCACAAATTGCGCCCTGTTGTTTTTGTCTAAACCAGCACACGCATAAACATATCGTTTTTGCGAGAAATTTATTTTTATATTTTTTACACTAAGAAAACATAGGTGAGTGATTGCTCACCCTATCTCAACGCAAATACAGGCCTCATTTGTAAGAAAATCTCACCAAAATGGTGCAAAAAGATACGTAAAATTAGTATTGACGTCCACAAAATAAAGGCATAAATTGCTGCTCTAGGCACAACATGTTGTGTTTAAGACGTGTATTTTTCACAAGAATACCAAAAGAATAATAGTTTTTAATTGAAAATCACAGACTTAGCGTAATGTTCTAATCAATAGCGCACAAGTCTACCGTTTAGGAGAGGCATCCATGCTAAAAGCAGTCGAATCAGCAACCGAGTCAAAACCAGATTCTGAAAAAGAAATTCCAATTCAGGCGGTGTCGCTAGATATTTGGGATAAAAAGTATCGTCTAAAAACTAAATCTGGCGAACATGTAGATGCTGATATCGACGCTTCTTACGCACGTGTTGCACGCGCCTTGGCGGATGTAGAAACAACAGAAGACAAGCGTGAAGAGTGGCATGAAAAATTTCTATGGGCATTGCGCCGTGGCGCAATTCCAGCAGGTCGTATTACTTCAAACGCAGGTGCTTTAGAGCACAAACCAGCGACTTCAACCATTAACTGTACAGTGTCTGGTGTGATTTCAGACAGCATGGATGATATTTTAGGCAAAGTGCACGAAGCTGGCTTAACGCTAAAAGCAGGTTGCGGTATCGGTTACGAGTTCTCAACCCTGCGTCCAAAAGGCGCTTTTGTGGCGGGCGCTGGCGCTTACACAAGCGGCCCACTCTCTTTCATGGATATCTACGACAAAATGTGTTTCACCGTGTCTAGCGCGGGTGGCCGTCGCGGTGCGCAAATGGCAACTTTTGATATTTCACACCCAGATGTAACTGACTTTATTAAAGCTAAACGTGAAAACGGCCGCTTACGCCAATTCAACTTGTCATGCCTAATCACTAAAGAGTTCATGGAAGCGGTAAAAGCAGACGCTGAGTGGAAGCTCGCTTTCCCAGTGACAGAAAAAGAAGCGATTATCGATGGCTTAAATACCAATGATGCTAGCCAAGTAGTTTGGCGCGAATGGCCAATCAAAGGTAAATATCTCACTAAATTAGATGGCGTAGATGCTGGTAAAGTGGCTTGCCGTGTATACAAAGCTATCAAAGCACGCCGTTTGTGGGATGTGATTATGTCCTCAACTTACGACTTTGCTGAACCAGGTTTTATTTTGATTGACCGCGTAAACGAAATGAACAACAACTGGTTCTGCGAAAATATCCGCACAACTAACCCATGCGGCGAGCAACCATTGCCACCTTATGGCGCATGCTTATTAGGCTCTGTGAACTTAACGCGTTTTGTAAAAAAACCATTCACTGACGAAGCGTATTTCGATTGGAAAGAATACCGCGAAGTGGTCGCAATTTTCACTCGCATGCTAGATAACGTGGTTGAAATCAACGGCTTGCCATTGCAACAACAGCGCGATGAAATCATGCGCAAACGCCGTCACGGTATGGGCTACTTAGGCTTGGGTTCAAGCCTGACGATGATGAAAATGAAATATGGTGAAGAAGATTCACTTAAATTCACCGATGAAGTAACACGCGTGATGGCAGAAGAAGGCTGGAACGTAGGCGTGCAGTTGGCTGAAGAAAAAGGCCCAGCACCGCTGATGGATGAAAAATTTGAAGTGACTGCTGACATGCTAGCAAAACGTCCAGAAATGGCGGCAGATGGTATTAAAGTTGGCCAAAAAATCGCAGGTAAAGTGTTGCTAGGTAAATACAGCCGCTACATGCAACAGTTTCCAGAAGGTTTGCGTAACCAAATCGCCACTAAAGGCTCACGCTTCACACACCATAGCTCAATTGCGCCAACTGGCACTATTTCACTTTCATTGGCTAACAATGCAAGTAATGGTATCGAGCCATCATTCGCGCACCACTATGCACGTAACGTGATTCGTGAAGGCAAAAAATCTAAAGAGAAGGTCGATGTATTCTCTTATGAGTTGTTAGCTTACCGCGAATTAGTTAACTCAAAAGCCATGCCGTTTAGTGATAAAGAAGATGAAAAGTTGCCTGATTACTTCTTAGATTCATCCACTATTCAAGCAAAAGCGCACGTAGATATTCAAGCCGCATCACAAAAATGGATTGATAGCTCAATCTCAAAAACCATTAACGTGCCTACAGATTATGACTTTGAAGATTTCAAAAATATCTATCTCTACGCGTACGATAAAGGCTTAAAAGGCTGCACAACGTTTAGATTCAACCCTGAAGCGTTCCAAGGCGTGTTAGTCACTGAAAAAGACTTAGAAAACACCACTTACAAATTCACGCTAGATGATGGCGCTGAAATTGAAGTAAAAGGCAACGAAGAGATTGAATACGATGGTGAAATTCACTCAGCCGCTAACCTGTACGATGCTTTAAAAGAAGGCTACTACGGTAAGTTCTAATAAGTGGATTTAAGCTAGGTGAGCTTAAGCTAGATAAATTTAGATTGTCATTCCGTGCTCGACACGGAGTCCAGTGGCTTTAAAGACGCTAGATTCCGACCACCGTCGGAATGACAACAAAAGGAGAAAACAAAATGGCAGTTAAAATTGAAAAGAAAATCGTTGGCTACGCGCTAGTGAATGAAGAAGATAAAGCCAAAGCAGCGGCAGACGCACAAGCGCAAAAAGAAGCGGCAAGTAAAATTATTCAACTAGGCGAGCCACTCAGTCGCCCAGACAAACTCGTAGGCAACACCTACAAAATTAAAACACCAGTGACCGAGCATGCGCTCTACATCACCATTAACGATGTCATCATGAACGAAGACACGCCACAAGAGCACCGTCGCCCGTTCGAGATTTTCATCAACTCTAAAAACATGGAGCACTTTCAATGGATTGTAGCGCTAACACGCGTGATGTCTGCGGTGTTCCGTAAAGGTGGCGATGTGACGTTCTTGGTAGAAGAACTTAAAAGCGTATTTGAACCATCAGGTGGCTACTTTAAAAAAGGCGGCAAATTCGTACCTAGTTTGGTAGCAGAAATCGGCGAAGTGGTTGAGCAACACTTGCAAGAAATCGGCATGTTGAAAAAACCAGGTTTAGATGAGCATCAACAAAAATTGGTTTCTGAGAAAAAAGCAGAATACTTAGAGAAACATGCGCAATCAGGCGAAGAGATGAGCGCAGAAGGCTTTCCAAAAGGCGCACAGCTTTGCAGTAAATGTAATACCAAAGCATCGATTGTGATGGATGGGTGTTTGACTTGTTTGAATTGTGGTGAGAGTAAGTGCGGATAGTATAGAATAACGCCATGGCTGGCGATAAAATGTAAGTGACCCCATAAGCTGCAATTTTGCCCTCATAAGTTGCAACTAAAGACTCCATAATTTGCAATTAAAAAAGCCTGACAACTTCAGGTTTTTTTAATTGTTGCGTACCTAGTTAAGATTAGTTAATAGTCTCCTTTCGGCCCATTGCAGCTAATTATCAATTTACTGTAACCGGCAACTATGTGGGACAAAGCTGACTGTCGGATTCGGCTAAACAACTTCAGTTGTGGGCCCTTAGCGGCCATTCAATTTATTCAGTAATTTTCAATATTAGTAAAATTCAATTACAATTAAACCAGTCATGCTGCGTCTCTATATTAATATTTCAATATAGAGACCGACAGACAATAAAACCTAGAGAATATAAGGGATTTCAGCCATGTGTAATGAAATTGCAATTATTAATATACGGACCCATGGGTCTCTATATTAACTGTTAGGGTTTTATATGGGAGAAAGTAAAAAAACAACAAAATGTAAACTTTGTATTGTTAGTTTTATCGTTTCACTTGTTGTTTGTTTTGCTGGCATTGGTGTAATTTCACGAATAGTAAACAAAGTAATAACTGGTCACGGTCTTGATTACTACACAACCTTTGAAGGCTTTCAGTTTAATTATATTGGCGCATTGGTTATGATAATAATAATGTTTTTAGTTTTAATCATTGCGCCTCTAATTCATTACCTTGACCCAATAATTAAAGAAGAAAAAGACTTTAAGAAGAAGTATGAAATTCAAGACCGTTAACCCTAACCCATCATTCAAGCGTGACTGGCTAAAGCCAGCCCCTTAATTCAAACGTTAGGCAAATAATGATAAAAAAATGGTTGCTCCCAGTAATTTTTATATTAGGGTTTTTATTAGGTGCATTCTGCTTTAAGTCATACCTTCAAAGAGCACTTTTTATAGAAAAAGCTAATCAAATAACAAGTGGGCGTGAGTATTCTATGTTTAATACTATGCTTTTCTCAATTGAAGCAGGTGAGGCTGACAAACAACTTAACAACCAAAACAAAGAAGTTGCTATTTATGCATTAACAAGAACTCTTGATAACATAGAACTGCTAACCGTTGAAAATGTTTATCCTACGTGCGCACTTAGAGCCTACAAACTAGCAAAGTATCATATTCGGCTTGCTGAACTTTATTCTGATAAAAGTGATTATCAATCACAAAAATTGCAAATTTTATCAGCACAACAAAACTTCGAAAGAATGGGTTGGCACTTTGAAAGTACCGAAGACATTAAGAAAATGTCATCAGGAAATTACTCTAATGATATTCAAGTGATAACAAAAAAATATGCAAAAAAAGTCAAAGCATGTTCATAGTAATTTTGCCTAACCCATCATTCAAGCGGAACTGGCTAAAGCCAGCCCCTTAATTCAAACGTTAGGACGCTATGGACAACTCTGACAAAAAAGGCTCAAAATCACCTAAAAATTTGGCTCTTAGCTCTTCTGGCTATGCGGTTCTTATAATTGGTGGGTTAATAGCTAAATTTTCTCTAATAATGTGGCTAGGTATTATTGGTTATACATTGATAGTTTTCGGCATAGTAATAATTTTGGCTTTAAATGAATAATCGCCTAACTATTCATTCAAGAGGGACGCTTAACAGCGCCCCTTGTATCTTACCAACAACTCAGAAATGAGTTAAATTGCTCTTACGCGAAGAGCCGGGAGAAGGGATGCTGAGCGCGCCCCAAGGCCTTAGAGCCAGTAATTAAGATTAGTGGCCTTCTCCCA
>Ga0208125_100244_pt1 | contig 44031 bp, 35 predicted proteins | sample LakWasM128_HOW14_2_FD_183938 | JGI IMG/M metagenome (GOLD analysis project Ga0208125, IMG submission 183938) | Freshwater sediment methanotrophic microbial communities from Lake Washington under simulated oxygen tension - Sediment Metagenome... | ecosystem: Environmental > Aquatic > Freshwater >...
CAAACACTTTGAAACTCATGATTTAGAACAACTTGAAGCGACTAGAAGTATTAGGCATGATAGAAGTGCTATTTTTAGCCTAACTGAAAAAGGTCGCCAAGATCTAAAAATGCTTTTTGAGTTAGAGCAACGTAACATCGAAAAGCAAATATGACAGGTCTAAGATATGCTAATTAGCGCATATATAAAACTCTGGCAGCAGTTTGTTACTTCAATAATTATAGCGACTGTTGATGTTATATTTTGGCTTTGTAAGGCTTAAATCCCTGTTTTTTAAAATTCCATTTTGTTATAAACATATATATTTATAGTATTAATGCATATATGTATTAATGCTATATTTCGGTTTATTAAAACATTAATGAAATATTCAAAATGTATGACTTAAAAATTAAACCAGAAGAGCACTTTGATTCAGATTTGCCGACAAAGCCCATCTTACTCTTCCCAAACCCCCAACAAATCAGCATGTCTATTCGGGCAAGCGCGCTGATTTTTGCTGACGAAAAATCTCAAAAATTACTATCTTTGATTGAAATGGTTGCTCCTAGTAACGCAACTGCTTTAATCAAGGGTGAGACAGGTACTGGCAAAGAGCTTGTGGCTCGCCATTTGCATGCGCTTAGTTCACGTCGAAATGGTCCTTTTGCGGCTATTAACTGCGGTGCCTTTTCAGAAACTCTGGTTGAGAGTGAGTTATTTGGCTACGAGCGGGGGGCGTTTACAGGCGCTACAAGCTCAAAAGTTGGTTGGTTTGAAACTGCTAATGGCGGAACTTTATTTCTTGACGAGATTGGAGATTTGCCACTTTCTACGCAAGTTAAACTGTTAAGAGTCTTGCAGGAGCGTGAAGTAGTGCCAATTGGCTCTCGTAAAGCGATACCGATTGATGTGCGCTTAGTGGCCGCAACCAACGTGAATCTGACTGAGGCTGTAAAAGCTGGGCGATTCCGTGAAGATCTTTATTATCGTATTAAAGTTGTGCCTATAGAGATTCCGCCATTGCGTGAACGTCCAGGAGACATCTTGCCTTTGGTTGATCATTTTCTGGATGTGTACCGCAATCGCATGCACACAACCAGACCCGAGCTGCTTACTGAAACTAAGCGTGCGCTGCTGGCTTATCCATGGCCTGGAAATATACGTGAGCTAGAAAATGTCATTCATAGAGCTTTGCTAGTGTGTGATGGAAAAGCACTTAGGCCGTTGGACTTGAATTTACCGACAATTCAGCTGGTTTCAAGTGATTTAGCTAGCAATTTCACATCGCCATCTAGTCTGCTTGAGCGCGCTATTTCAGAGCTTATTGAACAAGAGCCTGAAGATCTGTATGAAAATTTTATTCGTAAAGTTGTGCTGCAGACTTTCGAGCATTGCCGTCAAAACCAAGTGCAAACTGCACGAGTGCTTGGTGTTAGCCGTAATGTATTACGCACATTGCTTAAGCAGTTCGGAGTCATTCAGTAAGTAGTTTTAGTTCGTAGCCACTTCGTTGCATCTCGCAAGTTCGTAATCATTTCCCCCAGTAATGAAAAACTAAGATGAAAAGCAAGCCATTGCTTTTCATCTCATTTTGCCTATGTGGAACCTTCAGCACTCATCGGAAATAATAGCTGCTGTGTTTCAAACAGTTGTACTGATATTAGCTGCTTATATAACAACAGGTAATGATTTTTTCTGAATGGTTTTGTTGTTAACTTATTGATTTTATTTAATTTATTATAGTGGCATGCGAATTGCTATACATTTATAGATGCTAGTTGAACTGATAGCTGCAAATGATTTATCTAAATTTTTTTATATGGAACTTCAATGAAGAAAAGCAATTTATGGACATTAGGTTTACTGATCTCAGCGACTGAGATTAAAGACCTTATTAATGAGGAACACGAGTCAAATGTCTAATTCCTTGAGTTTATTAAGTGGGTTAACAACTTATCACACCAGCCCTGCAAATGCTGGTGCTAGTGTATTGACTGGCGTTAAATTTTCTAAAAATAACCGTGAAGCTTTATCTGCTGGGATAGAAGAAAGAAGCGGTATACGTAATTATGTATTGCTTGGCGTACTGGTCATTTTGCTTCATGGCTTAGTTGTGGTTGCCTATGTCAACCGAGATCAAACTAGCACATTAGTGCCAGAAAAGCATGAGGTGGCCATTGAGTTTATTAAGCCTGAAATAATTCCTACGCCACCTATTGTTGAACCGCCACCACCTCCTCCTCCTCCAAAGGTGCAGAAAGTGACGCCTCCATCAAAACCGGTTGCGGCGCTTCGTACTGCACCAGCTGCAGATAATGTTAAGCCTAGTGATATTGCGATTGCTGAAAACACTGAGGCTAGTCATATATCAGGACCGGTAGTCGCAGCACCTGGCCCAACTGTTGCTGAGGCGCCGCCAGCACCTCCAGCGCCAAAAGTTGAGGAGCCAGTGACTGAGGCTACAGCGAATGCGGCTTATTTGAATAATCCTAAACCAGACTATCCCGCTGCCGCTGCACGTCAGGGCTGGGGAGGTACGGTGACGTTACGTGTGCGTGTGCTTGCAGATGGCCATGCTGAAAGCGTAGCAGTTAAGAAATCCAGTGGCCGCAAGGTGCTAGACGATGCGGCAATTGCTGCTGTGAAAACTTGGACTTTTGTTCCTTCCAAACGTGGTAGTACTCCTATCGATGGTTGGGCGACTGTGCCAGTTGTATTTAATCCTGAACAATAATTAGTGAGGTAATCAAAAATGTTTAATCTTTCATCATCATCTTCAACCGTAGTGCAAGCTGTTCTATGGCTTTTAATTGCAGCTTCAATTGTGACTTGGACGATTGTCGTTATCAAAACTGTACAAGTCTGGCGTATGCGCCGTCAAAATAACAAATTCCGTGCTGCGTTTTGGGGGGCGAGTGATTTACAAGTAGCGGCTAATCTTACAGAGCAGAACGGCCCTGTGTACCGTGTATCACAAGTTGGTTTCAATACATTGCACGAAGCTGATTCAGCACATGATTTGCAACACTCAGGCGATCGCCAAGAAGTGCTGGAGCGTGCTTTGCGCCAACAAATTCAAAAAGAACGCGTGAAGCGTGAAAGTGGATTAGTTGTATTGGCAAGTATTGGTAGTACAGCGCCATTTGTAGGATTATTTGGGACGGTGTGGGGAATCATGCACGCACTAACTGACATTAGTAAATTAGGTTCAGCAAGCTTAGATGTGGTTGCTGGCCCAATTGGTGAGGCGTTAATTGCTACTGCGATTGGTATTGCCGTGGCGGTGCCAGCGGTATTAGCTTATAACTTCTTTTTAAGACGCTTAAAAACTAGCAGCAATAATCTTGATGACTTTGCAGAAGACTTTATCAAAGTATTGCGTCGCGTGTCATATCGCAAGTCGGCTGATATTAATGGCAAAACTGAAACAGCGACATCAGGTGTTGTTCATAACCTAAAAGGAGCGACAGCATAATGGCGATTTCATCTCAAAGTGATGGCGACGACGTCATGAGCGAGATCAACGTCACACCATTGGTGGATGTGATGTTGGTTCTACTCGTTGCATTTATAGTCACTGTACCAGTCATGACAAATGCGATTCATGTGAATCTGCCAAAAACGGCACCGACTAAACCTGCTGAACAATCAAAGCCAATCACGATTAGTGTGAATGCAGAAGGCAAAGCCTATATCGAGCAGCACGAAGTTGCACTACCAGCGCTTGAAACAGAGCTTAAACAACGCCAAGCTTCAAATCCAGAACAGGTGTATCACCTGAGTTCTGATGAGGCAGTTAGGTATGGTTCGGTAGCAAAAGTGATGGCTGTTATTGAGCGTGCAGGCATCACAAAATTGGCAGTGTTAACTCAAGGTGAGTAATTTCCATTTTGAATAGTTAGTTGTAGTGTGTTTCTTGTTTTATCTCCCCTTTTCCCCGTGTTATAGCGGGGATTTTTTTATCTATATTTTAAGTACGTGCTGATTGGTTTGCTTAGAGGTGCGTGTAAACCAGCACCAATATTAGTGTGTTGTTGTTAAAGCAACAGCTATATTTTTCAGCATGTTGAAATTAAAAAACCAAGTCTGAAATGAATATTATTTATTTGAATAAATTTCAATATATTCAATAGCTTGAAATATTTGTCGTAAATTATTGGTTCAGTACGTAGTTGGCATGGCGCTTGCAATATCAATTTGTAGATAGTTTTGTTTATACATAGGTATGGTTTTTTAGGTTCAATTTTTAAAACGGTAATTAGGAGAAATTAAATGTTAAATGTATCAAGCGATTTATTAAAACACCCATTATTAAGAGTGCTAGCAGTTTCTGGTTTGCTAGCAACTTCAGTATCAGCAAGTGCACATCACGCGTTCTCTGCGGAGTTTGATGCTTCAAAGCCAGTAGAGGTTAAAGGGGTTGTGACTAAGTTTGAGTTGGTTAATCCACATAGCTGGTTATATGTAGATGTTACAAATGCGGATGGCACAGTGACAAATTGGGGGTTTGAATATGGCGCACCTTTTAATTTAAAAGAAAAAGGTATTACAAAAAAAACCTTGGCGGCTGGTACAGAAATAAAAATCAATGGCTACAAAGCTAAGAATGGTCAGAACTTTGGCTACGCAGTAAGCAGCACATTGGCTGATGGACGCACAGTTCAAACTGGTGGTGCACAAGATGCTCCAGCAGCACCCGCTGAAAAAGCAGCTAAATAATATTGCACTAACAGAATGTCCGAAAATCACAGGAGAAATTTCTTGAAAACGAAATTAAATAATAAGCCGTCATGGGCACATAAAGTAGGCTTTTCATTGTTGTTAGCCGCTTCAGTCATTGCAACACCGTTGGTCTCTAATGCCGTATATGCTGCTGATACTAAGCTTCCCAGACTTTCTAATGGCCACCCAGACTTCTCTGGTATCTGGCAAACAACAAGCGCTGCAGATTTTGACCTAGAGCCACATTCAAATCGCAAAGACGCCCCCCCAAGTGCAGGCATAGTTGAAGGTGGTGTTATTCCTTATCTGCCTAGTGCATTAGAGCAAAAAAAGAAGAATTTTGAGAATAGAGCCACTGATGACCCTGCGTTGAAGGGTTACACACTGGGCGTGCCACGTGGCGTTTACTACCCAGAACCTTTCCAAATTTTTCAGCGTGCACGTGACTTAAATATTGTTCAGCAGTTTGGACATTCAGTACGTACGATACACACCAATAATACCGAGCATCCAGAAGATGCTAATGATTGGTGGTTAGGTGATTCTAGAGCCAAGTGGGAAGGGGATACATTGGTTGTTGATGCAATCGACTTCAATGATAAAACATGGCTTGACCATGCTGGTAACTTCCATAGTGATGCGCTACACATTACCGAACGTTGGAAATTTTTAGATCCAAATACCATTGAATACAAAGCAACACTAGAAGATCCTAAAGTATTCAGTAAGCCTTGGAATATCAGTGTGATTCTGCATCGTCATCGTGAAAAGAATTTTCAGTTAATTGAAGATTATCGTTACACGTTAGATTACGACCAATACTATCCACCAAAACCAGATAAGAAATAATTTTGAATATTTTGTAGTCAATAGACCGCCGAATGGTTTGTGTCTAAATGAATAAATATTAAATTTTTATATGAGGATTTTATGAAAAACAACGTAAGTTTTCCAAGGGCTAAAATATCAGCCTTGGTTTTGGTGGCGTTGTCATTACTACCTTTAGCAGGTGTTTCTGCTGAGGATGTAAAGGCGCAAACAAAACCACAGGCGCAGCCGGCTGGTAATGGCATAGAAAATGAGAAGTCATTCGCCAAGATTGCATCTGGTAAATGGACTGGTCAAAAATTGGCTGATGGTCAGCCAGATGTGAGTGGTCATTGGTCTAATACTATTTCAAACCATAGCAACTTTACTGACCCGCAAGGCGGCATTCCTAATGACCCAGCACCTCGCCGCACTCCGCTAGGCCCTCGCGAAAGTAGAGCGCCCAGTCGTGTAAGTGATCCAGTTGATGGTCAAGTTCCATTCCAACCTTGGGCGCTGGCAAAAGTAAAAGAATTCCAAGTAGGTTTTCACAATCCCACTAAGCCAGAGTGGGTTGAACCATTAGCTAGATGCGCGCCGTCTGGTGTACCTAAATCACTTTATTGGCATGGCTATGAAGTTGCACAATATCCTGGATATGTGGTGTTCATTTTCAACTCTGGTACTCGCATTATCCATTTAGATGGTAAGCCACATTTACCTGAAAATATTAAGCTCTGGAATGGCGATTCACGTGGTCATTGGGAGGGTAATACGCTAGTAGTTGATGTGACTAATCATAACGGTAAAGCTTTGTTTGGTCGTTCAGGTGAGTTTATTAGTGAGAATGGCACGATTAAAGAAAAGTATATCTTTGCTAATGATGGCTCACGTTACAACTACGAAGCTGTGTTCACAGACCCTACTGTTTATACACGCCCATTTACCGTCACAATTCCAGCACGGAAATGGACTATCAACGATAAGCCAAATGGTTGGCATTATGAAACTAGATTAGCAACACAAACGGGCAAAGAGCCTATTGTGGAACGTGATGAACGTATTTGCGTTGAGAACAATGGTGGATTTGGTCTTGGGTCAACCCAAACTCGCAAGTAAGTATATAACTCTGCAGGTATAACTACCTGCAGAACGTTATTAATTGATAATCAGTTTAAGTGAGTTTTATATGAAACATAAAATCAAAAACGATAGTAGTAGTTTGCTTTTATTGTTGTTAGGTGCGACTGCGTTTGTGTCGGATGTTAGTTTGGCGGCTGATGATCCTAATGTGCAACCAACTAAGCAAGTGCAAGTTCAGCAATCAGCCTCTACACCCGCAACAAATAACCAAGCGCGTCGTCCAAGAGAAAAATCTTTTCCTCAAGTTGAATCTGGCAAGTGGACTGGTCCAAAGTTGGCTGATGGTCAGCCAGATATTAGCGGTCAATGGTCTAACACGATTGGTAATCATGGTAACTTTGAAGATCCTCAGGGTGGAGTGATTGGTGAACCCGTTCGCGATGGAGGCGCTCGAAATGCTCGTGGTCCTCGTAATGAACGTGCCCCAAGCCGCGTAAGTGATCCAGCAGACGGTAAAGTGCCATTCCAGCCTTGGGCGATAGAAAAGGTAAAAGAATTCCGTATCGGTTTTCATAATCCAACTTACCCGGGACATGTTGAACCCAATGCAAGATGTTCCCCAGGCGGTGTGCCTAAGTCATTGTATTGGCATGGCTATGATATTCAACAGTATCCAGGCTATGTGTTGTTTGTGTTTGACAACGGCAGCCGTATTATTGACTTGGATGAAAAGAAACCGCACCTACCTGGAAATATCAAACTGTGGAACGGTGATTCACGTGGCCACTGGGAGGGTAATACTTTAGTGGTTGATGTGTCTAATCATAACGGTAAAGCTTTGTTTGGTCGTTCAGGTGAGTTTATTAGTGAAAATGGCACGATTAAAGAAAAGTACATTTTTTCAAACGATGGTACACGTTACAACTATGTCGCAGAGTTTACTGACCCTACGGTATATACGCGCCCATTTACTGTTACTATTCCTGCTACAAAGTGGACAAAGGCAGAAGAGTCTGATGGTTGGAATTTAGAAGCACGTTGGGCTAAACATTCAGGTAAAGAAAAAATTCTTGAGCATGACGAACGTATTTGCGTTGAAAATAATGGTGGATTCGGTTTAGGATCAACTGAGGACAAGAAAAAGCTCTAGTTGTAGAGTCGTTTAATTAAAAAGCCTGACAAGATCGTTGTCAGGCTTTTTTATGGACGCTAACAATTTTCATCATTTTAATAGCGTAATTATTCTCGCATTGGCGCACGAAAATGCGAAATTAAATTCAGTTGATTAATTATGCAGTGCGAAATTGCTACTTGAAAGGTACGCATAGACTGCATGTTTGATTTGTATCGTATCGTGTTTATTGGACAGGCATGTGCGGTTATTTAAGAGTATACCTAGCAACAATTAGTGCTAGATTTAAGTACTGATGTTAAGACTAAAAGCCAATCGGTATAGATATCGATTCGTATTCTCTTAATCAAGCTGAGAGTGAGTGCGGTAAACTTTTTTCGGATGATTTTGTATGCGAATAGACCAATAAAAAGTCCATCTACAAATTAGCTGATTAAGCCAACTTGTAAATGGACTAGTTAAATCTTACTTATTGATATTGTTAGATTTTACCGCTAAACACTACACCAATCCAACGAGGTAAGCTTGGCGTGTAGCTACTGAAGCCGTCTACATGATACTGAGTATTTAAAGCATTTTTAGCAATAAAGTTTAAGTCAAACAAGCCATCCTTACGCCCAATACCCACACCTAAATCTAGTAGGCCATAAGCATCAATTACATCATACGAAGATGGGCTGGTATGTTGGCTGCTCGTGTATTTATAGTTTGCACTGGAATGAAAAATCTTATTGCCGAATACCGGTAATCTATAGTCAATACCTAGGTTGGCCGTAAATTTAGGCGCATTGTTTAGGGTTTCACCTTTCGCGTTATAGTACTTTTGGAAAGGCGCTGTACTATTGATTTCGCTAGGTTTAGCTAAGTAGTTATCCGATGAGTAGCGTGCATCATTGTATGCGCTAGCTAAACTCAAGGTCACATTTTTGATGCCAGAGTATGCTGCATCAATTTCAATGCCTTTTACGCGTACACCAGCTATATTACCCACTACGCTTTGATATTGTTGACTGTCAGCAGCTGAAACCGAGGGGTTGGCTAAGCGATAAGCAGCTGTCGCAACAGGATCCTCAACGTTGACGGTAGATTGGAAGTCTTTAATGTCATTGACGAAAACATCGGTATTTAAAGTCAGCGTATTTTCTAATAAGCTTGTGCGCAACCCTACCTCATAGCCAGTGGTACGTTCTTTTTTAACTAAAGATGAGTTCCCCGCCGTATCAATTTGTGAAATACCTGCTTTTTCACCATATTGTAATGTGCCATAGGCAGTGAAGTCTTCGTTAAACTTATTTGCAAGACTAATGTTGCCGCTATTGATATTGCCTTTCCATGGGTTGAGAGCCTCTTTAGTGTCATACAATGAATTGGGTTGTAAAGTTGAGTTGCGAACTACAGTTGCTTGTTTTAACTGCGTTTGTCCTGCGCCGCCGATGGATGCCCAAGTAGCTGTCGCCCCAAAGTAGCGTTTTGCAAGACGGTCAGCTGCTGCTTGCTGTGCGGTAGTTCCTGCTGAAGGGTCAGCAACTAAGGTGCCAATAGTGGTGCCATTACCAAAAGCCGTATTAAAGTCAGCTCCAACACCTTTATCTGCAAGGAAAATACCTTGAGCAGTCTTGCGATCTTCATTTGAGATGCGGTAACCTGTGGTCAGCGTAAGAGGTTCAGTTAAGTGCCAATCCGCTTGCCCGTAAAGTGCTGTGCTTTGATTTTTTACATAGGTATGTGTATTTTTATACACTAAGTTAAGTGAGTCTTTTAATAAAGCTTGACCTGTGCCAGTTGCGGAAAGTGCATTATATATAGTGTCATTTGCTTGGAAAGCACCTGCATCGTTGCCATAGCGGGTACGTGAATTTGAGTCGTTATCAGTATCAAGGAAATAGACGCCTGCTAGGTAATCAACAAATTTACCTTTAGATTTATCTGATGTGATTCTGAATTCTTGGCTAAGTTGATTGTAATCAGTGATATAACCACCACTTTTTGTAACATCAAAAGGGGTACCTTCATCATTAGCGGCGCTAAACCAGTGGTTGCGATAACCAGTAATGGATTTAAGATTATGCCCAGCTACATTCCAATCTAAATTGACCGTTGCACCTTTAGAGCCAGTGATAATGGCACCGTTATTATCTACATTGGTAGCGTATTTGTAATAATCAGTAGCAGGATTCCATGTCGTTGGGCTGGCGTTAAACCATGCGCGGTTTAAATATTTTTTGTAGGTGGTGTCAACAGCACTAGCTTGGCGCACAACACCATCACTGAACGTAGTGGGTTCAGGATGTCTTATTGTGTTGCCGTTAACAAACTCTGAGCCTCTAGGTTGGAATTCAACGCTTACTTTTGCCGACACATTATCAGTAGGGGTCAGTAAGAACTGTACGCGACCGAATGTGCGGTCAACGTTTTGGTAAGTTGTTCGACCATCTAAATCAGGAAATTGATTTTTAAATGGACCATCTGCTTGCTCTCTTACAATGGTGCCGCGCCAAGCGAGTAAATCATCCACCACTGCACCACCCAGTACAGCCGAGGTTTTAAGTGTGTTCCAGTCACCAAATGTTTGAGATAGGCTAGCTTCTGGATAAAAGGTTGGGGCTTTAGTCGTGAATGTAATCCGGCCTATATTCGATGCTTTACCACCTTGTGTACCTTGCGGGCCGCGCGTGGCATCAACAGTATCAATGTCTGTAAATATGTAACCATTCACTAATGGCGTATAGGCAATACTGACACCATCAAGAATTGCGCCAACTGATGGGTCAATTTGATCGCTACTGCCAGTAGTGATGCCGCGAAGTGTGAGGGTGCCTGTGCGAGGGTTGCCGTAATTGAAGTTCACATTACCTACGCGTCGCAAAACCTCGGTGAGGTTTGTCGCCTGTAAGTTTTCTAGCGCCTCTCCACTTACGATGGAGACTGATGTCGGCACATCTTTAACTTTTTCTAACACACTTTTCTTTTTGAATTTAACAACAACGGCATCTAGTATTGAGGAGTCCTCAGTTGCTGCGGCTTTCGTATCTTGACCTGCTGGAGTTGTGGCCGCTCCTGTGTTAGATGCGTTATCAGAACTATTAGATGATTTACTTTCTAACTTTTTCTTTAGGTTGGCATTTTCTGCTTTTAATTCTAGAAGTGCTTTTTGCAAGTCTGCGAAAGCTTGATCATCCGCTGCGTATACCGGCCCTGCAGAAAGTGCCACGAAACTGGTGATTGCGATTGCAATCGCTGTGCGGCGGAATGTAAATGCCTCCTGCGTCGGCCTTAGATTTGGTTTCCTCTGGTTATTATTCATTTAAAAACTTTCATATTGTTGAATGGAAAATATAGTTAAGGCTATATACGCAATATGCGTGCCACTACAAAATTTGAAATTTATAAGATGGGTAAGCTTGATTTAAATGTATTAAATTATTGATTATTAACATATTTTAATTTTAATTATTGTTAGTGCTTTATTTAATACTCACATATTATTTGTTGTTAACTAAGCAATCCAAAAACATTGCTGCTGTTAATAAATCATGCTTAATTGCTGATTTATCCAAGAACTTCGCTCACTCTTTATTTGTCAAATTTACCTTACCTAGTCAAGCTGAAAGGACAAATCATGAGAAAGCAATTGTGTGATATGTGCGTGGTGATTGTCTTGCTGGTAGCTATAACTCCCATGGTTGCATCTGCTGCAGATGAAGAAGTAGCTCAGTCTGCTGGATCAAAGCAAGAGGTAACGATTCCCTTTGCAAACCATGGTGGAATCAGTGACTGGAGAAGAGTGAACGATTCTACGTTGTTGATTGAAGATGTTCATGGGCACTGGTATTTGGCTAAACTGCAATTTGAAGCTTACGACCTAGCCTTCGCTGACAGCATGGGGTTCGACACGCTTCCAACTGGTGAGTTAGGTAAGCTAAGCTCAGTAGTGGTGAGTGGAAAAAAGTATCCTATTGTGTCGCTTACTCGTACAGATAAGCCAACAAAAAAACATATTGAGTCGAATGACCAGAAACCTAACCCTTACTAACAGAGCCACCCAGCGCTTTAATTAGACCAATGTTTGCATTCAGCCTGCGACCCAATATCGACAGAGCATTGCGTTCTGCGGTAAGTGCTGTCGTTTGTACTATCACTACGCTGAGATAGTCTACTGTGCCTGCTTTGTAACGGTTTTCGGTTTGTTGTAATGATTCGTTGGCAAATTTTACGGCCGCCTCTTGCTCTTTAGCTTCCTCTTCTAGTGTGCGTAATAGGGCTAAATTATCTTCAACCTCTTGAAAGCCGTTAAGTACCGTTTGTTTGTAATTTGAAGCGGTTGCATCATAGGCAGCAATGGCTGCATCTGTTTGGCCTTTTCTTTGACCGCCATCAAAAATTGAAACCGCAAGCAAGGGGCCTAATGACCATATGCGGCTTGGTAAGGCAAATAAGTCTGCTAAGTGGTTGGATTGCAAGCCAAGATTACCTGCCAAGTTTAAGCTTGGGAATAGTGCCGCTTTAGCAATGCCAATTTGAGCATTGGCAGCAGCAGCTCGTCGCTCGGCCGCTGCAATGTCTGGGCGTCGCTCTAAAAGTGTTGAAGGCAGACTCGCAGGGGTATCTGGCAATTTAAATGTTGCCGTGTTTGGCAAAGGTGCCGATGCGAGTGAGAACTCAGCAGGTGTGCGCCCAGTGAGTACGGCAATCGCATGCTCAAGCTGCGCACGTTGACCAATGATATCAATAGCTTGGGCACGGGTGGTTCTAAGTTGTGCTTCGGCTTGTGCGATTTCTGTACGTGAGGCTAAGCCAACTTTATAGCGGTTATTGGTGAGCGTTAATGAGCGCTCGTAGGCAATGGCGGTGTCATCCAGCAGTTTTTTCTGCGAGTCTAAAATACGTAATTGAAAGTAGTTTTGTGCTAACGTGGCTTGCACCGAGAGTATTGCGTTATTTAAATCTGCTGCGCTCGCGGCGAGTGTGGCGTCGCCTGATTCTATGCCACGTTGAATTTTTCCCCATAAATCAGCTTCCCACGCCGCGTTTAAACCAATAGCATAAGTACTTTGAGCGCTGGCTTCACCTGTTTGACCACGTTTAGCTGAGGCATTGCCAGTCAATGATGGAAACAACGCAGCACGCGCCACGCGAGAGAGTGCCTCTGCTTGGCGATAATTGGCTTCAGCTTGGGCAATGGTTTGGTTAGCTTTGCCGGCATCATCAATCAAAGTAGAAAGCTGAGCATCTTCATAGACGCTCCACCATGCTCCACCTGTTTGATGATCTTGCGGTTCAGCCACTTTCCAGCCAGGAAAATTAGCAGCTTCTTTGTAGCTTGCAGGCACTTGCACGATTGGTTTTTGGTAATCTGGCGAAATAGCGCAACCGCTTACAAAAAGTGCGGCAACGATTAAACTCATGCGTGTTTGGTGTTTCATGGTGAAAGCTTTCATGTTGCTATGGGCTGCGGTAATGGTTTTAAAGCATGTTGCTTCCCTGTTGCCCACAGACGCAGGCGATCTAAATAAAGGTAAACAACTGGGGTGGTGTAGAGCGTTAATATTTGACCAAGCATCAACCCGCCTACAATCGAGATACCAAGCGGTTGGCGAATTTCAGCGCCATCGCCTATTCCTAAGGTGAGTGGTATTGCACCTAAAATTGCTGCAAATGTGGTCATCAAGATTGGCCTAAAGCGCTGCACGCAGGCTATGCGTATAGCTTGCTCAGGCGGTAAGCCTTGTTCACGTTCTATGAGCAATGCCGCATCAATCATCATGATGGCATTTTTCATTACTATGCCTATCAGCAAAATAACCCCAATCATGGCGATGATAGAAAGTTCGCTATTAAATAAAATGAGTGCTAGTAAAGCACCCACGCCTGCGGAGGGCAGGGTGGAGATAATGGTAAGCGGGTGAATTGTGCTTTCATACAGAATGCCCAATACGATATAAATGGTGACAAGCGCGGTAAGAATTAACCACGGCTGACTTTTTAAAGAGTCTTGAAATGCTTTAGCCTTGCCTGAGAACGCACCGTGCATAGAATCAGTCGGATTGAGCTTTGTGAATGCGTTATCAATCGCTTGGGTGGCTTGGTCAAGTGACACATTAGGTGCAATGTTGAATGAGATAGTAGAGGCTGCAAACTGCCCCTCATGGTTGACTGATAAAGGTGTGTTGGTATTCTCCCATCGACTAATTGCCGAAAGCGGAACACGAGTATTGTTTGTTGTATTTAAGTAGATTTGCTCAAGTGAAGCTGGTCCCTGTGCAAACTGAGGCGCTAACGTAAGCACCACGTAATATTGATTGAGTGGTTCATAAATGGTGGTGGCTAGGCGCTGACCAAAAGCGTTATTCAATGCCGTGTCAATTTGCCTTTGCGTAATGCCTAAGCGTGCCGCTGCATCTCTATCAACATTGAGTAAAGTTTGCAGTCCTTTATCTTGTGAGTCACCATTGACGTCGGTTAATTCTGATAAGCGCGATAGCGCGTCACGTAAACGTGGTGAGAAGTCTCTTAAATCATTCACATTGTTTGAAAGTACGGTGAATTGATATTCAGCAGAGCCTTGTCTAACGCCGATATTAAAGTCTTGCTGCGCATTTAGTCTGAGTGAAGCACCAGGTACTTTATTGAGTTGCGGGCGTAATCTATCGATAATTTCTTGAGCAGATGCGGTTCTTTCAGCGCGAGGTTTAAGGCGTATATTCATCATGCCATTATTTGATTGCCCACCACCTTGACCACCTGAATATTCATAATAGGTATCAATATCAGGATCTTTTGCGATAATCTTTGTGAATTTTTCAATTTTTTTACGCATGTCCCAAAATGAAATATTTTGATCGCCCTGAATATATCCCTGTAAGCGTCCAGTATCCTGCTGTGGGAAGAAACCTTTTGGCACAATGGTATAGAGGTAAATATTCAATATAATGGTAGCCAGCAGCATGAATAAGGTGATGATGCCGTGCCGTAATACCCAGTCGAGCGACTTCTGGTAAGCACGTAAGGGCAAATCAAATAACTTGCCTAACAATGCAAAAAATCCTTTTTCTGGCGCATGAGGTTTAAGTAAACGAGCACACAGCATGGGTGTTAAGGTTAAAGACACCACTAAAGAAATCGCTACGGCAGTGGCGAGCGTGATTGAAAACTCTCTAAACATGCGCCCAACCACACCACCCATGAGTAATAGTGGAATAAATACTGCAATGAGTGACACGCTCATGGCAATCACGGTGAATGAAACTTCGCGTACACCTTGCAGAGCCGCTTGAATGGGAGTCATGCCCTTTTCGATGTGTCTAGCCGTGTTTTCTACGACGACAATCGCATCATCCACCACAAACCCTGTAGAGATAATGAGCGCCATAAGTGATAAGTTATTGAGGCTAAATCCGCATAGGTAAATCACGACCAAAGTGCCGAGTAAAGATACTGGTATTGCAATGCTTGGGATGAGAGAGGCGCGTCCACTGCGCAAAAATGCAAAGGTGACGAGTATCACTAAGCCAATTGAAATAAGCAGCGTTTGCTCCACCTCATGTAAAGATTTTCTTACAGTTGAGCTGCGGTCAATCAGTACCTCTAGCTCAACGCCAGCTGGAATTAACGGCTTAAGTCTAGGAATAAGTGCTTTAACCGCATCGACAGTTGCTACAACATTGGCACCTGGAATATTATTGACTGAGAGTACTACGCCTGGCTGGCCATTAATGGTGCCAGCGTTGCGAACTTCTTGCACAGAATCTTTAACATCCGAAACATCAGCTAGCCTGATTGGTGCTCCGTTTCGCCATGCAATAATCAAATCGCGGTAATCGATGGCGCGCTTGGCTTGGTCGTTCACATCAATTTGCCAGCGTTGTTGATGATTCTCAACAAAACCTTTAGGCAAGCTAGTATTGGCTGAGGCAATGGCTTTACGCACCTCCTCTAATGAAACGCCATATTGGTTAAGCACCGTTGGGTTCACTTCTACCCGAACTGAACGTAATGCGCTGCCGTTCACGTTGACTTGCCCAACGCCATCCACTTGCGAAATTCGCTGAGCCAGAATGGTAAACGCTAAATCATACAGCTGTGGTTGACTGAATATTTTAGACGTAAGCCCAATGTGCATAATGGCGTTTGGCCCACTTTTGCGATAGGTGGGGTTACTCGGCAAGTCTGACGGCAACATAGACCTTGCTGCATTAATCGCGGCCTGAACGTCGCGTGCAGCGCCATCTGCATTACGTTCTAAATCAAATTGCAAGCTGATACGGGTTTGACCTTTGCTGCTGCTGGAGGTCATTTCATTGACACCAGCAATAGTGCCTAATGAACGCTCTAGTGGAGAGGCAACGGCTGATGCCATGGTTTCAGCACTGGCGCCGGGTAGTCTAGCGCTCACATCGATGCTAGGCATTTCTACTTGAGGTAGAGATGCAATTGGGAGCATAAAAAATGCAGCAATTCCAGGTAAAGCAATTGCCGCCATTAAAAGTGATGTGGCGACAGGTCTTTTAATGAAGGTGGCAGACCAGCTCATTTTGCTGTCTCAAGTACAAGCTCAGTAGTGGGCGATGAACTAAAGCGTCTCGCTAAACTGTCAAAAGCCAGATAAATCACTGGGGTCGTGAATAAGGTCAATGCCTGACTCAGCAGCAAGCCACCAATCATTGCGATGCCTAAGGGTTGACGCAATTCAGAGCCTGGACCATCCCCTAGCACAAGTGGAACTGCGCTGAGCAATGCAGCAAGCGTTGTCATCATAATCGGCCTAAATCGTAGCAAGCAAGCCTGATAGATCGCTTCTTGCGGTGACATTTTTTGCACTCGTTCTGCCTCTAGCGCAAAGTCGATAATCATAATGGCATTTTTTTGTACGATGCCAATCAGTAAAACAATACCGATAATTGCAATCACACTTAAGTCATTGCCGGTTACCATTAAAGCCAGAAGTGCACCTACGCCTGCGGATGGAAGAGTGGAAAGAATAGTAAGTGGATGAACGTAACTTTCATAGAGTACACCTAGCACGATATACATAGTCGCCAATGCGGCTAAAACCAAGAGTAATTCATTGCTCAATGCCGAGCGAAACGCTAATGCCGCTCCTTGAAAGCGAGTCATAATAGTTGCTGGTAAATTTAGGGATTCTCTGGCACTTTCAATCGCATTTACTGCGTCACCCAAAGCATAACTTGGTGCTAAGTTGAACGAGATGGTTGCGGATGGTAGCTGGTCTTCTCGGCTTACGACTAATGACGTGGTTGTTTCATTGATTTTAGCGATACTGCTTAGCGGTACTTGTTTACCACTGCTGGATGTCACGTAAATCTTATCAAGTGCGGCTAAACCTTCTTGCGGTCTAGGCTTAGATTCCATAATCACACGGTACTGATTCGCATGCGTAAAAATTGTAGAAACAATCCGTTGCCCAAATGCGCTGTATAAAGCGTCATCTACGTTAGCCATGCTAATGCCAAACCTACCTGCATTGTCTCTATCCACTACAATCGATGCACGTAAGCCATCGCTTTTTAAATTGCTCTCAACATCCATGAGTTGCGGCTGTTCACTAAATTTCTCAATCATTTTTTGAACGGTGGTTGATAAAATATTTTCATCTGTGCTGGTGATAAGGTATTGAAACTGTGTGCGACTGATTCTGTCGGCAAGCGTTAAGTCTTGCACTGGTTGCAAGTGTAGCTTGATGCCTGAAACTTCTTCAGAGGCATGTTGTAAACGTTTAATGACTTGTTTAGCCGACTCCGTACGTTTGGGGTAGGGTTTTAGGTTAATCAGCATACGTCCACTATTAAGCGTTGTATTCACGCCATCAATGCCAACAACTGAAGATAAGCTTTCTACGGCATCATCTTGTAGAATGTTATCGACTAAGGCTTGCTGGCGCGCAGATACGACTGAAAATGAAGCAGAAGCGGGTGTTTCTGTAATCGCTTGAATGACGCCAGTATCTTGAACTGGAAAAAATCCTTTAGGGATAAGCACCGTCAGAATAATCGTGAATGCTAAAGTTGCTGCTGCAACAAGCAAGGTAAGGTTTTTATGCGCTAACACCCACTTTAACAAAACACCATAGCGCTTAATCACATTTGTAATCAATGGGCTTTCATCTGACTTAGCTTGTTCTGCGTTTTTTGATTTCAATAATCTTGCGCACAGCATTGGCGTTAGCGTGAGAGAAACCACCGCCGAAATTAAAATGGCTACAGCTAGTGTGATGGCAAACTCACGGAATAGTCGGCCGACAACATCGCCCATAAACAGCAGCGGAATGAGCACTGCGATGAGTGAGAATGTCAGTGAAATGATGGTGAAACCAATTTGTTTGGAGCCTTTGAGTGCCGCGTTGAGTGGCGATTCGCCTTCTTCGATGTGGCGTGCGATATTCTCAATCATGACAATCGCATCATCCACCACAAACCCTGTTGCAATAGTGAGTGCCATGAGCGTGAGGTTGTTGATGCTAAAACCTGCAAGATACATCACGCCAAAAGTACCGACTAATGATAGTGGTACAGCCAAACTAGGGATTAACGTTGCCGAGGCCGTACGTAGAAATAGAAAAATCACCATTACTACCAACGCTATCGCCAGTAAGAGTTCAAATTGCACATCTTTCACAGAGCTGCGTATAGTCGTTGTTCTATCGGTGAGTTCGGTGACGACAACGTCTGTAGGTAAGCCACTTCTGAGCGCGGGCAAAATCTCACGGATTTTATCGACCACCTCAATCACGTTGGCACCGGGCTGGCGCTGTATGTTGACCAGTATTGCTTCTTGCTTGTTTGCCCAAGCGCCAAGATACGCATCTTCCTGAGCTTCTTTTACCTCTGCTACATCGCCTAATCTGACTGGTCGATTATCATGATTAGCAACAATCAGCGCTTGGTATTCTTGCGCGGTTTTTAGTTGGCTGTTGGCTTCTAACTCATACGAAAGCTTAGGGCCGTCAATATTGCCTTTAGCTTGATTAGAGTTAGCACCACCAATGGCAGCACGAATTTGGTCAAACCCCAAACCATATGCAGCAAGTGCCGATGGATTTACCTGAATACGCACAGCCGGTCTTTGGCCGCCATCTACGCTCACTAAACCTACGCCAGACACTTGCGATATTTTTTGCGCCATACGCGTATCGACTAAGTCTCTTAGTTGAGGCAAAGACAAAGTCTCTGAACTCAGTGCTAGCGTTAATATTGGCGCATCGGCTGGATTTACTTTATTGTAAATTGGAGGATTAGGTAAATCTTGTGGCAAAAAACTAGTCGCAGCATTAATGGCCGCTTGAACTGATTGCACAGCGACATCCAACGTGTTTTTAAGTGAGAATTGCAAAGTAATCACAGATGCACCACCAGAACTAGTAGATGACATGTGCATTAGCCCAGACATCGATCCAAATTGGCGTTCTAGCGGTGCAGTCACAGTCATCGCCATAACTTCAGCACTAGCGCCAGGATACAGCGTGACTACTTGAATGACTGGGTAGTCAACTTGAGGTAGCGCTGCCCGCGGAAGTAGGTTGTAAGCCAATATGCCCGTTAGGAAAATGGCAATCATGAGCAACGCGGTAGCGACAGGCCGCTGTATGAATATACGTGATGGATTCATGTTGTGCTTTTATTGCTCGTTACTTGCTGATTTGCTACCAGACTTTTCGGCATTGCGGTGTTTCCAGCCACCTTCTGGACGTTGGCTATCGGCATTAGTGTCTTTTAGGCTACTAGCCTTCGACTCCGTGCCTTGTCCATCGTGGGTACGATGTCTTGCTCCACCTTCCTCATCAGCGCCATCGACACTTCGACCATGCTGCAGTTGACTAGCATTATCTGCGCTATCATCATTTTTTTTGGCGACACCGTCACCGTGATTGCCTCTTCTATGACCACCTTTACCAAGGCTAGCTTCAGATTTTTCAGGTCTGTTTACAATCACCTTTGCATTATCTTTTAGCTTTTCAATACCACTGACCACAACTTGGTCGCCTAGTCGCAAGCCATCCAGTACCTCTACATAATCACCATCTACAATACCCAATTGCACGGTCTGCACTTTGACGTTGGAGACGGGGCCATTATTGCCGCCTCGTTTACCATTTTTAGACCAACCACCCTTTGCACCATCTGCTGTTGCAGCATTAGTGGCATCTTTTGGCATTTCTTTTACAGCAATATTGGAAGCTTCGTCCGTATTGTCTTTAGCCTTATCTTTAATATCCTCTTTTGGTAGATTATTTTTTTCACGAGAAATTTTGTAGACAAAAGTGCCAGCACTACCGTGTTGGATTGCCGTATTTGGAACAATCGTTACATCATGCAGCGTGTTGCTGAGTAATCGCACATTCACAAATTGATTTGGGAAGAGGGTGCTGTCTTCGTTAGAAAACTGAGCTTTAAGTTTGACAGTGCCAGAAGTGGTGTCAATTTGATTATCTAAGCTAAGCAAGCTTCCTTTTGCTAATAGCTTTGTGTTGCCCCTATCCCAAGCCTCTACAGATAGACCTTTGCCAGATTTTTTAGAGTCTTGAAAGCGTTTTACAAGATCAGAGACACGATCTTCAGGTAACGTGAACACGACGTGAATAGGATCCACCGTGTTGACTACAGCAATTGTATTTGTAGTGGTAATGTTGTTGCCATTGTCCATTTGGCGCAGACCAATGCGTCCGCTGATAGGCGAAGTAATGCGGGTGAAGCTTAATTGCAGCTTAGCATTATCTACCAAGCCTTGATCAGCTTGCACCGTACCCTGATACTGTTGCACTAAGGATGCTTGCGCATCTACTTGTTGCGAGGCAATAGAATCCTGTGTTTGCAATGTTTTATAGCGTTCAAGGTCAATTTGGCTATTGCGAAGTAAGGCTTGATCTCGCGTCGCCTGGCCTTGTACTTGAGCTAAAGCTGCTTGAAATGGACGAGGGTCTATTTCTGCCAGCAGTTCACCAGCACGCACCAGTTGTCCTTCTTTAAATAAAATACGCGTCAATTGACCGTTGACGCGGCTTGTGACCGTGACTGCGGCTGATGGCGTTACCGTGCCTAATGCCGTTTGAATGACACGAATATCGCCAGATTTTGCCCTTTCAGCCAACACAGGAGTTGGTCGGTTGTCGCCACTCCCAAAACCACCACCACGTTTTCTGCCTGAACCTGAATCACCAGACTCCTTAGCGTTTGACGCAACATTGGCTTTTGCGTGATTCCAATACCACCAGCCGCTGCCGCTAGCTAGCACAATAGCCAATAATATTCCGGGGACAACTTTACCGTTTTGCATGCCTACGTCTCAATAATTTATGCTCAGCTAGTCTGAGTTATTACAGTGTTTAAATAATAGCGAGCTATAGACAATGGCTAATAGCTCGCAAAATAAAAAAAATGGGTTAGGAATTAACGCGGATCTTTGATGCGGAAACTGTCATGGCAGGCTTTACATGTTTCGCTCAATTTACCAAATTGAGACTTGATGTTATTAACATCACCATTCGCAGCAACTTTTGCTAATTCGTTTGCTTCACGGTTAAAATCAGTTGCGAGCTTTTTTGCTTCGTCTGGCTTATCGAAGAACTCCGGTTTCAATCGAGTTTGTTTCCAACCAGTACCCTGGTCTGTGCCTGGGCCAAAAAGAGCACCGAGGCCAGAATTTGCAACCGCCGCAATTGCGTTAGCAGCCGCTATGACTTGATCTTTGTTATAGGCTTCAGGATGATCAACCACTTGGTCTTTAATCTTAGCTGCATTCCAGCCAGCAAAGGCATAAGCCGATTGACGTGATTTGATTTGCGCATCTTCTGCTTTACCAGCCAATGCCACTGAACTTACCAGTGTTAGCACCAACGCAATCAATAAGTTGTTCTTCATATTTTTATCTCCATTATGTAAAAAATTAAATTAAAAATTACCAGTTTTGGGTAGACGCTGCAGGAGGCGCCGCCGGTGGCTGCAAGTAATTCACTAAAGCACCACTAGCAATTGCCCAAGTCAACGCTCCGCTTAAAGCAAGCGCAATAAGAAATGTAATCAAGCCAGCACCTTTAACAGTATTGGTTTCCTCAAGTGGTGCATTCTTTTTGCCAGTAACCATAGGTGTGACAAGATTAATTTTTTTAATCTTCAAGTAGAAGGCAATCGCAGCTACATGCAAGGCAATTAAGACTGCCAGTACGTTAAATATTAGTTCATGCCAGCCTGTCAGTTGGTCACTAATGTCTTTGCTGACCAAGTTAAATAACGGTCCTTGAAAGGCGATGTCGTCATTTGCGAACAATCCTGTCAATACCAGCGCAGTCAAAATACCCAGCAAAGCTAAAACAGATAAACCACCGAGAGGGTTATGACCATGCCCTTGCCAACCTCCTTTTAGATAAGCAGAAACTCTAGTAATGGTAGGGAAGAAGCTAAAAAAACGCGCATTAGTAGAACCTACAAATCCCCAGATTAGGCGAAAAACCAGTAGTCCAAGAGCAATTATGCCGATGCGGCCATGCCAGTCTGTCAATAATCCGCCCAGCTCTCCCGTGATGTAAGCCGCAATTACAGCAATGACAAGTGACCAATGAAATACTCTCAGTGGTAAATCCCATACTTCAATTTTTCTTGTCGACATCTTTGCTCATTAACTTTCATTAGGTAATTACCAGTTAACTGCAATTGCATTAATCGTGCCATTTGCTTAAAAGTAGGTAGGTAAGCCGAATGAAATCAGTTCTATATTTAATTTGTTCATATAAAACAAATCATTACATTTGGTTAGTTGATTTATATAAGGCGTTAATTTTTATTGAGTGGCAATAAATGATAGTGATTTCTGTTGCATATACAGCAATCGCGAAACATGGCTGTTGTTTAAACAGCAGGCGTGATTTTTATAGAAAAATATGAGCTTTTATTCAGATAAAAATACAGTTGTTCTTAAAGCAGACTGTTTATAAGCCTGCTTTATAAACAGCAACTTTGAACAATTTTTTTTATTTTTTTGCGGTTAATTAAATAGATAAATCATATATAGGTAATTTAATTTTTCCTTACAGATAATGGGTTGTAGCTTATTTTAAGAATGGAGTTTAGCGAAAAAAATAATGCTGGCATGTATTTTGCCAATGGCTGCTAGTTATATCTTTAACCATGAAATAAAACTAGTAAGGGGAGTTTGTAAATGCAACAGCATATAGTTAATAAGGGGGCTTCTAAAGCAGAGCAAAGTTTTGCTTTAGAAAAATACGCACCAGCGTTTAAGAAAAAATTAATTGTTTCAGCTTTAAGTGTTGCATTTGGCGCAGGGTTCTTTATGCCAGATGCCAGCTTTGCTGCTGAATCCACTTCAGTAGCAGAGCTGCAAGCTGAAAACGCACGTTTAAAGCAAGAGTTAGAAGCGATAAAGAAAGGTCAAAACAAAGCTGAAACAGTCGCTGAAAAAACTGAAGAGCCTGTAGAGGAAACTAAAACTGAAAAGAAAAAAATAGCTGAATTTATAGGGTCTGATACATTGGATGCCGTTGTCGTCACATCACGTAATCGCGCTGAATTAGCGCAAGATGTTCCTTTGCCTGTTCGGGTATTAGGTGGCGAGCGTCTTGATCGCGAAGATATCAAGTCAATATGGGATCTTCAAGCTAAGGCGCCAAACTTACAATTGAATAACCCAGGTGAGAATGCGCGTAAAGTTAGTCCAGGTATTCGTGGCTTAGGTCGTGGCGGTGCAAATGACTCAATGGAGCAGAGCGTAGGGACCATTGTCGATGGCGTCACGCTTTATTATTCTGGTCAGGCGTGGTCTGACTATGTTGACTTAGATCGTATTGAAGTTTTATATGGACCTCAAGGTACGTTGATTGGTAAAAATACCTCATTAGGCGCCATTAACATTATTACCAACAAACCAAGTTTTACACCTAGCTCTAAGTTTGAGATAACTACCGGTGAGTTGAATACATTGCAGGGTAAGTTCTCCGCAACAGGTCCTTTGGTAGATGGCTTACTGGCGTATCGCGGCACTTTCTTGGTGGATAGACAAGATGGCTTGTATGAAAATACCTATCAGTCTGAAGGCGACAGAGGTTTATCAAAAGAAACTTGGCGTGAGGCGAATAAAATTGCAGGACGCGTTCAGTTATTGTGGACGCCGACTGAGAATCTAACAGGCCGTTTTATTGCAGATAAATTACGCTCAGACGAGCGTGTAAATACAGGTAACGTATTGGCTTCAAACGGGCCGGCTACTTATGCTGATGGCACTGCTCGCCCACCTGTTACTATTTTAGGTGGCTATGTTCCAAGCAATTCTAATTACTCTAGTATTGGTTATTTAGGTAAGTTCACGCAACGTTCAGCTTGGTTCCACAATGCGGATGGCTCTGTTTATCAGCCAGCAGTTGGCACTACGGATATTGCCAACTCAGAAGCTCGCCCGCAAATCACCAATCAATATGGTGTTTCTGGTCAGTTTGATTGGCATGTAGCTGACCATACTTTAACTTCTATTACTGCCTATCGTTATCAGGACTTTGATATTAAAAACGGTGGTCAATATGGTCAGTTCTATGTAAGTAATAGTGGCCAGCAGTTATGGAATGACCAATTCTCGCAAGAGTTGCGTATTGCTTCAGATACGGGTGCTGGAAAACTGGTTGATTATCAAGCTGGTTTGTATTATTTAAATGCTGAAGTTTATAGTGATGACCCAAGTTATTATGGTCCTGACGCAGGTGCTTGGAATGCTTCCAATAGCCAATTTACTACCTTGATTGCTAACGCTGCCGGTCGTGGGTTATTACGTGCTTCTTTAGATGGTATGTACCAATCATCTGTGACCGATGCAAAAGTGAATAGTAAAGCGGCTTATGCTTCTGCCGACTGGCACGTTACGGACAAGGCAACTGTGACGACAGGCCTTCGCTACACAGCTGAAAGTAAAACCAATAAATTGCGTCAAGAGTTGGATCGGGCAGGTGAAGATCTGGATACGTTGGGTGCTACCTTAGGTGCTTCTGGAGCACAAATTAACGCAGCTAAAGCAGTTCGAGCGGCTCAAATCAACAATCCGTTTGGCTGGGTAGAAGGCAACTCAATTGATGATAACTTGATTGCATGGAACTTAAGCCCTAGCTACAAAGTAAATGATGATGTGATGGTGTATAGCTCTGTAGGTAAAGGCGTTAAATCTGGCTTTATCTACTTTACACAAGGCTTGCAGTCGAATGACCCAAAGCTAGAAACGGACATCAAGCCTGAAAAGACGTTGGATTACGAGTTGGGTTTCAAGAGTTTGTTGCTTGGCAAAAAACTACAGCTTAATGCTAACTTGTTCCGTACCGAAGTCACCGATTACCAAGCTTCATGGCGTAGGGATGACCCAACCACGCCTGGCGGCACCATCAACGGTTGGGGTAATGCGCCTAAAGTCTTAGCGCGAGGCATAGAGTTGGAGGCAAATTATCGTTATACCAACCGCCTGGACTTCAACTTAGCTGCGGGCTATAGCAAGTCTACTTATGAAGATCAATGGTTGGTACAAAAACCAGAGCTTGCAGCGACTAACCAGTACTTTGATGCTAAAGGTCAGCAAATTGCTAATATTCCAAAGTTTACAATTAATTATGGTGTGAATTATCAAGTTCCAGTTGGTGATTTCTTAGGCCGCATCACTTTACAAGATACATACCGCTCAGGTTCATACTTTAATGATAACCATGCTGATTTTACTTATCAAAAAGGCTATAACGTCACCACCCTTGGTTTGGGGCTAGGCGCTTTGAATAAGAAGTGGGAGTTGTCATTAATAGCTCGTAATATTTTCGATACGGACTATGCAATTTCTAAAAGTACTTATTCATCAACTGCAGGTCAAACGCTTAATATTGGAGCGCCGCGTAACTTGACCGCAACTTTTAAATATAACCTTTAGTTTTCTCTCCCCCAAGATGCCCCTCATCAAGGCGTCTGCCTAAAGTGCGTAGGCGAAGTCGTGGCGGCGACTTCGCCATTTAGGTTGTGCTTATACTCATTGTGAATTGCTGTTGCTCCTAAAGCAGGCTGCGTTTAAAGCTGCTTGGTTTGCAGCAGTTTTGAGATTAAGTTTTCCGCAATTCTAAAGAAGTAATTCAGAAAAAATCCTAATTTTATCGTTATAAACCCTTATTTCTATTGGAGTTAAGCACTGATTTGCATTTTTGAGAAGTAAGGCTGGCATGCATCTTGCCATCAGTAGCTTGTTAACTCTTAAACAATGCAAAAAAATATTCAATAGGAAATTTATTCATGCAACATCAAGGCAGTAATAAGAAAGAAGTAATTAAAGTAACTATATACACACCAGAATTTAAGAAAAAAATCATCGTTTCAGCATTAAGTATCGTGTTCGGTACAAGTTTTATTTTACCAAACTCAAGTTTTGCGGCGGACAGTATTCCAAGTTCTGATGCAGATCAAAAAGCTGAGATTTTACGTTTACGTCAAGAGCTCGCTGCACTAAAAGGTGAAAAGTCTGCCGATACAACTCCAACCCAAGAGCAGTCTGAAGACAATGCTACTAAACCAGCAGCAAAAACTGAAAAATCAACTACAGCAGAGTCTGAAAATGCTTTAGGCGCAGTGGTCGTAACGTCACGTAATCGTGAGGAGATTGCCCAAGATGTGCCATTACCAATTACCGTAATTGGTGGCAAGCAGCTTGATCGTGACCGTACATTAGATATACAAGACTTAACGAGAAAAGCACCAGGCCTTTCTGCCACTACCCCAAATGCACGTAGAACAGGCATTTCTATTCGCGGCATTGGTAAGGCAAGTGGTAATGACTCTATGGAAGCCGCAGTCGGCGTGATTGTTGACGATGTTTTCTTAAGCCATGTAGGGATGTCGTTTCAAGACTTTACTGACTTAGACAGAGTAGAAATTTTACGTGGTCCACAAGGTACATTGCTAGGCAAAAATACCACGCTTGGTGCGATTAACTACGTGAGCAGATCGCCTAGCTTTACACCGCAAGGTAGTCTGGAGCTTGAAACAGGAGGTAGTCAAAGCAGTAGTACTTCACCAAGTGCGATCAAAGGTAAAGGCTCATATAGCAATGCAATCGTTGATGACTTACTCGCTTATCGTGCTTCATTCTTTGTTGATAAACAAGATGGTGATTTTAAAAACGTTGGTCCTGAAGGGGGTACGTTCCAAGAAAAAAATCGCTATGGTGGTCGTCTACAGTTCTTGTTAAAACCAACTGATTCCTTCACCGCTAAACTTAACCTAGATGCGGCGCAGTCTCGAGAGTTAAGTAACACCAAACCATTTATTGAAGATCCACTGACATATGCAAATGGGCATTTAAGAACAGATAAATACAATGCAGCCACTAATACTTGGACTGCAAATGGTGACTCAACATATACCACTCGTTTAGCTAGGTCTTACTTTAACAATTACACACCTATCATTGGCTCATGGGACAAAATAGATATTGGTCAAGCTAAGCCATTGCTAACGAACAATAGAGGTGCTTCATTAAACTTGAATTGGGATGTTGGCCCTGTCTCCCTTACCTCTATCAGTGCTTACCGTAGATTAAATTTTGATGCGAACAATGATAGTGAGCAAACAAGGTTTGATATTAATAGGGGCGGCACTTTAGTGAATCATGAGCAATATTCTCAAGAGTTCCGCATCGCTTCAAATGACGCGAAAGTGCTGGAGTATCAAGGTGGTTTGTTCTTTATGCATAATGAAACGCAATCCAACAGCCGGACGCTTTACGGACAAGATGCAGGTGCTTTTTATGCAACAAATGCCCAATACGCTACATTAGCCGCTAACCAAGCGGCTTTAAAAGCCTCTTTGAATAATGTGTTTGTGACATCTTTAACAACTCCTGAAACAGATAGCACAGCTTTGTTTGGACAAGTTAATTGGCACCTCGATGATAAAGCTACCCTGACGGTGGGTGTTCGAGATACATACGAGGAAAAATCTTCGACCTATAATAAATTAGCGACTAATTATCTTGATGGATCAGCGTTAACTACTACAGGCAATGCCACTGCAGATGCAATTCGTGCAGCGCAAACAAAAAACCTCACAGGCACAAAAAATGGCCAAGATATCAATGAAAATTCAATAGCATGGTTGATTAACCCAACTTATAAGCTCAACAAAGATGTGATGTTATATGCATCTGCTGCAAGTGGACAAAAATCTGGCTCAGTACAGTTTGATTCATCTGGAAATCCATTGAATGTTGATCCTGAAAAATCACTCGATTTTGAATTGGGTTTCAAGAGCCTGTTGTTAAATAAATCATTGTTGTTGAATGTGAACCTTTACCAAACCACAGTGAAAGATTATCAGGCGACTACCAGTGTTGTTGATGCAAGCCAGCCAACTGGATATAGCTCGGTCCTCGGCAATATTCCAAAACTTAGGGCACGCGGTATTGAGCTAGAAGGCGCTTACACAGCGACATCTAATCTCAGTTTCAATTTCGGTGGCGCTTATAACCATGCCATCTATGCTGATTGGAAGAATGCGACTTGCCCAGCTGAAATTGTACCAACCTTGGCAAATCCAACTTGCGACAATACAGGTAAGCAAGTTGTCGGTGCTCCTAAGTGGACCGGTATTATTGGCGCTGATTACCGCCTACCGCTGGCTTACGGCTTAACAGGTCATGCATTCTTTAACACGGTAATTAGATCTAAGCAAAATCTGGAAGCACAGCTTTCTGAATACGGTAAGCAAGCTGGTTATTCAATTACTGATGGTGGTATTGGTATTAGTACTGCAAAAGGGAAGACTGAACTTGATCTAGTGGCTAAGAATTTATTCGATAAAGAATACACCACTAGTGCCAATGTATTCAGTAATAACGCCCCAGTTGGTTATGACGGCATTGGTGCAAGACGCTATGTTGGTGTTGTACTTAAATCCAATTTTTAATCGTCGGAGTTTATGAAAAATACGTTAATGAAAATTGACGTATTTTTAGATTAAGTCTTAATTTTTATGAAAGAAGTGATATGAATAAATTTAACATGGTTGTTTTGGCAGGTTTATGTGCGATGTCAGTAAATGTTTTTGCTGCGGATGCACCTTCTGAAACAATAAAAGCGGTGGATGCAACGAAACCCGCAGCGAATGCACAAAGAACACAAGTCCCTGCAGCAAGAGGCCCATCACTTGAATTAGCGATTGAAGCTGCACGTGTTGCTATCGAAACTTGTGCTGCAGATGGAGGGCAGAAAATTGGCGTGAGTGTGGTTGATTCTGCGGGTGTGTTAAAAGTGTTGCTCGCAGCAGATGGTACATCACCACGCGGCGTGACTTCAGGTAATAGCAAAGCAGTTACAGCGCTGACTTACAAAAACAATACCAGCAAACTAACTGAGCAAATCAAAACTGACAAAGTGTTGGGCGATACTATTGCCGCTAATCCGGCATTGAATGCGCGTCCAGGTGGCGTGTTAATTAGAGTTGGAGATGAAATTATTGGTGCGATTGGTGTGGGTGGTGGTCGTACAGATGAGCCATGCGCATTAGCGGGCTTACAAAAAGTACAAAGTCGTTTGCAATAGTACTTAACAAATGTAAGTGCATTACCGCCTATGGCTACTTAATCAAACAATATGCAGGTTGGCGTTTGGAATATAAATATACGATTATATTCTTTAAATTAATTTAACCTGCTTGATATAGTTCATGTAGTTTCTTTCATCTTTAAAGTGTTAAAGCCTTAGATGAAATACAAATCTACAGCGTTAAAAATTGAATATATTATTTTGGAGAAATAAATGAATAAATCTGAATTAGTAAATGCTATTGCAACAAGTACAGGTCTTACAAAAGCTGCTGCAGGACGCACGCTTGATGCAACAACTGAAGCGATCACGAATACGCTTAAAAAAGGTGAAGCTGTAACACTTGTTGGTTTTGGAACATTTAAAGTAAGTCAACGTGCAGCTCGCAATGGACGTAATCCACGTACAGGTAAGGATATTCAGATTGCAGCTCGCAAAGCACCTGGTTTTAGTGCAGGTAAGACATTGAAGGACGCCGTCAATTAGGACGTTAGGCATGCTCGCATTTAGCCATGAAATTAAATTACTGGCGCCTGCCGATCTTAAAGCAATTGAAGATGAGCATGCCGAACTCAATATTTTTCTGCAAGAATTACTTAATGCATGCTCATGCAGCAAGTTAAATAAACTTAATAACAGTGACTTTTGTGATCACGAAAAAACCACCTCATGCCAAGGAAGATTAACGTCTTTTTTAACTTACGGTATTTTTATCGTCAGTAAGCATTTTGACCATGAAGAAAACATCTTATTAAACACATTGCACATCACCAAGCAACATGAGCTATTTCGTCTTCATCAAAATGCGCATGAAGAAATATTGCAAAAGCTTAATGGTTATGTGAAGGACTGGACTTCAATTGTTAGTAGCAAAAATACTCACATTATCTATAGCCAATTTTACAAGGTGCTTAATAACCTACTGAATGAACACGATCATAAATTTGATGCACCATTCATTCGATTCACCAATAATTGAGTAAAATTATACACAATAAAAATTCTTATTCACCTATCAAAATTTAGAAGTCATTCACCATGAAAAAAGTCTATCTCTCAGCTCTTCTTTTAACTTTTTTAGCCATCAATGCTCAAGCGGCTGATGTGGCAACAGTTAACGGTAAACCAGTTAAACAATCCCTAGTCGATTACATCATCAAAGAGGCGGCAGCGTCAGGGAAAACAGTAGATGACAGTGCACGAGCAAGTATTATTGATAAGCTCGTCACAAATGAAGTGATTGATCAGGAGGCTCAAAAAACTGGTGTCGATAAAAAACCAGACTTCCTAGCTAAAGAAGAGTTGACCCTGCATGAGTTGCGCGTCAATGCCTACATTTCTGATTACATCAAGAAAAATCCTATTGATGACAAAGCTCTTCAAGCTGAATATGAGCATCAAAAATCCTTATTTAAGGGGACGGATTACAAGGCGCGACACATCTTAGTTGAAACTGAAGATGAAGCTAAAGACATTATTAAGCAATTAGTTAAAGGTAGCGACTTTGCGAGCCTAGCTAAAGATAAGTCTATCGATACCGGAACAAAAGGAAATGGAGGGGATTTAGGTTGGTTTGCATCTGGAACAATGGTTAAGCCATTTAGCGATGCCGTTGCCACCTTAAATAAAGGCGCTAATACATCTAGCCCAGTGCAAACTGAATATGGCTGGCATGTGATTAAACTTGAAGATACACGTGCTGCTGCAGCACCGTCATTTGAGTCAACTAAAGATGAAATACGTAATTTCTTAGTAAGCAAGCAATTAGATCAATTGGTGAGTGACTTAAAAGCTAAAGCTAAAATTGTGAGTAACTCCGCAGTTAAGGCCGAAAAGTAAAACAATTCTATTTTAAACACTCGTGAATCTGGACTATTGTGAATATCAGACTAACTGCAAAAACCAAGCCAGTAAATTCTAAAATTTATTTAGTTTTTGTTCTCGCTGCCACACTCAGTTTAGGTGCTTGTGTGAGCGCAAATGCTCCAGCAACATCAAACACTTTGAATGCAGAGCGTATTGCTGCGATTGTTGCAAGTCCTGATCGCAGTGCTGCTGACAAAGAGAATGACTTGCGACGCAAACCAGAGTTAACGCTTGCATTTATTGGCGCACGGCCAGGTATGGTGGCGTTAGATTTGAGTGCAGGTGGTGGCTATACCACTGAGTTATTATCTCGCGCTGTTGGTTTGTCAGGCCGTGTTTATGGACAAAGCGCGCCAAGAAACCCTAATAATCAACCTAGAGCTGGAGTCGCGCCTGAGGGGAATGCTAATCCATCGACAGCCTCCAATAAAGTTGACGTGAATGCTGCCCCACGCCAACCGCGACCCCCTTCCTCGGAGTTATTGGCTGAAAGAGCTAAGAACCCAATTGTTAGAAATATTATTCCAGTTGTTCGGAAGTTTGAGGATCCGATTCCAGATGAAGTTAAAGCTGGCAGATTAGATCTCGTGACCATCATGTTTAATTATCACGATTTAGTGAATATGAATGTTGATCGGTCAAAAATGAATCAAGCGGTATTCTCTTCACTTAAATCTGGTGGAATTTATGTGATTGCGGATCATTCGGCAAGACCCGACACTGGCATTTCTGAAACAGGCACTTTACATCGAATTGATGAGAATTTTCTACGCAAAGAAGTGGAGTCAGTTGGGTTTAAATTTGTAGCGCAGGGTGATTTCTTAAGAAACCCATCTGATCCTCGTGATAAAAATACACCAGAGCCTCCTCAACCTAAAGATGAATTTTTTCTTAAATTTGTAAAACCTTAGTTTTAATAGCTAGCGTATCAATAACAAGGCATTTATGGCACATATCAATCACAATAATCAAAAACTATTCAAACGTATTAGTCGTATTAAAGGGCAAATTGAGGCTATTGAGTCTGCGCTAAATAATGAAGTTGATTGCGCAGCATTTTTACATCAAATTGCTTCTGTAAGAGGTGCTTTGGATGGCCTAATGTCTGAGGCACTTGAAGGACATATTCGAGAGCATCTTGGTGCTGTGCATGAGCATTCAGAAGATCGAGAAAAAGATTTAGAGCAAGTTATCAGTGTTTTAAAAACCTATTTAAAATAAAACCCACCTTAATTCTATCTTTCTGCTTTTTGCTGTTGGCTAAGCAGCACCAGCGCAATAATTATTGCGTGTTTAGCAGCAGTCCATAATCCGCCACTATTTAACCTATTGAATATTATATATAAATTTAATGGCACACATCGTGCTATTGGTTTGTATATAGGTATCCCACCTATCCTTTTTGTTTTAAATAATTTAGATAGAGGATTATGGCAAATAGTATGAAAGTTATTTCAAATTTAAGTGACTCAAGCTCACCTTCAATGAGATCGATCCAAAGATTAGTTTATATATTTAATGTTTTTTTAGTCAGTACCTTCACAAGTACTGCTGCACATGCAGCTGGCGCTCCTATCGCTGATGAAAGCGCTTTGGACAGTGTAGTTGTTACTTCGAACAGACAGCAAACAACAGGCACCACCGATAGTGCAAGTGAAGGCACTGTGACTGCAAAGCAGTTAAAATTAAGACCCCTGTTGCGGTCTGCTGAGGTGATGGAAGCTGTGCCTGGCATGATAGTGACTCAACATTCAGGCGATGGTAAAGCTAATCAATACTTTTTACGCGGCTTCAATCTGGATCACGGTAGCGATTTTTCAACCTCTGTTAATGGTATGCCAATTAATATGGTGACTCATGGGCACGGCCAAGGCTATATGGATTTAAATTTCCTAATCCCTGAAATTATTAACAGCCTGAATTATCGTAAAGGAGTTTACGCGGCAGAAGATGGCGACTTCACGACGACAGGATCATCACGGATTAATTATTCACGTAGTTTGGAGTCGCCTTTTATCGATTTTAATTTTGGTGAAAATGGATATAAGAGATTAATCACTGCAGGTAGCCAAGCTGTAGGCGATGGTAATTTAATGGCTGCTATCGAGCTTGTGGGCAATGATGGTCCTTGGGATCAGCCAGAAAATCTTGCAAAGAAGAATGCGGTTATCACTTATTCATCAGGAACGGCTAGTGATGGCTATGCCATCACCGCCATGGCTTACAAATCAGATTGGGTCGCAACGGAGCAAGTCCCTGAGCGAGCCATCAATAGTGGCGAAATTGGACGCTATGGCACATTGGCAAGAACAGATGGCGGCAAGACACATCGATATAGTTTAAGTGGCGAGTGGGGGCGAACGGACGAATCAGGTGGGTGGAAAGTCAATACTTATGTGGTGGACTACGCACTTAACTTATTCTCAACGCCATCAGGTTTGCTTGATGGACAGCATGAGCAGGCTGATGATCGTTTAACCTGGGGTGGGCAAATCATCCGTAATCAATACGTTAACTGGGGCGGTAAATCCACAGTTTTTAACTCAGGATTACAGTTACGCCAAGACAATATTTCTAATCTTGGGTTATATCAAACAACCAATCGAATAAGGGACAACGTTGTCCGAGAAGATAAAGTTTCTGAGAGCTCCTTGGGTTTGTACTCAACTGCCAATACACAGTGGAATCAGTGGTTCCGAACTAATATCGGACTTCGCTGGGATACGCTGAAAGCGGATATCAACACTAAGTCAGGTACCTTTAACCTCAATAACGGAGGTGATGCAGTTGCACATCAATTGAGTCCAAAGTTAGGGCTAGCATTTGGACCATTTGGTAAAACAGAATATTTTGCTAACTGGGGACATGGTTATCATAGTAATGATGCGCGTGGCTCAACAGCAAAAACTAATGTAAATGATGGTACACCAGTCGATAGCATTCCTCTCATTGTAAAAGCGACAGGTAGTGAGCTTGGCATCCGTACTGAGTTTTTACCTAACTGGCATAGTAGTCTCACCTTATGGCAACTCGCTTTAGATTCGGAGTTGGTCTATATAGGAGACTCAGGTGTGACAGAGCCTAAGGGTGGTTCGCATCGACATGGTTTGGAGTGGTCTAACTATTACAGTCATGACGGATTGATATTAGATGCAGATGTTGCGCTCTCAAGTGCAAGGTTTGATGAAAGCAATAACGGTGGAAAACATATTCCTAATGCAATTCCTGTAACTGCATCATTCGCAGCCACGTTTGACAAAGGGTACGATTGGTTTGGAGGTGTTCGTGTACGCTACTTAGGTGCTTATCCACTTGATGAAGCGGGTGGTGAGAAGTCTTCAGCATTCTGGACAACAAACTTGAAGCTAGGATATCGCTACAATAAAAAAATTCAATTTAGCCTAGATGTACTTAACGCGTTTAATAGCCGGGCGAATGATATTGAGTATTCCGGAGCAAGTTGTACCGCTTTAGAAGGTGCTGGTTGCGGAGGAGGTGACGGCATAGATGGACGCCTTTTACATCCATTGGAGCCAAGTAGCCTAAGGTTTGGAGTGCGTATCAATATTTAATAGGTTGGCTTGGCACTGTGTATACACGATATGTTTTCTTTGCAGCATGTTGTGTATACATATTGTTGTATTAGCAGCAGATGACAGGATGTGCTGTTTTAATTGAATAGTGAACAAATAAAGTACGTCGTGTTAATTATTTTTTATAAGTATATATAAATCAATAAGATAATTCGATTTAAAAGCATTTGGTAATAACTTCTGAAATAATAATTTTTAGTGGCATGGATATTGCCAATTGATGGTTAGTAGAGCATGTGCACCATAAGTTCAGTTCATGGTGCAGGTGTGATTCAACATCAAATTAAATTAAAAACGGAAGGTTAAGTCCATAATGAGTCAAATTAAAAATATTGTTGCATTACTATTGCTGACAGCAGCTCCAGTTGTTTTTGCTGCCGATGAAGTCAAGCCGGCAGGCGATGCAAAGACTGCAGTAAGTGCCGCAGCAGAAGCTAAAAAACCGCCATTATCCAAAAAACTCAGTCGTGCTGAAGTCGATGCTTTGTTAGCCAAGCCAGAAGAGGTCGTGTTGATCGATTTACGCCGCCCTGATGAGCTTATAAGTATTGGCGGATTTCCCGTTTACCTCAATATTCAAGCAAAAGATTTAGAGAAGAACTTAGGATACGTTCCTAAAGACAAATTGATTGCTACCGTTTCAAATCATGCAGGTCGTGCTCATGCAGGTGCCGATTTACTCATCACTAAAGGGTACAAAGTGGCTGGTGCTATTGGTGTACAAGACTATGAGGCAGAAGGTGGCGCGCTTACTAAAATTGCACAGCCAGCGCCAAAGTATGAAATTGCCAAAGATATTCCTGGTGTTGCCACAAAAGGCACTAAGTATGAGTTCTTGTACGATGGCTTTGAAGGTACAGAGGGTCCAATCACTTTACCTGATGGCAGTGCTTTATTCACTGAAACCCGCGCTAATCGCATTACCCAACTAAAAGATGACCGTAGCGTTTCTATCTTTTTACAAAACAGTAATGGTTCTAATGGACTGGCCTTTAACAAAAAGGGTGAGTTGATTACTGTGCAAAATGCAAAACCTAGAGTTGGTATCGTATATCCAGCAGGCCATGAAAAAGTGCTAGCAGAACAATTCGAAGGCAAACCATTCCAAAGACCAAATGATTTGGTGTTAGATAAAAAAGGTGGCATTTACTTTACAGATATTGGCAATGTGCCGAAAACTGATAAGGATGAGCCAGCTAGACCAGCAGTTTATTACATCACCCCTGATGGTAAGTTGACTCGCGTGGTGAATGATGTGGAACGACCAAATGGTGTGCAGCTAAGTACAGATGAAAAAACTTTGTATGTCGCCAATACCGCTGGTCAATACCTATTAGCTTACGAGATTAAAGCGGATGGCTCACTTGGTGCACGTAAAGACTTTGCTAAGTTAGACGGTTATCAAAAAAATAATACTGGTACATTCTCAAGCGGCGCTGATGGCATCGCCATCGATTCCGAAGATAGAGTCTACGTAGCATCGAACGCTGGTGTAGAGGTGTTTAGTGCTAAAGGTGAAAACTTAGGCGCAATTGCATTGCCTAACAAACCGCAGAACTTAGCCTTTGCAGGTAAAGACAAGAAAACACTTTACGTGGTTGGTCGCGGTGCCGCCTATAGAATTCCTTTGCAATCACAAGGCTATCTTGCTCGCGCAAAATAATTTTGTATAAAGACCTATACTTCTAATATTGTTGCATAGGTCTCTAGCCATCTATTGAGTATAAGGAGTCAGTATGACGCGCAAAACTTCAAATGATTTTCACCCAGAAGTGCTGGGCTTATTTGATCAATACGTGCATGGGCAAGTCAGTCGGCGTGGGTTTTTAAAAGGCGCGGCAAAGTTTGCCATCGCTGGCGCCACTGCAGCGAGTTTACTTGAAGCTTTGAGCCCGCGATTTGCCGAGGCTAAGCAGGTGAGTGAAGATGATCCGCGAATCAAAACACGGTATGTGGAATATTCTTCCCCTAACGGGTATGGAAAAATACGCGGCTATTTGGCTGAGCCTGTTCAAGCTAAAGGCAAGTTGCCTACGGTATTGGTTGTGCACGAGAACCGCGGTTTAAACCCGCACATAGAGGACATTACTCGCCGATTGGCGCTGGATAACTTTATTGCATTTGCGCCAGATGCACTATTCCCACTAGGTGGTTACCCTGGGGATGAAGAGAAAGCCCGTGAATTATTTCCTAAGCTAGATCAAATAAAGACCAAAGAAGATTTTGTTGCAGCGACTAATGTATTAAAAAATCTCTCTGAAGGTAACGGTAAAGTTGGTGTGGTTGGTTTTTGTTATGGCGGTGGTATTGCGAACTACTTAGCGACACGTTTGCCAGATTTAGGCGCAGCTGTGCCGTTTTATGGTGGACAGCCTATGGCAGAAGAGGCAGCTAAAATTAAAGTGCCACTGTTAATTCATTACGCGGGTAAAGATGATCGTATTAATGCAGGCTGGCCTAAGTATGAAGAAGCATTAAAAGCCGCAAGCGTGAATTATCAAGCTTATATATACCCAGAAGTGCAACATGGATTTAATAATGACACCACTCCAAGGTTTGATGAAGCCGCAGCTAAGCTTGCTTGGGAGCGAACTGTTGCATTTTTTAATCAGCATTTGCGTAAGACGTGATTAAAGTAACAGGAATCGACTTTCTCCTTACCCACTTTATTTCTAAAAAGTTATAGGGGGGGCCTTTCTATAACAGTCATTTAATCGTAATTTTTTGAGTGCTGTCGCAGCAACAGATAAGCCAGCAAACTGCTGTAATAACAGCAGAAAAATCATCATAAAAATGATTGTTTAATCTAAGTTCTGGTTAATAATTATTTGCCACTGTAAATAAATTTACGCATATAAATCAATAGGTAATGAATTTTTACAAGTTACTTCCCCTATGAATTTTTAGTGGGTGAGTGACATTGGCACAGTAGCTGCTATATAGAATTATCCAGAAATAATTCCTGGCAACCACTTAGAAAGGTATTAACTATCATGATCAAATTTAAAAATATTATTGCGTTGGCTTTAGCATTCTCAGCTCCAATTGCATTTGCAGCAGATGGCGCTGCAGTTAAACCTGCCGATGCTGCAGCAAAACCAGCATTCGTATACAAAGCCAAAACACCTAAATTATCACGTGCTCAATTCGATGCATTATTAGCTAAACCAGATCAATTGACTATTGTTGATTTACGCCGCCCCGATGAATTGATCGCTAAAGGTGGTTTTCCAGTTTACCTAAGTATTCAATCTAAAGAGTTAGAAAAAAATATTGCCTTCATTCCTAAAGATCGTTCAGTTGTAACAGTTTCAAATCACGCTGGCCGTGCCGGTAATGGTGCTGATTTGCTTGCAGGAAAAGGCTATAAAGTTGTTGGTGCAGTTGGTGTTGAAGATTACGAAGCTGAAGGCGGCACTTTAGTAAGAATCACTCCTCCAGCGCCTAAAGTGGCTGATTCTGGTAAGCCAGCAGCTGAGACAGTACATTAATAAAAAATAAGGGCAAAGGTCTTGCAGAGATGGCATTTTAATCTGCAGACCTTGCTGAATAAGGGGGTAAGCCATGTCAGTAGTTACAATTTTGCAGCAACTCTATGATTCTCAGTTGGGCACAGCGCTTCGAGAGTCTCTTATCGTATTCCCGCTAGTTGAAGGGCTTCATCTCATTGGATTAGCGCTATCAGTAGGCTTGATATTGATTACAGATTTACGTTTGGTCGGCTTATTTCTTCGAAATGTACCTGTTGAAGATGTCTTAAAGGGTCTAAGGCCTTGGTTATTGGTTGGTTTTGTTATTACCTTTGGAACTGGCATTCTATTGATTTGGGCTGAAGGTCCAAAAATATGGGAAATCCCAATTTTCCCTTTCAAACTATTGTTGATTGCTTTAGCTGGATTAAATGCAATTTGGTTTGAATTTCAATACGGCAGAACAGTTTCCGTTTGGGGTAAAAATATCGTTTTTCCAAATGGAGTAAGAATTGCAGGCTGGGTGTCTTTTGTATCATGGTCTGCGATAGTGGTTTGCGGACGTTTGATTCCATATTTAGATAAAACAATTCACTAACTTAATTTTAAATCTAGGATGATTATCATGAGTACTGAAGCAATTTTTAATTCAATACAACATAGCGCAATAGGCGATTCGATAGGTGCAGCAGGTTCATTGGCTGGCGCTATATCACAGTTGGTTCATATCGCGGGCTTTCTTTTAATTTTGTCGCCAGTTGTTTTAGTCAACTTAAGATTGCTAGGTTTTGGCCTTAAAAAACAATCTTTACCAGGCTTAATAAAAGCAACGACGCCACAAATTTGGTATGGCTTAGCTTTGCTACTGTTGTCTGGTCTTTATACATTCATACCAAGTGCAAATATTTATTACCATAATCCAGCGTTCTGGATCAAATTTGCATTGTTGGCTATTGTATTAGTCATTCAATTTACCTTGTTTCGTCAGGTCACTTCAGTCGAGCATCCTAAACGAAGCGTTGCAATTCTGACAGCAACTACCTCGCTAGTTTTATGGTTTAGTGTTGCCCTCGCTGGCCGCATCATTGGTTTTATTTAGTAGCTAACCGACAATTTTTAAGGAAGTGTAAAGAATGAACTCTAAAGTAATATTTTTGTGTGCCACTATTTTCTCAGCTAACTTTTTATCGGCTAACCTAGCCTTCGCTGCTGATCCGCCCATAGCTGAAACTAAATCGAAAGAGTCAGCAAAGCCGTTAAGTTTTTTTGTTACTAGTGAAGGTGTGGGAAAAGGCGCAGACTTGGGCGGGCTTGCAGGTGCAGATTCACAATGCCAAAAATTAGCCACGGCCGCAGGTGCTGGAGGTAAGACTTGGCATGCCTATTTAAGTACGCAAGCAGCCGATGGTAAGCCAGCAGTCAATGCGCGCGATCGCATTGGTGCGGGACCTTGGTATAACTTCAAAGGCGCAGTTGTTGCAAAAGATGTGGCGAGCTTACACGGCGATACTTTGGATGCAGCAAGACTAGGCAATAACTTGAGCAGAACTACTGTTTTAACAGAAAAAGGCGAAGCAATCAAAGGTGCAGGTGATAAACCAAATCAACATGACATCCTAACGGGTTCGCAGTTAGATGGTACGGCGTTCACAGATGCTGCAGACCATACCTGTAAAAACTATACAAGCAGTGCAAAAGAAGGTTCAGTACAACTGGGTCATTTTGACCGCACTGGAGGTGGCAACACCTCTTGGAACTCGGCTCACGCAAGTAAAGGTTGCAGTCAGGATGCTTTAATCAGTACTGGTGGAGCTGGTTTACTTTATTGCTTTGCAACAGATTAGATAGGTTTATATGAAAAGAATATTTTTAGGTATCTTCGGGTTAACGCTCACTATTATGGTGGGCTTGGTCGCCTGCACACAACAAAAAACAGAGGCGGTTAAAGCGGAGTCTCCATTTAGACCTTTAGTGACGGTTCAGGAGGTGATGGCATCTATAGTGGACCCAAATATTGATCCTATTTGGAATTCTGTTTCTACGGTATCAACTAAAGAAGGAACCATTGATAAGCAGCCGCAAACGGATGAAGAGTGGAAAATTCTTAAAAATCATGCATTGACCTTATTGGAAGTTCCAAATCTGTTAGTCATTGAAGGGCGTAAAGCCGCTGCAGATAATGCCAGCACATCTTCACATTCTTCAGAGTTAACGACAGCAGAAGTACAAAAGGGTATAGATACAAATCGTTCAGATTTCAATCAACATGCACATGATTTACAAGATGCAATTAACCAAGTCATTATTGCGATTGATGCCAAAAATCCTGAGGAGCTAGTTAAGGCGGGCGGTAAGGTCGACCAAGTCTGCGAACAGTGCCATAAACAGTTTTGGTACCCTAATGATGTAATTCCGACAAGCTAGTTTTAGTCTAACTATCATTAAGAAGTTGCCCATCATCAGCCGAACTTTAATGTAAAATTAAAGTTCGGCTTTCTGTTTACAGCGTCTTGTTTTAAGCCGACATCTCTATTTTATAAATCACGAATACCCAATGATGCTTCATACTGATCCAGCAGTTCTATTATTAATTTGTTTCGCCGGTTTTTATGCGGGTACACAAAACACTTTGGCAGGAGGGGGTTCATTTATTACATTTCCAGCATTACTGCTCGCAGGGCTTAATCCGCTATCGGCAAATATTACTTCGACGATTGCACTTTTCCCGAATCAAATTACTTCATCTTTAGCTGGAAGAAAACTGGCTGGAGGCGTGGGCGATGTGAGCCTAAATAAGCTCTTTACTCTGAGCCTATCAGGCGGCGTTGTTGGAGCGATATTGTTATTGAATACGCCAGCGACATTTTTTGCTAAGTTAGTGCCTTGGCTGGTTTTGTTTGCAACGGCTATTTTCACTTGGGGTAGTTTTCGTAGAACACCTATCCATGCAGTGCAGGCTTTTTCTCCTAAATTACTTATGGCTGCCCAGTTTTTAATAGGGATCTATGGCGGATATTTTGGTGGGGGCATTGGGTTTTTAATGTTGGCAGCCTTGACCATCGCGGGTCAAGAGGTACGGATGGCTACTGCAACTAAAAATGTGCTCGCGATGGCTATGAATGCTTCTGCTGTAGGGCTTTTTGTATTCTCAGGACAGGTGGCATGGTTAGCTGCGCTTGCGCTAGCAATAGGCGGTGTAGGAGGAGGTTTTGCAGGAAACTGGCTGTTACATCGCTTACCCACAAAATTTTTGCGTGGATTTGTAGTGCTAGTTGGTATTGCATTAACAATCTGGTTGTTTGTACGCTAGTTTTTATCCACTCCTACAGCAGTCTAATATGAGTTCTTTCATCTAAGAATATCTATTAGCAACTAAGTAAATGCGTAGATAAGCTATCTTTTTTCCTCTCGGTGAGTCTTGCGATTAAGCTACGTTCAGGGCAATAAAAAAGGGCTACCTAATGTTTCAAATAACGCATTAAGGTCACGATTCATTGACTGAGATTGTGAGGCGACTTGTGATTCATTGCTCTTTTTTTGTTTTTTTTGAAGATTTTTTAGCGGTGTCGCCTAGTGCAACGGAGGTGTTAATTGCGAATAGGAAAACTACTAAAATCCCAATTTTAAAACTCTTCATGGAAGTTACTCTTTCTTATTGTTAATTGAATAAAAACGCAAACATTTTAAATTTGTGCGTTATAAATAATTATAGGATACTGGTTACCAATGGGTTTAAGAATTTTCAATAAGCTTCTTGGAAAGTTAATTATTAAATTATGAAATTTAATAGACTGTTAAATCCACACTGGTTAATGGATATAAGGGATATTTTGATGAATTTGGTATTATTGAAAACAGTTAAGCAATAAACTGCATTGCAAAGTTCTGCATATTTATTATTATGTCTACAGAGCAAACCTTATCTATAAGATTTAAATAGAAAAAAACATGGTTAAATTAATAATCAAAATGCTAAATATACATGTGTGTCCCTTAATGATTTATATGCACGGATTGGAGATAGAATATGAATAGGGAAGAGTTGCGAGCTAAAGTAGATGGTTCTCGCAATTTCGCCATTGCTCTAATGTTCATTTTAGTTGCCACTTACTATATCTACTTTGTTCTTTTCATTAAAGCGCCCTACTCTACCGATCCTGCTGCTTGGGGGCAGTTCGGTGATTTCATCGGAGGAATCCTTAATCCACTTATAGCCTTCCTTGCATTCTATTGGTTGACCCAATCAATTCAAATGCAGAAAGATGAGTTGGAAATTACTCAGAAGGCGCTTCAAGATAGCGCTAATGCCCAGTTGCAGCAGGAAAAGCATACTTTAATGACTGCACGAATAAATGCCCTGAGCGCACTTTTGTCCTCCTATAACAATGACATCTCTACACTAAGAAATAATCAGGAGTTTATTAGCTCTCAACTTCGAGAAAGTTCAGCCGTAATTTCCCCTCAAGGGCAGATGTTGAGTCATTTAGACGCCCGACGATTGTTAGGTGAAGTATCTGGTGGCTTGCAGAAAGCTTTAAACAGTCGAATGGATTTGACCGATGAAATTACAGCATTGCTAAGAGCGCCGAATGTCTAGACCATCATTCACTTGGGACATATGGTATATCGCTCGTTTAGGGGGTGGTTACCATAGCTCGCACAAAGTTTTTCGCCCGTTTTAATTTAAACATTAGAGCTAAATCGATGCTGCGGGAAGTAAACGGATGATTGATATTGGAACTACAGATTTCCTTATAAATGTACCGAGCCTTCCTCGAGACCAATTTGAGAGTTACTCAAGCAATCTGTTCGATATTTGGGATAAGCGAGTTGAGCAAAGCCTAATACTTCCAGACTACTCAATCTCGCTTGAAGTGGAAGAGGGTTCAGTAAAAGGTGTAGGAAGGATAGCGACTGTACTTGGGGCGTTATACTTAGGTATAGGAAACTATGGCTCCTTTATTTCAGGTCTCCAGACAATAAGAGGCCAAGTTATTTCAGTGAGTAATTCATTAGTTGAAAATGCTACTCTCCCATTTAGCAATGGCAGCGGTAGCATTAATGCAAAAGTCAAAAAGCGAGGCGGAGCATTAACCCAACTACAAAGATTGTTCAATAAAGTTCAGAGAGGGGAGATGACCCCTGAGCAGGCAATGCAAGAAGCGGAATTATTATTTGCCGAGGAATCTGCTTCATCACCCGAGTTTATGAACGGTCTTAAATCTTCTCTTGAAACTGCACCAAGATTTCCACAGCAAATCCTACTGCCTTATGACATTTTTGAAGATGAAAATGGATTTTCAAGCAAAGATAAAAGCCGGCCTAGTCGACCGTCGAACCAACAGCCAACTCTTCCTATTCAGCAATATCGTATCGAGATTTGGCGAGCGTCAAAAAAAGATAAAAAGAATATTAAGGTAACTGAGCTTTGAGATTCAGATTCAGATTCAAATACAACTCTACTCGAACATTTAATTTCATACTGTAGTGATTCTAGCTACATTCTGTAGAGTTGTTTAGGTAGGTGAAAAAATTTGCTACCTTAAAGTTCTTAATTTCATAGTTTTGTATTAATACGACGTGGTATAGCAATAAATCTGTATTAGCCTTTGTATAAGCCTTGTTTCCAACAAAGACAAAAGGCTTACAATCGTTAAACTGTAAGCCTTTGTTTTATATGGTGCGCCCGAAGAGATTCGAACTCCTGACCCCTTGGTTCGTAGCCAAGTACTCTATCCAGCTGAGCTACGGGCGCATGCGCGGCATTATACTTGATGCTGCGTGTTTCTAAAAGAACTATGTGAT
>Ga0208125_100245_pt1 | contig 43751 bp, 41 predicted proteins | sample LakWasM128_HOW14_2_FD_183938 | JGI IMG/M metagenome (GOLD analysis project Ga0208125, IMG submission 183938) | Freshwater sediment methanotrophic microbial communities from Lake Washington under simulated oxygen tension - Sediment Metagenome... | ecosystem: Environmental > Aquatic > Freshwater >...
AATTACATTTAAATTACAAATTGTTTACAAATTTCACAAATTGCGTTTATACTTACGTTCAGTTCAAGACCTTGCAAAAAAGCAGGCAAAAAAAGACCCCGATTAAGGGGAAGAAATCGGGGTCGAAAACGCCTCATCGTCTAAGGCTTCCGCTCAGGGAGGAAAGAAGCGGAAAGATAACTTTCGTTATCTGGTAGTACGACTAGCCAATATATTGTTTAGTTCTGATTTTTTACAATTTATTACAAAATCACCCGCCGTCCTGTAAAAGCAACAATCATTCAAACGTTTTATTGCTTTGTTTCAGTACAATTTCATTGTGTAAGCTACAGCAAAATCAGGCTTAGTGAGTCATGTTAGAATGTCGGCTATGAATAGCCAAAATCCACATAGCACAACTCAAGACCCGCTCCTCGCCGGACTCAATAATAAACAGCTCGAAGCAGTCACGCTCCCGCAGCAATCTGCACTGATTTTGGCAGGTGCAGGTAGTGGCAAAACACGTGTATTGACTGCGCGTATCGCCTGGCTGATTCAAACCGGACAGGTTTCACCGACTGGCCTGCTGGCGGTTACTTTTACCAACAAAGCCGCAAAAGAAATGCTCACCCGCATTACGGCATCGCTGCCAATCAACACGCGCGGCATGTGGGTTGGTACATTCCACGGACTATGTAATCGCCTGTTACGCGCGCACCACCGCGAAGCTGGTTTGCCACCAAGTTTCCAGATTTTAGATATTGCAGATCAGCTCTCTGTCATTAAACGTTTAATGAAACTGCTGAATGTGGATGATGAGAAATTCCCGCCTAAGCAGGTACAGAATTTTATCAACAGCTGTAAAGATGAAGGCCTGCGTGCGCATGCAGTAGATGCCTATGACCCGCATACCCAAAAGCTGCGAGAAATTTTTGAAGAATACGACAAGCAATGCCAGCGTGACGGTGTTGCTGATTTTGCTGAACTGTTATTGCGTTGCTATGAATTATTGGAGCGCGATAGTAATATCCGCCAACACTACCAGAACCGTTTCAAATACATTTTGGTGGATGAATTTCAGGATACTAACCGCCTGCAATATCTGTGGCTAAAACTGCTCGCGGGCAAAGATAATTGCATGTTTGCAGTAGGTGATGACGATCAATCCATCTACGGCTTCCGTGGTGCACGCGTAGGTAATATGCGTGATTTTGAAAGTGACTTCCATATCCAGCACGTGGTGAAACTGGAAGAAAACTACCGTTCACACAGCAATATTCTGAATGCTGCTAATGCGATTATTTCGCACAATAAAAACCGCCTGGGCAAAAACCTGTGGACATCTGCCGGAGCCGGTGAACCGATCCGCGTTTATCAAGCTTATAACGATAATGACGAAGCGCAGTTCATCGTCGATGAAATCAAGATGCTGCATGCGGAAGGCACCGAGCTTGGCGACATCGCCCTGCTCTACCGGTCCAATGCGCAATCACGCATTCTGGAGCACGCATTTTTCTCAGCCAACTTACCTTATCGCGTATATGGCGGCTTACGCTTTTTCGAACGTGCTGAAATCAAGCACGCACTTGCGTACATGCGTCTGATTGCCAATGCCAATGACGATACTGCACTGTTACGCGTGATTAACTTCCCGGCACGCGGCATTGGTGCCCGCGGTCTGGAACAACTACAGGAATCCGCCCGTGCCGAAAACTGCAGCTTGTGGCAGGCTGCAATCAATAAGGTAGGCAATGGTAAACCCGGCGCTAAAGGCATTGAAGGATTTGTTGCCCTGATCCGGCAGATGGTGGATGAAGCCTATGGTATCACGCTGGCAGAACTGGCTGAATTAGCAACCACGCTATCCGGCCTGAAAGCGCACTACGAGAATGAAAAAGAAGGTGAAGACCGCATTGCCAACTTGAATGAACTGGTCACGGCAGCGGTTGCTTTTACTAAGCAGGATTTCGGCAACCATAACAATGTAGACGGGGAAACCGAGCAGGACTTACTGACGCAGTTCTTAAGCCATGCCAGCTTGGAAGCAGGCGAGCATCAAGCCGATGTTGGCCGTGAAGCCCTGCAACTGATGACGGTGCATGCATCCAAAGGGCTGGAATTCAAAGCCGTATTTCTCAGCGGAGTGGAAGAAGGTTTATTCCCGCATGAGCAAAGCACCTTTGAGGCCAATGGCCTGGAAGAAGAGCGCCGCCTGATGTATGTAGCGGTAACGCGTGCCAGACAGCGCCTGTATATCAGTCACGCGCAAAGCCGCATGCTACACGGGCAAGTGCGTTACGGCATCCCGTCACGCTTTCTGGATGAAATTCCGGACGAACTGCTCAAGCACTTAAACAGCAAACCTGTTGCAAAATCCGGCAGCAACCGCGATTACAGCGAACTGCCTGCCATGATGAGCAAACAGCAGAGTAGCAACCAGAAAAATGCTATGCCCTGGAAGATAGGCCAGCAGGTCGCGCATAACAAATTCGGCAACGGCGTTGTAGTCAGTTACGAAGGCAATGCCAACGACATGCGCGTACAAGTGAATTTTGGGCGTGAAGGCCTGAAATGGCTGGCGCTGGAATTTGCGAAACTGACACCGATTTGATTTTAATATTTAGTTTCTAGCCGCAGATAAACGCGGATACTCACAGATAAATTCAAATGATTTCGCACCCAGCTGGATTCAAATCCCCTGCTGCCACGCCTGATTTGAGCAGACTGAATGGGAGTTTTCGGTAATCGGCTGTTTGACTGCTGTAAGCAGGAGTTTCCGATTACCGCCCATTCAGGCAAACAAGTCAGGGAATAAGTGGCAGGGGGTAGCCTTCTTTTTGGATACTTTTTCTTGGCTAAGCAAGAAAAAGTATCTCACCAGTCGGGCGAGACCGACGAAGTTTAATCTAGTCAGAACTCATCATCTGAATTAAAGATCAGGAGACGCCGGAACGGTCTGCTCAATCCCAAACACATCCGCATAACTACTATACAAGCTAGTCATCATCATAGGCGCCACCACTAGCAAGCCTAAGCCAAACGGAATAATCGCAACAATCAGCAACACCATAAAAATAAGCCCATAGAGCAAAAATGGCAGCATATTTTTCAGGCAGGCAGAAAAACTCAACTTCATGGCCTCTACTGCACTTAAATTATGCAAGCCTGCCAGCACTGGTGCAAACCAGTACGCCATCAAAACCGGCATAATCAACAACAATGCGATCATGATAGGCATCAGCATCGCATCTGCCTGCTCTGGACTCAAATCCTTACCTTGCACCAGCAGCTCAGCCGTGTCTTTATCCAAGGCCAACACGACAATCACCGCAACAAATAGCAAGCTCACCATATAAATACCGCCAATGGAAATCAACTGCGAGGTATTACGCTTAAAACCTTCGAACAAGTGATTAATTTCCAGATCCTGATTTTTTATCAACGCCTGACATCCCCACATCATACCCGCCGCGAATACCGGCGCTAACAATGTACTTACCACGGAGCCGATCACCGGCAGCATAGAAATTGGAATCATAATTGCCAGATAAATCACCAGCAAAATAATCCACATTGCAGGGTTTGCTTTGAATAAATTAAATCCATTCACAATCCAAACCCAAGCATTGCCGACCGGCACCTGCTTAATTGTCAATGGTTGAATTTCCAGGTTTTCTGCCATGATATTTATCTTTCGTGATCAGCCGATTCTTACACCAGCAATTAGCGCTGGTCGATTCGCAGTTTCAATATATTTTTAAAGTGATCAGGATCTTTTGCGTGCGTTAATTCACCATCTTGCGGGTAAATTTTGTCATACAGGCGAGACAGCCAGAAACGTAACGCCGCAATACGCAGCATACTGTTCCATGCCGCCTGTTCTGCCTGTGTAAGCGGGCGAATTTCCTGATAAGCATTCAGCATCGCATTCAGTCTTGCATGATCCAGCGCACCATCCGCCTGCACGCACCAGTCATTTACCGCAATGGCCAGATCATAGACAAATAAATCATTACATGCGTAATAAAAATCAATGAGGCCGCCAACTTTATCGCCATCAAATAGTACATTATCGCGGAACAGGTCGGCATGAATAATGCCTTTAGGCAGTTCTGAAATATTCAGTGCGGATTGAAATGCCAGAGTGTCTTTTAATAACTGCTGATCTTCTACTGCAAGATGCGACATGACCTGTTCGGCTACTTTTACACGCCAATTGGCATCACGCGGATTGCGATGCGGCTTACCTGCCTTATTTGTCACTCGCTCTTCGAATGATTGACCAGCAATATGCATTTTTGCCAATACAGCACCAACTTCGGCACAATGCTTAGCTTCAGGCACTTTGATATCATGCCCATTCAGGCAGCTGATGAGTACAGCAGGCTTGCCGTTCAGCATATGCAGGCTGATGCCGGAATCATTGGTGATTGGCTGCGGGCACGGCACTCCGTGGGTTGCAAGATGACTCATCAAATCAATAAAGTATGGCAGCTCGTCCATAGTATTGTGCTCAAACAGGGTGAGCACATATTTATTCTGTGTAGTGGTAACAAAATAATTGGTATTGGTAATGCCTGATGAAATACCTTTGAGCTCAATAACCTCACCGATTGAATAACCTTGAAGCCAGGCTTGTAATTCTTGAACACTAACTGAGGTAAAAACAGACATAAATGAAATTTTTAAATAAGAATTTAAGAGTGAAAGCCAACTGCTATTAAATAATTAAAGAGGGCGCTAGCCCTCTTTAAATTTGATCTGCAATTTAGCGCATGATTGCTAGAACCTGAAAATAGTCCACTTAGGAATAGCTAAAGGCGGATTAGGGCCAGAGTTTGTCCAGCCACCTTCCTGATCCTCTTTATACAAGTAATATGGCACGCCATTTGACGGTGTCACTTTCATCATATAGAGCTCGCCGTTCATGCGGTACTCCTCCACCGTCTCTCCATTGCTTTTTTTAACAATAGTGACTTCCGGTTCATCAGGATCAGCTTCTGTACTCAAGGCAGGCGGCGGAATTTCTTCAAGCGGCTGCAAATCTTTAGGCGCTTCTGCACCTTGCGCAAACAAAGGCATGAGCATCAGCCCTAATAATAATGCACCTATTGCTTTATGATTTTTAAACATACGCTGAACACCTATCCTTAAGTGAGACTTTTTTATTATGGCACTTTTATAAAAGCAGAGTTTGGGTGCAGCAATGTGCCCAAAATGGGTATTTATAAAAGCGCCTATCACTGAATATTCTATCAAATATAAAGCTATATAACGCTTTTCTTTATAAATAAAGCTGAATACGCTCTTCTTCCGCAGAGAGTTTAAAGCCTCTGGTTTCATAATGTTTGAATATTGCCGCAACAACCAATTCCGGCTCGTCGATAATCTGTATAAGATCCAGATCTTCCGGTGAAATCATCGCCTCATCGACCAGCGTTGTTTTAATCCATTCTACTAGGCCACGCCAGAATGGCTCACATACCAGAATAATCGGCATTTTCAATGTTTTGCCTGTCTGTACCAGCGTGATACATTCCATGAGCTCATCCAGCGTACCAAAGCCGCCAGGCAGTACCACATAGGCACTGGCGTTTTTTACAAACATGACCTTGCGCATAAAAAAGTGCTTAAAGTTCTGGCTCACATCTTGATATGGATTGCTGTTCTGTTCATGCGGCAATTCAATATTGAGGCCAACACTAGGCGAATATCCGGCAAAGGCACCTTTATTCGCGGCTTCCATGATACCCGGGCCGCCACCGGATATCACGCTGAATCCGGCATCAGACAACATACGCGCAATTTTTTCAGTAAGTTCGTAATATGGGGTTCCTGGCTTGATACGTGCGCCGCCAAAAATGGACACTGCTGGCGTGATTTCTTTTAAACGCTCGGTAGCACTGACGAACTCTGCCATAATTTCAAATGCCTGCCATGATGCATGGCCGCTCTGCTGAATATCCCTTACATCAGACATTGCACTGGCTGGGATTTTTTTATCAACTGACATAATAAATAACCTTCAATAGGATTTAGTAAACACTGATTAAATAGCTACGCGCACGAATTGCTGTGCTGCACGGCATTCGCAACCTCGCTATGTAACACATACTATCTCGGTTTCTACGTTCCGTGCGCCTTGGCGTATGAATAATGCAGTTCAGCGCATATATTCTACGGACATGCCCTTTCACGCCAAGCTTCCTGCTTTAGCAGGTCAGCTTGGTGGGGACGCCCTTTTACGGGTGTACGGGTAATACCTCATCCCGCTCACTCAATTAATCAGTGCTTCCTTTACAAAATCTCCATCTATAACGCCCAGATGTTTTATTATGTTAGCAATTAAAAAACTGTTAGCAACAACAAATTGCAACTATTTGCTAAAACCCGGCCCAGCTTGCATTTAAGACTGCCGGCACCAGCGCGAAAATTTTGGATTTACACATGAAAACATTGTTATTAGTAGATGGCTCATCCTATCTATACCGCGCCTTTCACGCCATGCCTGATTTAAGAAATCACCTGAATGAACCTACCGGCGCGATTCAGGGTGTGCTTAACATGCTGCGACGTTTACATAAGGATTATCCGGCAGATTACAGTGCCTGCATCTTTGATGCCAAAGGCAAAACCTTCCGTGATGATATTTATCCCGAATACAAGGCAAACCGCGCTTCGATGCCGGACGATCTGCGCAGCCAGGTGACGCCTTTGCATGAAGCCATCAAAGCGATGGGCTGGCCGCTGATTATCGAAGAAGGCGTAGAAGCTGACGACGTAATCGGCGCACTGGCAAAGCAGGCCGAACGCGAAGGCATGCGCGTAATCATCTCCACTGGCGATAAAGATATCGCACAACTGGTGAATGAACACATCACCATCGTCAACACCATGCCCAACGCCTTCAGAAAGGGTGACGAAAAACTCGACATTGCCGGCGTAGAAGAAAAATTCGGCATTCCGCCAAGCCTGATTGTGGATTACCTGATATTGATCGGTGATACCTCAGACAACGTGCCGGGCGTAGAAAAGGTTGGGCCGAAAACCGCTGTGAAATGGCTCAAGCAATATGGCTCACTCGACAATATTATTGCCAATGCTGACCAAATTACCGGTGTAGTCGGTGAAAACCTGCGCAAAGCCCTGCCCTGGCTACCGACCGCACGTGAGCTGATTACGATTCGCTGCGACGTTGGCATTCAGGAAAACCTGTCTGACCTTGCACCGCAATTACCGGACAAGGCCAAGCTGGCTGAATTGTTCGACCACTTTGATTTCAAATCGTGGAAGCGTGAGCTGGAACACATGCCGGATGGCAGGTCGAGTACTGCGGCTAAAGCACCAGAACCAAAACAACACCAAACCGCGGATATGTTCGCTAGCGATGAGTCTATAACCGACAGCTATGTTGCAAACAGATCGCGCAACTACGAAACAATTTTAAGCGAGGCACAACTGGATAGCTGGCTGGCAAAACTTAACTCAGCTGATCTGGTGTGCTTTGATACTGAAACCACTTCACTTGACCCGATGCTGGCAAAACTCGTCGGCATGTCATTTAGCGTAAAAGCTGGCAGCGCGGCCTATCTGCCATTAATGCACGACTACTTTGATGCGCCACAGCAGCTGAATTTCAATGAAACACTCGCCAAAGTCAAACCGATTCTGGAAAATCCAGCGATCAAAAAAGTAGGTCAGAACCTGAAATACGACCAGCATGTGCTGGCAAACCATGGTATTCAATTAAACGGCATCGCGCACGACACCCTGCTGCAATCCTACGTATTTGAATCACATAAATCGCATGGCATGGATGCGTTAAGTGAGCGCCACCTTGGTATCAGCACGATTACGTTTGAAGAAGTAGCTGGCAAAGGTGCCAAACAGGTCAGCTTTAATCAGGTTACGGTAGAAGTGGCGGCTGAGTATGCCGCTGAAGATGCCGACATTACCTTGCAGTTGCATCAGGCCATGTACCCGCAAATTGCAGCAGACGCCAAACTTGAATATATCTACAGCCAGATTGAAATGCCGGTTTCAGATATTTTATTCACGATTGAGCGTAATGGCGTGCTGATAGATGCCAACATGCTCAACGCGCAAAGTAATGAAATCGGCATGAAACTGGTCGCACTTGAAAATCAGGCTTATGAACTGGCAGGCCAACCGTTTAACTTAAGCTCACCCAAACAGCTGCAGGAAATCTTGTTTGGTAAACTCGGCATCAAACCGCTTAAAAAAACACCAAGCGGCACACCTTCTACCGATGAAGACGTATTGCAGGAACTGGCACTGGACTATCCGCTGCCTAAAGTTTTGCTGGAGTATCGTGGCCTCGCCAAGCTCAAGTCTACCTATACCGATAAGCTACCGCGCATGATCAACCCGTCTACCGGCCGCGTGCATACCAGCTACAACCAGGCTGTTGCGATTACCGGCCGCCTTGCCAGCTCAGACCCTAACTTGCAGAACATTCCGGTACGCTCTGCTGAAGGCCGTCGCATTCGTGAAGCATTCATTGCCCCTAAAGGCAGTGTGATTGTGTCTGCCGACTACTCGCAAATCGAGCTTCGCATCATGGCGCACCTTTCGCAAGATAAAGGCATGCTGGATGCATTTGCTAATAACGAGGATATTCACCGTGCCACCGCCGCCGAGATTTTTGGCGTTGAACGCGAGAATGTAGATAACGAACAGCGCCGCTATGCCAAAGTCATCAACTTTGGCCTCATCTACGGCATGAGCGCGTTTGGACTGGCACAAAACCTCAACATCGAACGCAGCGCGGCACAAAGCTACATCGAGCGTTACTTTGCTCGCTACCCCGGTGTGCGTGAGTACATGCAGAACACGCGCGAGATTGCCAAGCAGCAAGGTTATGTTGAAACCTACTTTGGCCGTAGATTATGGGTGCCGGAAATCAATAGTCCGAACGGGATGAGAAGAGCCGGTGCTGAACGCGCGGCAATTAACGCGCCAATGCAAGGCACTGCAGCAGACCTGATCAAACTCGCGATGATTGCCGTGGACAAATGGCTTAAAGACGAAAAACTGCAATCCAAACTCATCATGCAGGTACACGATGAACTGGTGTTGGAAGTCCCCGAAAGCGAACTGGAATTAGTAAAACAAAGGCTGCCAAAACTGATGCAGCATGTAGCGAAACTGGATGTACCGTTGCTGGCGGAAGTAGGTGTTGGCAGCAACTGGGAAAGCGCGCATTAAATGTTCGTAAATTACCAATCTTGGAGTTAAAAATCTTGTCAGGCAAAAGACATCATTTTTTACCGAAGTTTCTACAAAAGGGTTTTGCAATTGAAGAAGATAGCAAAACTCAGAAAGTTTGGGTGTATAAGAAAAACAGCCCTACATATCCTGCCAATATTATAGACTGCGGTGTAGAAGGCTATTTTTATGGAATTGATGGTGACAGTACTCTTGATGATGAAATAACAACACTAGAAGACAAATATGGTCAAATAATAAATTCAGCGCGAACTAGTCCACTTGATAGGAAACTCGATAAGAAATCAACTTCCAAATTAATTTATAACTTTGAAATAAGAACTAGAAACTTAAGACAGAACTTTAGAGAATCTATGGGTTTTGTAGCCCAGGAAGTGTTAAATAAATTAAGCAATCCTAAAGAATATGAAAAACTTCTCAAACAGATGGTAGATGACGAGCTAAATAAGCTTATTGACCAAGAATGTGAAAAACAAGGAATACCAAGAAGCATACTTCCACTGTATAGAGTGGCATTTAAAAAGGAATCTAAAGATAAATTAGAAATGTATATTCCTCTTATACAGGAGAAAATGAAATCCACTTGCGAACATTTTAAAGTTTTAGTGACTGATGCTTTAACTAAGAATGTCAAAAATGCGCATATAAACGCTATGCTTAAATCCAGTAAGAAAACATCGCCTAAACTTAAATGGTATGAGCAATTAGAATATTCAATATGCGAGACAGACAATGAATATATTCCGCTTGGCGATTCAATTATCTTATTTCACGTTAAAGAAGATAGAGAATTCAAAAACTTTCTTGATGACAAAAAAAGTCTTTTAGCGGTGATACTGCCAATTTCTCCTAAAAGAATAATTTTTGGTACAAAAAATAAAAATTACATTCCAGATTTTTCCGCATTAAAACAAGCCATCATATCTAACTCAAAAGAATTCTTTTTGTTTAACCGACATGATGAATATTTAGATTCCTTAAAAGGAAATATTTCAAAAAATTCACATATTCTTACTGAAGAAGAAATAAAAAATATAGTTTTAAATTAAAAATAATTCTTTGATTGACTCAACTTATGCAAAATTTCGGCATTTACATCATAGTCGACGAAATCCTCTCTGGCAAAAGATTAGGATATTCAACCAACTGTAAGCATTAATTTTTTGCTAAACTACCCACATGAAAAAACAACAAGCTATTCAATCGCTTAAAGAGAGCAAAGCGCTACTTAGCCAGCGTTTTGGCGTGAGCCGTTTAGCTTTATTTGGTTCAACCGCACGTGATACCGCAACAGATACCAGCGACATTGATATATTGGTGGGCTTTGATGGCCCCGCTACGTCAACCCGCTATTTTGGCGTACAGTTTTATCTTGAAGATCTTTTTGGTTGTCCGGTGGATTTAGTGACTGAGAAGGCTGTACGACAAGAGCTTCGACCATACATTGAGCGTGAGGCAATCAATGTCTGAAACAGCCTTAAGGGAATGGCGTTTTTATATAAGCGACATGCTTGGCTTTGTCGAAAATGTAATAAGCTACACAGATGGCTTTGATCAACAGCGCTTCGAAAATAGTGGCATGACCTACGACGCCACAGTGCGCAACATTGAGTTAATTGGCGAGGCCGCAACACATATTCCTCTAGAAGTTCGAGAGCAATACAACAAAATTCCATGGCGTATGATCATTGCCACACGCAACCAACTCATTCATGGCTACCTAGGCATTGATAACGATACTCTGTGGAGCATTATCCAAACAGATGTACCTGAGCTTCATTATCAGCTACAACAAATCAAATAAATTTCACTATGCAACAATTTGGCATTTACATCATCGGCGACGAAATCCTCTCCGGCAAACGGCAGGATGCACATCTGAACTTTGTCATTCAGGCGCTTAAATCACGTGGTTTACAATTAGCCTGGGCGCATTACCTCGGCGATATTCCGGAGCAGATCACGAGTCTGTTGCGCGCTAGCATGCAGCGCGGGGATATCGTATTCAGCTTTGGCGGTATCGGCGCCACACCGGATGACTTTACGCGTCAGTGTGCGGCAGACGCAGCTGGATTGCCAATCGCACGCCATCCGGGAGCGGTTGCTGAGATTGAAGCGCAATATGGTGAAAGTGCTTACCCGAAACGCGTACTGATGGCAGACTTTCCATTGGGTGCGGAGCTGATCCCTAACCCTGTGAATCGCGTAGCCGGATTTTCAATCAACCAGCATTACTTCGTGCCGGGCTTCCCGCAGATGGCGCACCCGATGGTGGAATGGGTGCTGGATACGCATTATCAGCATTTATTTCATCAGCAGGACTACACAGAAGTCTCTATTCTGGTCATGGATGCCGGCGAGAGCCAGCTCATTGATTTGATGCGCCATATCGTTGCCAAGTATCCGGACTTGAAACTATTCAGCCTGCCAAAACTGGACAATCGCCGCACGACAGAAGTGGGTGTAAAAGGCGCAGCAGAGCTTGCGAAAACTGCTTTAGATGAAATCAAGCTTGCGGTAAGTGCGCTTAATTTTCCGTGGGCTGAGCTTTAATCAAATCATGGAATGTAGAGACTTTTGTGGCGCCTGCTGCACCGCCCCCTCAATCAATAGCCCGATTCCCGGCATGCCTGATGGTAAACCTGCCGGGGTACGCTGCATTCAGCTAGATATCCACAACCGATGCATGATATTCGGCAAGCCGGAAAGACCGGCATTCTGTGCCGGCCTGCAACCTAGCGTAGAAATGTGCGGTGACACGCGCGAACAGGCGACTGCGTGGCTTACCAAGCTAGAGCGGCTCACTGCCCCTGCTCTCACCAAGTAACAGTACCGCAACAAAACTCACCGCCGCTGCAATCGAAACGTAAGCGCCCACCCACGTCAAACCGCCCGCGGTCACTAACAATTGTGAAATATAAGGTGCAAATGATGCTCCTAATATCCCGCCTAGCTGATAGGCTAATCCAGCCCCGGTATAACGCACCGCCACCGGAAACTGCTCAGGCAGATACGCACCCATCGGTGCAAATGTTGCCCCCATCAGAAATAGCGCTAAAGATAAAAACATCGTCACCTGCACCACTGAACCGCTTGCAAGCAGCGGGCTAAGCGTAAATCCAGCAAGGATCGCAAATGCACCACTTACCAGCAATACCGGCCTGCGGCCAAAATGATCGCTCAGTTTTGCAGAGATCGGCGTGGCAATCGTCATAAATAGAATCGCAATACATAGCATGCCTAAAAAATCTGCGCGTTCAATGCCAAGCTTGGTCGTGCCATAGCTCAGGCAAAATACTGTGGCAGTGTAAAACAGGTTGTAACACACCACCATTGCCAGCGCACCGAGTAAAACAGGCCGTAAATGTGTTTTCAATAAGGGCTTGATCGGCACCTCGTGTGTTTTATTTTCAGCCAGTGCTATCGTAAAAGCAGGCGTTTCTGCTAGCTTGAAGCGCACGTACAAACCAACACCTACCAATAAGGCGCTGGCAATAAAGGGTAGACGCCAGCCCCAAGCTTTGAATTGTGCGTCGCTTAACCAAAGCGACAAAGCCAGATAGCTTAAAGTTGCCAGCAGAAACCCGACCGATGGCCCTAATTGCGGAAACATGCCGAACCATGCACGCTTACCTTCAGGCGCGTGCTCTGTCGCTAACAGCGCAGCACCGCCCCACTCACCGCCCAGACCTAGGCCCTGACCAAAACGCAGTACGCACAAGATAATGGGTGCCCATATCCCCAATACCTCGTAACCCGGCAGCAGGCCGATCAGCAGGGTTGAAATCCCCATCAGCAATAGCGAAGCCGCCAGCGTTGTCTTGCGCCCGACTTTATCCCCAAAATGTCCGAACACAATCGCCCCGACCGGTCTGGCAATAAAGGCAATGCCGAATGTTAAAAATGCATTCAGCGACTGAGTTGCCGAATCACTGGCGGGGAAAAACACCTGACCAATCACCAAAGCTGCCGCCATTGCATAGATATAAAAATCGTAGAACTCAATGGCAGTCCCGATAAAGCTGGCAAACGCGATATGGCTGGTAGAAGCTTTTTGCATATTCATTCAACTCAATAACCGATAACCCCGAATTGTATGCCATAAATTAATGTGCACTTCTATAAATACATAGTTTGGGATGCAGTATTACCCGTACACCCGTAAAAGGGCGTCCCCACCAAGCTGACCTGCTAAAGCAGGAAGCTTGGCGTGAAAGGGCATGTCCGTAGAATATATGCGCTTTAGCGCATTATTTCACACTTGACTTGCCGCTTAAGCGGCTTAATCAATTGGGGAAGCCAAATATTGGCTCATACGCCAAAGGCGCACGGAACGCAGGAGCCGAGACAACTAACGCAGTGTTGCGGTGTAGGCTAACCTGCGCAAGCAGCTTAAACGTAGCGGCCGAAACCAAAGTATGCAATATACAGCGAGGTTGCGAGTCCATTAGATATATAGCCGCAACGCAGTCATGCGCCCAAAGAATGTATTTATAGAAGTGCCATAATGAATTTTTTGGTTTTCTCAAAGCAAGATTGCGTATAAAATAGGCAGCTTTCGCGTTTGAGAAAATCAGCTAGTGCAAATCGGTAACCACATCTTGAAGAACAATCTGGTAGTCGCACCCATGGCGGGCGTGACCGACAGGCCTTTCCGTCAACTTTGCAAAAAGATGGGCGCAGGATTAGCCGTGTCTGAAATGGTGACCTCGAATTCATTGCTTTATGGCAGCGAGAAAACAAAACGCCGTGCCAACCATGAAGGTGAGGTTGACCCGATTTCCGTACAGATTGCCGGTGCTGACCCAAAAATGATGGCGGAAGCCGCAAAACACAATGTTGATAATGGTGCACAGATTATCGATATCAACATGGGCTGTCCGGCTAAAAAAATATGTAACGTGATGGCCGGCTCGGCCTTGCTCAAGGACGAGCCACTGGTAGCGCAGATTTTAAGAGCGGTTGTTGGTGCGGTAGATGTGCCGGTAACACTAAAAATCCGTACTGGCTGGGATAAAAACAACCGAAATGCGATTGCGATTGCCAAAATGGCTGAAGACCTTGGCATACAAGCTCTTGCCATGCACGGCCGCACCCGTGCCTGTGCCTACATGGGTGATGCAGAATACGACACGATTGCAGCGGTTAAACAGGCAATCCGCATCCCGTTGATTGCGAACGGCGATATTACCACGCCGGAAAAAGCTAAATTCGTACTGGACTACACCGGCGCTGATGCCGTCATGATCGGTCGCGCTGCGCAGGGACGTCCATGGATATTCCGCGAGATTGAGCATTACCTGAGCACCGGCACGCATTTATTAGCACCGACAGTAGATGAAATTCACACGGTGATGCTGGAACATCTGCACGACTTATATGATTTTTATGGTGACCTGACCGGCATGCGCATGGCGCGCAAGCATATCTCCTGGTACACCAAGGGTCTGGCTGGATCCGCACAATTTCGCCACAGTATGAACACATTACAAACAATTGACTTGCAATTGCAGGCCATTAACGACTTTTTCGCCGAACTTAAGGCTAAAAATGATCGTTTGGTCTATATCGAAAATAACGACGCTGAAGATGCAGGCAATGCGTCAGAAGCACTAGCAGCCTAAGTTCAGACTATGTCAGCAGATTGTAAATTAAGCCAAGCCGTTAGAGAGTCACTCGATGACTACTTCACCCATCTGGATGGTGAGCCACCGCATGCCGTATACGACATGGTGCTGGGCTGTGTAGAAAAACCATTATTGCAATACGTCATGCATAAAGTCGGCGGCAACCAAAGCAAGGCTGCTGAAATTCTGGATATCAACCGCAACACGCTACGCAAAAAACTTCAGCAATACAATATTGATTAATCAACCTTCCACAACCATTTATTTCTTTTAGAGTTTTCACATGGCAACTATTAAACGTGCGCTGATCAGCGTTTCTGATAAAACCGGTATTATTGATTTTGCTAAAAGCTTAAGCGCACTTGGCGTTGAACTGTTATCTACCGGCGGTACCGCTAAATTATTCCGCGACAACAACATCCCGGTCATCGAAGTCAGCGACTACACAGCATTTCCTGAAATGCTGGACGGTCGTGTAAAAACGCTGCATCCAAAAGTGCATGGCGGCATTTTAGGTCGTCGTGATTTACCTGAGCATGTTACTGCCATGCAAGCGCAAGGCATTCCGAACATTGATATGGTTGTCGTCAATCTGTATCCGTTTGAAGCGACGGTTGCAAACCCAAACTGTACACTGGAAGACGCAATTGAAAACATAGACATCGGCGGCCCAGCCATGGTGCGCTCCGCAGCTAAAAACTGGAAAGATGTTGCCGTGCTGACTGATGCCAGCCAATACGCAGACGTACTGCGCGAGATGCAAAGCACCGGCGGTGCGACATCTCAGGCGACAAAATTCGCACTGTCAGTCGCTGCATTCAACCGTATTAGCAACTACGATGGCGCTATCAGTGACTACCTGTCGAGTTTTAATAACGACGGCACACGTAACCCATATCCGGCACAAGTAAATAGCCGTTTTGTAAAACTGCAGGATTTGCGCTACGGCGAAAACCCGCACCAGAGCGCTGCATTCTACCGTGACCTTAACCCGGCACCTGGCTCACTGGTAACTGCACAGCAATTGCAGGGTAAAGAACTCAGCTATAACAACATCGCTGACTCTGATGCAGCATGGGAAGCAGTAAAGAGTTTTGAAACGACCGCTTGCGTGATTGTAAAACACGCCAACCCATGCGGTGTAGCCATGGGCAAAGATGCAGTTGAAGCCTATAGTAAAGCATTCCAGACCGACCCAACTTCAGCTTTCGGCGGCATTATCGCCTTCAACACGATTGTAGATAAAGCAGCCGCAGAGGCCGTTAGCAAACAATTTGTGGAAGTGTTGATTGCACCGGATTACACAGAAGACGCATTGGCGATTTTCAGTGCAAAAGCCAATGTACGCGTACTTAAAATTGCGTTGCCGCAAGGCGGCAATACCCCTTGGGAGCAAGGCCGCAATGCGCAGGACATTAAACGCGTAGGTTCAGGCATCCTGATTCAGACAGCAGACAATCATGAAATCAATGTTGCTGATTTAAAAGTAGTGACAAAAAAACAGCCGTCACCGCAACAGATGGAAGACATGCTGTTTGCTTGGCGCGTTGCTAAATATGTCAAATCCAATGCGATTGTGTTCTGTGGCAACAGCATGACTTTAGGCGTAGGCGCAGGCCAGATGAGCCGTGTCGACAGTACACGTATTGCAGCAATTAAAGCACAGAACGCCGGGTTGACACTTAAAGACTCAGTCGTGGCTTCTGATGCCTTTTTCCCGTTCCGTGACGGTATCGATGTACTGGCAGAAGCTGGTGCAGCATGCGTGATCCATCCGGGCGGTAGCATGCGTGATGAAGAAGTAATTGCAGCTGCGGATGAACATGGCTTAGTCATGGTGCTGACCGGCATTCGTCATTTCAGACATTAGTTTATAGTTTTTGTCATTCCCGACAGGAATGACAACATTGATAGTGTCTAGCTCATTGAGAACGTTTCTAAAGGTTGAAAACATGAAAATATTGGTGATTGGTGGTGGTGGTCGCGAACACGCGCTGGCATGGAAAGTCGCTCAGAACAAAGCTGTCAGCCGTGTTTATGTCGCGCCCGGCAATGCAGGCACCGCACTAGACCCAGACATGATGAATGTGCCAATATCATCAGTACCCGACTTGGTGAAATTTGTGCAGGATGACGGTGATATCTATCTCACTATCGTTGGCCCGGAAGCACCACTCTCTCAAGGTGTGGTGGATGCTTTTCGCGCTGCCGGCCTGAAGATTTTTGGCCCGACCAAAGCCGCAGCGCAACTGGAATCTTCAAAAGATTTCGCCAAAGCCTTCATGGTAAGGCACAACATCCCTACCGCTGCTTACGCTACGTTTACCGATGCGCAACTAGCGCATGATTATGTAACAGAGCAAGGCGCACCTATCGTAATTAAAGCCGATGGCTTGGCAGCTGGCAAAGGCGTAGTGGTTGCTATGGATGAAGACGAAGCGCATACCGCAATTGACGCCATGCTGGCAGACAACAAGCTGGGGGCGGCTGGCGCACGTGTCGTAATTGAAGAGTTTCTGCAAGGTGAAGAAGCCAGCTTCATTGTGATGGTAGATGGCAAAAATATATTGCCGCTTGCCACCAGCCAGGATCACAAACGCCTGCTGGACAAAGACCTCGGTCCTAATACCGGCGGCATGGGCGCATATTCCCCAGCTCCGGTTGTGACTCCTGAAATTCACGCCAAAGCTATGCGTGAAATTATCAGGCCTACGGTTGAAGGCATGGCAAAAGATGGCATTCCCTATACTGGATTCCTCTATGCAGGGCTCATGATTTCGCCGAACGGTGATGTCAAAACTCTGGAATTCAACTGCCGCATGGGTGACCCGGAAACACAGCCTATCATGCTGCGTTTGAAAAGTGACTTAGTAGCACTGGCCGATCACGCTATTAATGGCACGTTGGATCAGGTTGAAGCCGAGTGGGATAGACGCACTGCACTAGGCGTAGTCATGGCTTCTGCTAATTACCCGGACACACCGAGATTAGGTGATGCGATCACCGGGTTGCCTAAAAACTTGGTTGACGCGCATGTATTTCATGCCGGTACGACGTTAAAAGACGACAAAGTACTCACCAGCGGCGGTCGTGTGCTATGTGTGACTGCACTGGGTGAAACCGTAAAATTTGCACAGCAGCAAGCCTATAAGATTCTGGAGGACATCAAATTTGATGGCGCACAGTATCGTAACGACATCGGCTACCGCGCAATCAAAGGATAAGCTGTTCAGACTTGCAAATGAGAACAAATCAACACCCGATGCAGACACTGCAATTATTGATTCGGTATGTTTAATTAATAACAAACTCTGCAAAACTGTATCGCCACGCTTCGCTCGCGATGACGTCATTGCGAGTCTGAAAGGCGCAGCAATCCAGTGTTATTCTAGCGTAACTATAATAATGAAAATACGGGTAATGTCACTCTCATTTGCGAATGCAGACTGCTCAAGTAAACTAGAAAGAAAATATTAATGGATACACAAGCCGTTTTAAGCTACCTGCAAAACCTGCAAACCAGAATCGTAGAAGCGATCGAACTGGTTGACGGTAAAAACTTTCTGCAGGATAGCTGGCAGCGCCCTGAAGGTGGTGGTGGCAATTCCTGCATGCTAGAAGACGGTAATGTATTTGAACGCGCAGGCATCGGCTTTTCTCATGTACTTGGTACTAAATTACCACCCGCAGCCAGTGTAGCGCATCCTGAGGCAGCAGGACGCCCGTGGGAGGCCATGGGTGTCTCGCTGGTATTCCACCCGCGTAATCCATATATTCCTACTGTACACATGAATGTGCGCTTCTTTGTTGCAAAAGCACAAAATGCCGCAGAGCAGGATATCTGGTGGTTTGGCGGCGGCATGGATTTGACGCCCTACTATGGCTTTGAAGAAGATGCTGAGCATTTTCATCGCACTATTAAAACCGCCATCGATACCTTTGGTAGCAGCTACTACCCTGAATTCAAAAAAGAATGTGACGAGTATTTCTTCTTGAAACATCGCCAGGAGCCACGCGGTATCGGCGGTATTTTCTATGATGACTTCAATGAACTGGGGTTCGAAAAAACGTTTGCCTTCCACCGCGCAGTGGGCGATGCATTCCTGCAAGCTTACCTGCCAATTGTACAGCGCCGTAAAGACACGCCATACAGCGAACGTGAACGCGACTTTCAGGCATACCGCCGTGGACGCTATGTTGAGTTCAATCTGATTTATGACCGCGGTACTATTTTTGGCCTGCAATCCAACGGCCGCACCGAATCGATTCTGCTTTCCATGCCACCAATCGTAAAATGGCGCTATGACTGGAAACCGGAAGCCGGAAGCCCTGAAGCAAAGCTCTATACAGACTTCCTGATTGAAAAAGACTGGTTATCCCTTAATCCTTAAAGTAGTTGCTGTGGAATAATATACATCATGAAAATTTCAGACCAATCCCGCGCCTTGGCGCAAGACCTGCTGGATTTTATTGATGTCAGTCCCAGTCCCTGGCATGCGGTTCACAGTGTAGAACAAAGGCTGCTTAAACAAGGATTTACGCACCTAGAAGAATCGCAAAGCTGGCAGTTAGCCACGGGGAAGCGTTATTTTGTAGTGCGTGGTGGTGCATCCATCATTGCTTTTAACGTTGGCTCCCAGCCACTTGTAGAGAGTGGTTTCCGCATCGTCGGCGCACATACAGACTCGCCTGGTTTACGCCTTAAACCGCAGGCTGCATTTGGCAGCGATGGCTTAATACGCATCGGCGTTGAAGTCTACGGCGGGCCTATTTTAGCGACATTTACCGACCGCGACTTAAGCATCGCCGGACGCGTGACTTTGCGCGCAGGCAATAGCCATGAAACAAGGCTGCTCAAGTTCGATAACGCACTGATGCGCCTGCCTAACCTCGCTATTCATATGAACCGTGAGGTGAATGACAAGGGTTTGGTGCTCAATAAACAGACCGAGTTACCGCTGCTGTTTGCAGAAAGTATAGATGGTGTCGCTGCCGATCAGCAGTTTCTGACTTATATCGCACAGTCACTCAACGTAGATTCGGCGGATATATTAACTTTTGAGTTGAATGTGTTCGATACTCAAAAAGGATCATTCTGGGGTGCTGAACAGGAGTTCATCGCCGATAGCCAGCTGGATAATCTGGCCTCGTGCCATGCTGCAATTACTGCATTATTAGCCGCTGAAGACCCAAGCTCGACTGGCGTCTGCGCCTTGTTTGACCACGAAGAAGTAGGCAGTGAAAGTGCTACCGGTGCTAGTGGCAGCTTTTTAGCTGATGTAATCAACCGCATAGCACTAAGTATCGGCTTTAAAGAAGAAGATAGACTGCGCGCACTGGCACAAAGCTTCTTTATCAGTGCTGACATGGCACATGCTTATCACCCTAACTATCCGGGCGCCTACGAACCCTGTCACCACGTTCTCGTGAACAAAGGCCCGGTAATTAAAACCAATGCCAACCAGCGCTATTCAACCAATGCAGATACCGCAGCACGCTTCATCACGCTGTGCGAACGTGCCGGAGTGCCTTATCAGCAATATGCACACCGCACAGATTTAGGATGCGGCAGCACCATTGGGCCTATCGTCGCATCCAATTTAGGCGTGCCAAGTGTAGATGTTGGTTCGCCGATGTGGGCGATGCATAGCATCCGCGAAAGCGCGGGAGTAGCTGATCATCAGTCTATGACTGCTGTGCTGACTGAGTTATTTAACTCCTAGGGTACTTTTCAACTCCTGGATTAAAAAAATCCACGAATAGGAAGTTATGACTATAATCTATAGAAAATAACTTTAATTGCCGGTGCCATATGCAAACTATTGAATCCATCGTCGCTACTTTATCAGCTTGGGTATGGGGGCCACCAATGCTAACCCTACTGCTCGGCACCGGTCTCTATCTGACGGTTTTACTAAAAGGCATGCAGTTCAGAGCGCTGCCATTAGCTTTCAAACTCATATTCCATAAAGACCATCACCACGAAGGCGATATCAGTCATTTTGCCGCCCTCATGACTGCGCTAGCCGCAACTGTTGGTATTGGTAATATCGTTGGCGTTGCAACCGCCATTACACTAGGTGGCCCAGGCGCAGTATTCTGGATGTGGATGACGGGTTTGGTCGGCATGGCGACCAAATATGCCGAGGCAGTGCTCGCGGTCAAGTATCGTGAAAAAGGCCCGCACGGCATGCGTGGCGGACCCATGTATTACCTCGCCAACGGTGCAGGATTGCCGTGGCTGGGAACATTGTTTGCAATATTTACCGCATGTGCGGCATTTGGCATCGGCAACATGACGCAAGCTAACGCCACGGCCAAAATATTTGAAAGCACATTTCATATCGCGCCAATCACGACGGGCTGGGTACTCATGATACTCACCGGTTTGGTGATTTTGGGTGGCATCCGTTCTATCGGCAGATTTACCTCGTTGCTGGTACCGTTCATGATTGTGGGCTATGTGGCTTGTGCATTGGTGGTACTGGCAATGAACGTAGAAAAAATTCCACACGCTTTCTCCCTTATTTTTTACCATGCATTTAATCCAATTGCTGCTACCGGCGGTTTCGTCGGTGCAACGATTGCCGCAGCAATGCGTTATGGTATTGCGCGCGGTGTGTTTTCGAACGAATCGGGCTTAGGCTCTGCACCGATAGCCGCAGCTGCGGCCCGCACCAATGATCCGGTAAAACAGGCTTTGGTGAGCATGACACAAACCTTTATTGATACGCTTGTTGTCTGCACCATGACCGCACTTATTATCCTTACTGCCAACTCCTGGACACAAGGCGTTAATGCGAGCGAGCTCACCAGTGCCAGCATTGCAGAAACTTTAGGCAAAACCGGCAGAATTATTGTTGCAATCGCCACAGCTTTATTCGCCTACTCTACCCTTATTGGCTGGAACTATTACGGTGAGAAAGCGATTGAATACCTGTTCGGCCCGCGTGCGATCGCAGCCTACCGCGTACTATTTACCGCGGCTGTGATTGTAGGTGCAACTACTAGCCTTGAGTTTGTATGGAACTTCTCTGATCTGGCAAACGGCTTGATGGCGATCCCGAATCTCATTGGTTTATTATTGCTAGCCAAGGTCGTAAAATCCGAAACCGAACGCTATTTTTCTGAAATTAAAAAATAGTATTTCGAAAATCATGATTCAGGAATAAATCCAAGAGGCCTTCATGACGCATCATCGCAGCACTTGGCGCAACCGCTGGACCTTTATGCTTGCTACTGCGGGTTCCGCCATCGGCCTGGGTAATATATGGAAATTACCCTATATGATAGGCGTCAATGGTGGCAGTGCCTTTGTGCTGGTATTCATTGCTTGCATATTGATTGTAGGCATCCCATTGATGATGACGGAGATCTTGCTCGGCAGACGCGCCCAGAAAAATCCATTTAACGGCATAGAAGCTTTGGCTATTGAAGCTAAGGCTTCACCTTACTGGAAACTGCTGGGGGGCATGGGCATGTTGACCGGTCTGCTGATCCTGAGTTTTTACAGCGTGATTGGTGGCTGGGTGCTGTACTTCATTACCGAAGCCATAAAAGGTTCTTTTGTAGATATTAAGGCGGCAGAATCTACCGCTAATTTTAATGACCTGCTGGCATCACCTTTGACCCTGCTGTTCTGGCATACTATTTTTATGTGTCTCACCATGGGCGTGGTTGCGCGCGGTGTAAATTCAGGGCTGGAAAAAGCGAATAACATTCTGATCCCCGCACTGTTTTTTATTCTGCTTATCCTGCTCGGCTACAGTATGTCTGTGGGTGATATGCAGGCTGCCTATCACTTCATGTTCAGTCTGGATTTTTCAAAGATTACACCTGTCGCTGTGTTATCGGCACTCGGTCATGCGTTCTTCTCGCTAAGTCTGGGCATGGGTTCTGTGATGGTCTATGGCTCATACCTGCAACGACATGTTTCCATAGCACGTACCACCATATATATTGCGCTGGCAGATACCATGCTCGGCCTGCTGGTGGGGCTGGCAATTTATGCATTGGTGTTTGCCAATAATCTGGCGCCAAATGCTGGCCCTGGCTTGATCTTCCAGACGCTGCCTATTGCATTTGGTCACATGCCATGGGGCAGCTTGATTGCTACGCTATTTTTTATGCTAGTGGCATTTGCGGCCTGGACCTCAGCGATTTCACTGGTTGAGCCAACCATCGCCTGGATTGTAGAAAACACAAACATTTCACGCAAAGTCTCAGCAACTGGGCTCGGCTTTGCGGTGTGGTTGTTAGGAATTACCGTCCTGCTCTCTTTCAATGATTGGCAACATGTCAAAATCATATTCGGACTCAATATATTTGAAACGCTGGATAAACTTACTTCTACAATACTTCTGCCTCTCGGCGGCCTACTCATGGCTATTTTTGCCGGTTATTTTATGAAGAAAGATCACGTACAAGAGGAGTTGAATCTGGATAACCAGGGATTCAAACTTTGGGTCATCACCAACAACTACATTTCACCAATTGCAATTATTGCTGTGTTTTTATATTTGTTCGGGCTAGTAAAATAAATTTTCCAACTCTGGCAGTTATAAAAAAAGCCAGCGATTAAGCTGGCTTTTTATTAAATCCAAACTCAATTACATTGCTAAAATCCAAGCAACGATAGTTTTGATGTCTGCATCTTTAACTTGTGGGCTATTAGCCGGCATAGGCATAGGACCCCAAACACCGCTACCACCTTTTTTAACTTTTTCAATCATTTTAGCTTCTGCAGTTTTATCGCCTTTGTATTTAGCAGCAACATCTTTGTAAGATGGGCCTAACACTTTTTTGTCGATACTGTGGCAAGCTAAACAGCCGCTTTTTTGTGCCAATGCTTGTGCCGCCGCTGCATCCACCGCGTTAGCTTGTGCTGCAACAAACATAGAACCAGCAGCAGCGATTGTTAGTAATAAAGCTTTCATGCTATCTCCTTAAATTAACGCCTAATAATAATTATTTAATTTACAACGCTTTAATAATACCCATTATTAAAATTTTAACAAGTGAGCTAAATCAAATAACTACGCTTAAATTCAATCAATTTGATCAGGCTAACCCGGTAACTCTATAACACTTTGTGGATATCTAACGCACCAACAGTTACGGGCGTTGACATTATCCACGTATTTCTGACATTAAAAAAACTAAAGTGTTGTGTACGAACGCTAAAAAACATAATCGATGAATTTAAAGCGTCTCCACACGATACTCAACCGACATTGTATGTGTTCTGCCTGGACTAATCACTACCGAATTTTCGAGTGCATTTGCTGTTTCCACGCAAATCATCTCACGCCATTCATCCGGCTTACCCATATCCACCATTTGATTCGCTTTTTCTCCCCATGGATTCCAGATCACTGTTGACTGGCTACCGGATTTTGAAATACGAATTTGACGGTTTAAGCCAGCATCATGAATCATGCAGTCGGCATTAGTGTTTAGATAAACGCGATCGAACTCTCCGTGAAACCGCACATCATTGGTCTCTACACGACGCTCATAATTGAACACCTTGTCAGCGTAGAGTGTATCTTCCAAACCTTTAATTTGAACAGAAGCCACGTCACTTACCTGAAAATATGTATGCAACGCCTCGCCTACCATAAACGGATGATCCGCTTTATTGGTTGTCGCAAGATCAAGCCTTAAAGTCTCACCTACCGTAATTGTAATGGTCAGCAGGTGCGGATATGAAAGCTGCCGTTTTGATTCGGCTGGCTCCAGCATTTGCAACTCTATGCGGGTTGCCCCGTTATTAAGCGTTTCAGCATCAACCACCTGCCATGGCATCACGCGTGCAAAGCCATGTGGGCACAGTGTGCTATCTGTCGGATGTGCGCCAAACCATGGCCAGCAGATTGGTATGCCGCCGCGGATAGAACGGCCTGGCACGTAGCGCGCATTACTTGACAGCCATAATACCGGATGCTGCTGTGATTTTGGCTGCCATGCCATGACATGGGCGCCCTGCAATGCAATTTTTGCAGTTGAAAATTCATTATCGATTTCGATGTAATCCAAACCGCTCTCATCGCGAATGAAACGTACGTGATGGTGCTCGGCTTCTGCAACTGGGTTAATTTTTTTTACTGCACTGGTTTGCGTCATTTAAATTTACTCTGAACTTAACTCTAAATTTAATTGGCCGCCTCCAAGCGGCCAATTAGTGTTGCTAGTTTTACTTCTCGATTTGAGAGACATCGCGCACTGCGCCACGCGCTGCACTGGTACTCATTGCAGCATAAGCGCGCAAGGCTGGTGAAACCACGCGCTCACGATCAACCGGCTTCCAGGCAGCTTTGCCTTTTTCTTCCATTTTTAATCGACGGTGTGACAGCTCTTCATCAGTCACTGCTAAATGAATGGTGCGATTAGGAATGTCAATTTCAATCGTATCGTTTTCCTGTACCAAGCCTATAGCGCCACCTTCGGCCGCTTCAGGAGAAGCATGGCCAATACTCAGGCCTGATGTACCGCCTGAGAAGCGGCCATCTGTGAGTAGCGCACAGGCTGCGCCTAGACCTTTAGATTTCAGGTATGAAGTCGGATATAACATTTCCTGCATGCCTGGGCCGCCGCGCGGACCTTCGTAACGAATCACCACTACATCACCCGCTACAATTTTATCGGCCAGAATTGCTTCAACCGCACTATCCTGACTTTCAAAAATACGTGCACGACCGGTAAATTTCAGGATGCTGTCATCCACACCGGCAGTTTTAACGATACAGCCATCTTGCGCAATGTTGCCGTAAAGCACGGCCAAGCCACCATCCAGTGAGTAAGCGTGTGCTTTATCACGAATACAGCCCTCAGCGCGATCATCATCCAGTGTCGGGTATAGCATGCTTTGGCTGAAAGCAATGGTAGTTGAAATGCCACCTGGTGCTGCTCGATAGAATTTCTTCACATCTTCATTGTCGGTAACTTTAATGTCCCATTGATCCAGGGCGTCGCCTAATGTTGCAGTATGCACGGTTGGCGTATCGCGATGAATCACACCTGCACGATCCAACTCACCCAGAATTGCCATCACGCCACCGGCACGGTGTACATCTTCCATATGGTATTTAGCAGTAGCTGGCGCTACTTTGCTTACACACGGCACTTTGCGCGAAATCTGGTCAATATCACTCATTGTAAAATCAACGCCGGCTTCATGGGCTGCAGCCAGTAAATGTAATACGGTATTGGTTGAACCACCCATTGCCACATCCAGGCTCATCGCATTCTCAAAAGCTTTAATATTAGCAATGCTGCGTGGCAACACGCTGTAATCATCCTGCTCGTAATGACGCTTGGCCAGCTCAACAATCAAACGACCCGCTTTCAGGAATAGCTCCTTACGTGCAGAGTGCGTAGCTAGAGTAGAGCCGTTACCCGGCAAGCTAAGACCTAATGCCTCAGTTAAGCAGTTCATAGAGTTGGCAGTAAACATACCTGAACACGAACCGCAGGTTGGGCAGGCTGAACGCTCAATCGCATCAGACTCGGCATCACTCACTTTATCATCGGCAGCAGCAACCATCGCATCTACCAAATCCAGTTTATGTGTATTACCACCCCAACTTACTTTACCCGCTTCCATCGGGCCGCCGGAAACAAATACCACTGGGATATTCAAGCGCAATGCCGCCATCAGCATACCTGGGGTAATTTTGTCGCAGTTTGAAATACATACCAAGGCATCTGCACAGTGTGCGTTGACCATGTACTCTACGCTGTCTGCAATCAAATCACGGCTAGGCAGGCTATAGAGCATGCCGCTGTGACCCATAGCAATACCGTCATCCACCGCAATGGTGTTGAACTCTTTTGCTACGCCACCCGCTTTTTCAATCTCGCGTGCAACCAATTGGCCCATATCTTTAAGATGAACGTGGCCAGGTACAAATTGCGTAAACGAGTTGGCAATTGCAATGATAGGTTTGTCGAAGTCGCCATCTTTCATGCCGGTAGCACGCCACAATGCGCGTGCACCCGCCATATTGCGACCATGAGTAGTAGTGCGTGAACGATAAACTGGCATGATAAAAATCCGTAATTATTTGAAGATTAAATAAAAGTGTAATTTTAGACTAGTAACGTGAACTAGCCAAAGAAATATGATGAAAGATATGTGATTTAACACAAACCAGATATTTAGCAGAAAATATACCACTCGCATGTCGGTTTAAATTAACAATCACGATAAATTAAAGCTTGTTATCACCAAGTCTGGTGATGATCTCACACAAATTATCCCGTACTATTTGCATGGTTAATTGTCAGTGATTGCCACAACAAAATACCGCGAACAAGAGGCATAACAGCATTTAAGCTCAATCCAAGCCCTGTATATCGCTTTAAAAGGAATTTATGCCCCAAAGTCGTGATCACAAAAATCGAAAAATACCAGATGCAGCGTCATCTGAGAGCCTGCATATCACGAATATATTTACTTGGCGAGCTTATATTCTACTTGGTTCTTTACTGTTTATGATTTTTTATTGGGTGGTCCCCGCCTGGCTTAACCATGAACTCAGCACACTGCATCACGGCTCAGTTCGCCCTATTGCTGAAACATTGTTCATGAGGCGCATTTATTGGATCCAGTTGGCAGGTATAGCACTTGGCTCAATTTGCATTGTTTTCGCTATCCGCAATTACTTTTTCACCTACCCAATCAAAAGACCAATCAGCAGAAGAGGCGAAAGCAATATCAACTTCTTCTGCCGTCTATTTGCCAAGCTCATGGGTTAAAAATAAAAGCACCATGTTCAATAACGTCTCCCTGTATACCGTACAATAAATTCAGTATGGTTTTCTACGCCAATTTCACAGCTACAAACCCAACAAAATTATAGACAAACACGTGTTATTAAGCCTAAGCTTGCGTTGGCAACATTAAGCCAACCTATCACCCTAAGTGACTCAGCTTAATTTGACCATTAATTCTGCAAGTCATTAATTCGTCAAAGTGAGACCCTGAAATGACATTAAAAAAAATCATAAGCTTTGAATGGGATGCCATCGCCGGGATTATTGCTGCTGTAATTGCCCTGATTCTGCATCTGCTCCACATCGTTGACGAACACGTCATTCTGCCGATTGTTTTAGCCTTGATTGCTTTGCTGCTGATTAATTTCATGCGCCACACAAGAAATAATGAAATTACTGCCGAACAAGTGCAGCATGCTTTACAGGCCATCAATAATATTCAATCCACTTTAAAAGCTCCGGATGTTGTTTTGGTTGGCCCCCGCCACTTGCGCTCAGCCAATGAACAGTTTGTCAGGCAAATGAGCGGCGACACCCTCTGGTACAACCTATGCATGTCTATGTACAAACCGCAGCCGCTGTTTGACGCATTGTTACGACCAGCAGTGGAAAACCCGCTTGTAAAATCCATACAGTTTGTACTGGATGAAAGCCAGCGAGAACTCTGGCAGCAAGAGATACAACCCAAGATTGCGGCTTGCAATGGCAGCGAAAAAGTCCGGGCGCCGCGCTGGCGAGATTTAAGCAAAACCGTTTCTTTTATTCTTGCCGATAATCAGTCAAGCGGAGATACCGAAGCATTACTGAGCTTTTGGGGCGAACCTTTCATGGCGCAGACTACCGCGCATGATGTGCCGCGTTTTATTTTTCATGTGCAGAAAAACTCTGAACTACTGCCGCATCTGGTTGAATTGGAGCGCAACGCGCTACCCCGCACTTAATAAAGCTGCCATTACAAATTAATTAAGTACTAAATTTAGTCTTTACGGAAATTTTAGGTAAAATCACAACCTATTCACTAGAAGTTAACCCTCATGTTTGTTCACCCACAGTTTGATCCCGTTGCCATCCATTTAGGTTCTTTTGGTATCCATTGGTACGGCTTGATGTACCTGATCGGCTTTTTATCTTTTCTGGCTTTAGGTAAATGGCAGATCAAGCATCGTAGCTGGCATCGCTGGACTGTGCCCATGCTAGATGACGCTTTATTCTTTGGCGCACTTGGCGTGATTATCGGCGGTCGTCTGGGCTATGTACTGTTCTACCAGCTAGATTACTTTATTGAACATCCAGCAGAAATTTTTGCGGTATGGCAAGGTGGCATGAGCTTCCATGGCGGATTTCTGGGCGTACTGGGAGCTATGTGGTTTTTTGGCAGAAAATACCACTTAAACTGGCTAAAGATCATGGATTTTGTGGCACCCTTGGTGCCAATCGGCTTAGGCGCTGGCCGTATGGGTAACTTCATTAACGGTGAATTATGGGGCAGAGTCACCAACGCTGACTTCGGCATGATATTCCCTCGCGTAGATAATCTGCTGCGCCATCCGTCACAACTTTATGAATTTGCACTTGAAGGTATTCTACTGTTTCTGATTCTATGGATCTACTCAGCAAAACCGCGCGCAACCGGCGCTATCTCCGCATTATTCCTGATTGGCTATGGCAGCTTCAGGTTTGTCGCGGAATATACGCGCGAACCGGACGACTATCTAGGTCTATTGTCTATGGGCTTGAGTATGGGTCAATGGTTAAGTTTACCGATGGTGATCATCGGTGTTGTAATGTTTATTGTCAGCCAAAAAATAAACTCACGCTAAAGCAAGCAAAGTCAGAATTGCTTAACGCGGTGATTAGCCTTATGCCTGGTCACCGCAGCGTCTCTTAACATCAAGTGCTTGGTCTTTTGCCCGTTAGTACGTTCACGCCACAATTTAAAAGAACTTTGTTTCAGGTGAGAACGCATCAACTTAATGACCCCATCCTGATTCAAGCCAAACTGCACCGCTATTGCTTCAAATGGCGTACGGTCTTCCCACGCCATCTCAATGACGCGGGAAATTTCTGCATCAGTCAGCGCCTGCTTTAACAACAACGTTTCACACCTTTCCATTTATTATCCTGCCATAGCTTAAAGAACTCCTTACGCGATAGCGCAGGGGGCGCATCTACCGTAGCAGCGTGAAATTCAGCATGGTGTTTCAGGTACTGTTCGTATGCATCATCACCCGCCAAGCGACGGATGATATGCCACACATGTTTTAGTTTTTTTAACATTAGTCTCTTACCCAATCCTCAACCAACCGACTCGGCTCATGCGGCACTTCGGATAACTTCAATACCTGCTTGCCGCTTAAGTAACGTACACACAAACGCAGCATATCAACAATTACTACCCACAGCACCACTACAAAAAACATGGTTAAATACGCATCAAGGTGCTGATTAAAAATCAATTGCGGCGCCACTGCAGCTTTTTCCGGCGGTAGCGCACCACTGTAAAGTTTGGCTGACATGTCATTTGCGGCAGCAAGAAAGCCCACACGAATATCCGAACTGAAAATCTTTTCATAAGCAGCCGTAGTCGTCACAACCACCAGCCATAACAATGGCAAGCCTGTTACCCAAGCGTACTTCAGTTTTCCAGATTTAACCAGAATGCCTGTTGCTACACATAAGGCAATCGCAGCCAGCATTTGGTTCGCAATACCGAACAACGGCCATAAAATATTTACACCACCGTTGGGATCAATGACCCCGATATATAAAAAGTAACCCCAGCCTGCCACCACAACACTACTGGTAAAAATCACGGACGGCATGTAAGAAGTTTCACCAAGTTTTTTATTAAAGTTACCCAGCATATCCTGCAACATAAAACGCCCGACACGGGTGCCTGCATCTAGTGTTGTCAGTATAAAAATCGCCTCAAACATAATGGCAAAGTGATACCACAGTGCCAGTAAGTGCTTACCAAACGCACTGCCGAATATGCTGGCCATCCCTACTGCTAAACTAGGTGCACCGCCAGTTCTCGCAAACAGCGTGGTTTCACCCATGTCTTTGGCAAGCTGCTCCATCTGCTCCACAGTCACGGCAAAGCCCCAGCTGTTGATTTTTGCGATTGCATCCACGGCCTCTTTGCCGACCACACCCGCCGGGCTGTTAATCGCAAAGAAGATACCCGGCTCCAGCACGGTAGCGGCGATCATAGCCATGATCGCAACAAAACTCTCCAGCAACATACCACCGTAACCTATCATGCGAATATCGCGTTCATTCATGAGTAGTTTTGGCGTGGTCCCGGATGCAATCAAGGCATGAAAACCGGAAATAGCGCCGCAGGCAATGGTAATAAACACAAAAGGGAATAGCTTGCCGCCAAAGATAGGACCGGTACCATCAACAAATTGCGTCACTGCCGGCATGTGTATCTCTGGGCGCAGAATCACGATCGCAATTGCCAGCAGCAATATCGTACCTAACTTCATAAAGGTAGATAGGTAATCACGGGGTGCCAGTAGCAACCATACCGGCAGCACTGCTGCCGCAAATCCGTAAACAATAATCGCAAAGGCTAATGGCAGGCCATCATGATCAAACAACGGACGTAAGCTTTCATGATTATTGATCCAGCCACCGCCCCATACTGAAAGCAGCAGGAGTACCACACCAATGATTGAGGCTTCCAGTACGCGTCCGGGCCGGATATTACGCATATAAATACCAACAATCATCGCGATAGGAATCGTTGCAGCTACTGTAGAAGTTGCCCAAGGGCTGTGCTTCATCGCATTCACTACAACCAGACCCAGTACAGCGATCAGGATAATCATAATCAGAAATGTACCGATCAACGCTGCCGTACCACCCACCGCACCGATCTCATCACGCGCCATCTGCCCCAAACTACGGCCATTTCGACGTGTAGAGAAAAACAGGATCACCATATCCTGCACGGCACCACCAAGTACCGCACCAATCAGAATCCACAGCGTGCCTGGCAAATAACCGAATTGCGCAGCCAGCGTTGGGCCAATCAAGGGGCCAGGCCCGGCAATCGCCGCAAAGTGATGCCCGAATACAATCCATTTATTCGTTGGAATAAAATCACGTCCGTTATCCAGGCGCTCGGCCGGCGTCGCTCTGGTCTCATCTATCACCAGCACCTTGGCTGCAATCCACGCTGAATAAAAACGGTAACCAAGCGCATAGACACATACAGCTGCCGTAATGATCCACAATGCGTTGATGCTCTCGCCACGATTAAGGGCAATGCCGGCCAGTGCAAATGCGCCCAACAAGGCAACTGCCAACCACGCGATTATTTTTAGGTTTTTATTCATCATGATTTATTTAAGGTAAAAGTTAAGCAAAAATTTAATCAGTATCTAAAACAACCACCATGCAATCCAGATCGAGGTAACCTGAATGATGATGCCCAAAGACACTTGGCGCGCAAATTCACGGCCGCCGGTAATAATAGCCGCAACCACTTTAGAAGCAGCATTGACTGTAAATGCTACCAATATAGGCACAACAGCTTCCGCGATAGCAATCTTACCGCCAAGGGCAAGCGATGCAACTGAAATGGTAGCTGCATGTGCGTCAGCAAGGCCCGCCACACCGGATGCCAAAATCAAACCTGCCTGCCCGAACCAGGTTTTAAGTGCCGCTGACACCAGCAATGCTAGTGCAATCACTACCGCCAGCATAAATGCTGTTTTTACACTGAAAGACCGGCCAGGATTGGTAATTTCAGTGCCGTTCTGGTGAAAAGAACTGAGTGTCACCACTAACCCATAAATTGAAATGGTGACTCCGCCAAAAACCAGAGGTACAGCCAGTGCATATAAGGTTGGAGGATGAATTGCCGCAAGCAGCAAACTCAATTGCAAAATCGTAGATAAGCATGAAAGCGTAGCACCGGCAACTGCAGCGCCCATTAGTTCAGGCGTTTTACGTGCACGTGTTCCCATGGCACCGACAGTGGCAATACTGGATATAAATCCTGACACCAGGCCAACGACTGGCAAGCCGGTTTTACTGCCAAACAATCGTAATGCAAGGTGACTGAGCGCACCAATGAACATGACCAAAATAACAACTAACCACAAGTTACGCGGGTTAATTGCATCAAATGGTCCCACTAGCTCATTCGGTACAACCGGCAAAACAATCAGAGTGGCTGCTGCCAGGATGAAAAAATCATTCATTTCATCTTTGGTAATTGCACCGCGTACAAACCAGTGAATCGGTTCTTTGGCGGCAAGCAAGATTGCGACGGCAACTGCCAGACTGGCAGCTAAACCGGCTTCGCTCATTGCCAGACCGCCCAAAATTACGGTAAAAATCAAACTGACTTCTGTAGTCAGGCTAGGATTATCATCGTTACTGACAAAGGTAGCGGCCGTTACAAAAACCGTTACACAAATAATAGCCACCATGAGCAGCCAAGGGTCAATTGCTGTGCTCACGGCACCCAGCAATGAGGCAATGGTGAATGTTCTTACCCCGGCTACCGTACTGCTACCAGCACCATCTTTTCTACGCTCACCGGCAGCCGCTTTCCTGCGCTCTCGTTCTGAGCCAATCAATAAACCGATACCTAAAGCGACTGCCAGATTTAACCAGTGTGCACTATCAATAATCATGCATATTTCCTATTCGCGAATTCAACACAACTCATAACAAGCCACGCTCAGCAAAAGACAAAGTCTGATTACCTGCAACAATAAAATGATCTAGCACGCGCACATCCACTAAAGCCAGTGCCTGTTTGAGTTGCCCAGTTAACAACTCATCAGCGGAACTCTGTTTTGCAACTCCGGATGGATGATTGTGCGCAAAAATAACACCGGCAGCATTATGGTGCATGGCGCGCTTCACCACCTCACGCGGATAAACGCTTGTTTGTGTAAGCGTACCACTAAACATTTCCTCAGTGGCATTCAACCTGTTCTGTGCGTCCAGAAACATCACCACAAATACTTCGCGCGCAAGCCCACCAAGCTTCAATACCAGATAATCCCGCACTTGCTGGGGCGATTCAAACACATCGCGCTGCTGCAATTGCTCATTAAGTGCGCGTTGGCTCATTTCAAAAATAGCCTGCAGTTGCACATATTTACTGCTACCGATACCGTGTACCTGACTCAGTTCATGTTCTGTAGCGGCAAAAATCCCGTTAAGGCTACCAAACCGGCTCAACAGATCTCGGGCAAGATCGACCGCACTTTTCCCCACTACGCCTACACGTAAAAAGATAGCGAGCAATTCGGCATCAGACAATACTGATGCGCCCTGCTCAATCAATTTCTCACGTGGCCGCTCACTCGCTGGCCAATCGGTAATTGCCATTTTAACGCCTTAGCATATACAAAAATAATTCAATCATCTTAACCAGCCGATCTCGCGCGCGGTTATATCGCCAATCAACGTGTGCTTTAAACTCTTGGGAATCTCTGCACTGGTTTCAGTTTGCGGGATGCGGCCACCCATTAACTCTGCAAAATCCTGTGGGTAAAGCGGCATTTTTCCAGGTTCAGCATATCCATCTGGATACACCGGCAATGTTGTACTTAAATCATATTTATCAGTCGCATTAAGCGTATGTAAAAGTTCATGCGCAAGTATCACCATATTTTGCTGATGATACTCACTGTCACCAAATAAATTCACACGTCCGATTCGCCCCTTACTTAATGCGGTTGAATGGCTTAATTCAGCTTGAGCGGCAGGGTCGTGATAAAGCAGATACATACGGATGTCAGGCTTTACGCTCACTTCAGGGCTATTTGTCCAGGCAAAAATCCTGAACTTCAAACTCCAGATAATCGTACTCAAAATGCCTTCACCATTAGCAGGCGGTGCAGGTGGCACCTCATCCACTAGTGCCCCAAGCTGCAGCTCAATTGGTCGACGCAATCCCAGTTTATACGGCGCCGCTTCTTCCGCGAAATATTCCGCAACAGGCTCAAAATCCTCAGTATTCAACGTACGCAAGTATGCACTCACCTTCGCGCTGCCATCCACATTCACAGGATACACTGCTACATAAAAATTCCGCTTCCAGTCCAGATCCACTTTATCCAGCCAGAGCTGCTGTACTACTGTTGCCAATATTAATAGCAGAATGACAATTCTTAACTTAAGCCACATAATCCATCAATCTTTCACAGGTGTTTCTCGGCAAGGAATCTGGGTTAAAATGGAAGCATTACATAAATCATTGCGAATATGCAAAAAAACAAATCCATTGTGCTTGGCATTACAGGCGGTATAGCTGCTTATAAAGCAGCAGAACTGGTGCGTCTACTGGTTAAAGCCAACATCGATGTGCAAGTTGTAATGACCGAAGCCGCCTGCCAATTCATCACACCTGTGACGATGCAGGCATTATCAGGCAAACCTGTATTCAAGGACATGTGGGATGCCTCTATTGCCAACGGTATGCCGCATATTGAGTTAAGCCGCGCTGCTGATGCAATTGTAATTGCACCTGCCAGTGCCGACTTCATTGCAAAATTGATGCATGGCCGTGCCGATGATTTACTTTCCACCTTATGCCTGGCGCGTGACTGCCCATTGTTGGTAGCCCCCGCGATGAACAAACAGATGTGGGATAATCCAGCAACACAGCGCAACATTGCACAGCTAAATACAGATGGCATTACCATGCTAGGCCCTGATAGCGGTGAACAAGCCTGCGGTGAGATTGGTTTAGGCCGCATGCTGGAACCTGAAGATTTATTTAATCTGATTCAGGCGCATTTTCAGCCCAAAATTCTCGCAGGAAAAAAAATGCTGGTTACCGCAGGTGCCACACTGGAGATGATAGATCCTGTGCGTGCCATCACTAATTTAAGCTCCGGAAAAATGGGTTACGCCATTGCGCAGGCAGCTTTTGAAGTGGGCGCAGATGTGACGCTGGTCAGTGGCGCCAGCACATTAAAACCACCACTTGGCGTAAAGTTGATTTCAGCCACCAGTGCTGATTTGATGTACCTCAGTGTGATGCAGAACATCGCCGCACAAGACATTTTCATCAGCGTAGCTGCAGTATCAGACTATTCACCAGTAGAAACCAGCTCACAGAAAATCAAAAAAAGTAAGTCGTCACTTACAATAGAACTCAAGCCGAATAAAGATATACTAGCTGAAGTCGCCAGCCTGCCTAACCCACCATTTTGTGTAGGCTTTGCAGCTGAAACTGAGAACCTGCTGGAATACGCAGAAGCAAAGCGCAAATCAAAAAAGCTACCTTTGATTGTTGCGAACCTGATGCGCGACAGTATGGGGCAGGATGAAAACAGTGTGACCTTACTTGATGACAAGGGCACACACACCCTTCCTAGACTACCTAAGCAATCAGTTGCTGAATTGCTGCTACAACATATCGCTGGCATGATTTAGTTTAGGTATTACATAACACATTCATCCCTCTAATTAAAAATCACCGCTGAAATATAGATCATTACCCAACAACTCTGAAATTAGCGCTCAGAATATACCCATATTAAAATCATGGAAATCTTGATGGTCAATTCTTGGCAATCGCTTAAAATAAGTTCATATATATATCAACACATTCATTATTCAAGGTTATTTTTATGTCATACCCCAGCCTATCCAAAAGAAAAATAATATCGCTCGCTGTTTTAAGTACTCTAGGCACTCACTTCCAGGCGCTTGCTGATGAAGCATCTTCAGAGAAAATCGTCACCTCACCGGTAGTTGTTACTGCCACTCGCGTTGAGCAAAATAGCTTTGATCTACCAGTTGCGATTGACGTTGTAGAGAAAAAAGACATACAAGATGGCCAGCTGCAAATGACGCTTTCGGAAAGCTTGATTCGCGTACCAGGAGTTACTGCACAAAATAGAAATAACCAGGCTCAGGATCCACAAATATCAACGCGTGGCTTTGGCTCTCGTTCTGCATTTGGCGTAAGAGGTGTAAGAGTTTATGTTGATGGCATCCCTTTAACTATGCCCGACGGCCAAGGACAACCTGGCGTTGTAGACTTATCTGCTATTAAATCAATAGAAGTGATGCGCGGGCCATTCTCTGCACTTTATGGCAACTCATCAGGCGGGGTCATTCAGCTATTCACAGAAGATGCTCCTAAAGTTCCTGAAATTGGTGCAACTGTGATGTTTGGCAGCTACGATACAAAGCGTCAGGTTATTGAAGCTGCTGGTATCGCGGACGGTGTCGAATATCTGCTAAATGCCTCTAACTTCGAAACTGAAGGTTATCGCGAGCACAATTCCGGTCAGAAACAGCAGGCTACCGCTAAATTTAAATTCAATATCACAGAAGACACAAAACTAACAACCTTAGTTAACTGGTTTGATCAAAAAGCACAAGACCCTCTAGGACTGACGAGAGAAGTAGCATTCTCTAAGCCAAAAAGTGCCGGCGTAGGTGCAGTCGAATCAAATACTCGTGTATATCGTAGCCATGCTCAAGTAGGTTTCAATTTAGAACATAGCTTTAGCAAGAATAATGCGATCAACCTTATGACTTATGTCGGCAATCGTGAAAACGAACAATATCTTTCCCTGCCTTCGAGCCCTCCTGTTAGCGCAAATGGCCGTGCCAGCAAGATTTCACGTGACTTTTGGGGTGCTGATGTTCGCTGGGATAACAATGGCAATGTTCTTAGTCGCCCCTATAATTTCAGCTTAGGCCTGACTTACGGCAAATCAGATGATTCCAGAATGGATATTAATGCGGATAACGGTGTAAAGCGTGTTCTTGGAACACCTTTCAGCCTCAATCGCGAAGAAAGCAATATCTCAACCAATTTTGACCAATACGCTCAGGGTAAATTGTCCATCTTGGATAATTTAGATTTACATGCTGGAGCAAGGCACACCAAGGTGAGACTTGAAGTGAAGGACGGCCTTATAACAGGCGCAAATCCTGACAATAGTGGCAATATAGAATATCAAAAAACTACACCAGTGATGGGTGCGGTGTGGAAAGTGACACCAACATTTAACCTTTATGCAAACTACGGCAAAGGTTTCGAAACGCCAACTTTCATTGAAGCTGCTTATAACACTACAGCTGCAAGTGCCACGCCCAATCTAAATCTAAAACCAAGTGAAAGTCGCAACTATGAAGTAGGGGCTAAGGCATTCTTAGGTGAGAATACACAAGCCAACTTAACGTTTTACAAAGTCAATACTGATGACGAACTAGTGGTTCAAAGCAGTAGCGGCGGCAGAACGGTTTATGCGAATGCAAATAAAACCAAACGTAGCGGTTTAGAATTTTCAATCAACTCAGAGCTTGCTAACAACGTTTCACTTTATGCGGCCTATACATTACTTAATGCCAAATTTGACTCTGATTTTGGAGCCATTGCATCTGGTAACAAGATTCCTGGCACCTATAAAACCCAACTCTATGGGGAAGTTGCCTGGAAGTACGACCCATTAGGATTCAGTGCGGCATTTGAAGGTCGTCATAACAGCAAGTCATATGTCAACGACACCAACACTGATGCGGCACCTTCTTATACTATATTTAATGTACGTGCGGGCTTTACACAGAAGCTAGCCAACTGGCGTTTTAGCGAATATCTGCGCATAGAAAATATGTTTGATAAGGAATATATCGGCTCAGTACGGATTAACGACAACAACTCTCGCTTCTTTGAAACCGCTACAGACAGGAACTTTCTGTTAGGCATTAGCGCTAATTACCAATTTAATTAGTTCTAATTTTCGTTAAAAAGCCAGTAAGAATTCTTACTGGCTTTTTTATTATGGATATTTAGTGTCTAATATGCATTAATTCTAACCAATACAACAACCCAACCATGTCCATCCTCATCGACCTAAAAATCCTAGATGACCGCCTACGCAGTCAATTCCCGGCTTACGCTACACCTGGCTCAGCAGGGCTCGATTTACGCGCCTGTATTGATGAAGCAATCACATTACAACCCGGTGAGACAACACTCATTCCTACCGGCATGGCAATTCATATTGATAACACTTATTATGCAGCACTTATTCTGCCGCGCTCCGGTCTGGGTCACAAGCACGGTATTGTGCTCGGCAATCTGGTGGGGTTGATTGATTCGGATTACCAGGGTCAGCTTATGGTATCCTGCTGGAATCGCGGTAATACTGCGTTTGAGCTGAATCCAATGGAGCGCATAGCCCAGTTAGTAATCGTGCCGGTCATGCAGGCGGAGTTCCATGTAGTGGACGATTTTGATACGTCTGAGCGCGGTGAAGGCGGCTTTGGCAGCACAGGCAAACATTAATAAACAACTTGTATTAATAATCACATATTTAGCTTGAACAAAGTTAAGTTTATGGTCTATAATGCCGCTCTTTCTCAAAAATAGAGTTCTTGGAGATAACCATGGCACGTGTATGTCAGGTAACAGGCAAAAAGCCGATGGTGGGTAACAATGTTTCTCACGCACAAAACAAAACAAAACGTCGTTTTTTACCTAATTTGCAAAACCGCAAATTTTGGGTTGAGAGCGAAAACCGCTGGGTAAGCATGCGTATTACTAACGCCGCTTTACGCACAATCGACAAAAACGGTATTGATGCTGTTTTGGCTGATATGCGTGCCGCTGGCCAAAAGATTTAAGCTGCTAACTTAAATTTAGCAAATAAAGGAAAGTAAAATGCGCGAAAAAATCAAACTGGAATCAAGTGCTGGTACAGGTCATTTCTATACCACTACAAAAAACAAACGTACTATGCCAGGCAAATTCGAGATCAAGAAATTTGACCCTGTTGCGCGTAAACACGTTATGTACAAAGAAACAAAATTGAAATAATTGATTATTTCAATCATAAAAAAGCCCGCTTTTCAGCGGGCTTTTTTATTACTTCGAATTCACCAGATCAATGATCGTTAATTTTTATCATTCAATATGCGTACTTCACGCTGTGGATACGGTATAGAAATGGCATGCTCATTAAATACCTTCCATATCTCCAGGTAGATATCTGATTGCAGGGCGCCACTCCCTGCTTCAGGATCGGGAATCCAGAACGCAAGCAATAGATCAATACCGCTTTCGGCAAACCCTTTGATCTGCACAGATGGCGCAGGCTCCACGAGCACCCGAGGGTTGCGTACAGCGATATCCACCATCAGCTGCATCGCCAATTCAAGCGGGCTCTCATATCCGACCTGAACCGGCATGGAGACCTTTCCTCGATGATCGGTAAAGGAATGATTAATCACTGGCGTGGTAATGAGCGTCTCGTTAGGAATAATAACTTCCGTACCATCCAGTTTGCGCAACACCAGGTAGCGCGTACGCAAATCACTGACAACGCCATAGTGATTATCAATCGTCACAATATCGCCTATCTGCATCGACTTATCCAGCAAGATAATAAAGCCACTCACGTAATTGCTTGCGATACGCTGCAAGCCGAAGCCCATGCCAACACCAAGAGCACCACCGAATACCGAAAGCATCGTGATATCAAGCCCTACCGCTGACAATGCGATCAGGATTGCTAAAAACAGTAAGAGTACGCGCAGCAGCTTAGACAATACAACACGCAGATTCATGTTAATGTTCTGCACGCGCATCAACTTGTTTTCAATCACACGGCTAAACCATAGTGCAATAAAAATGGTGATCAGTATCGTCAATATACCTTGCAACGCCAGCAGTAAATTTACCGGGTTTTTGCCGATATTGAATTTAACCTCTTCCAGAGCATTCAAAATCTCCGGCAACAGCCCGCTCAAGTGCAATGCCATCAGTATCCAGATCAGGCTGGCAATGCTGTTTTCAAGCGTTTTAAGCAGGCCTCCGGGCTCAATGATATAACGCACAGCATAAACCACTAAACGAATCGCTGCCATCGCCAGCAGCAGCTTGCTGGCGAGCAGCAGCAAACTGGTATGCTGCCAGTAAGCCAGGATTAATTTACCTGCCAGGACAAATATCAATGTGGATAACGGAAATAAAACGCGATTAATACCACCGATACCAAGCTTCCAATGTTCAGGTGCGTGCCGCATTACGCTGGCACGCAGCAATCCATTAATTGCCCAGGCTGTACAGCAGGCGGCCACCAAAATCGCCAACTGCCACAAACCTGCTGGCGTATAGATATCCGCAAGAATTTCCTGCAGTATGATTTGAATGCTGTCGTGAGTCATGTTGTAATCAATCCGATTAACAATACATCAAAATAATGCATCGAATTTTAAATCAAGAATATTGTTGCCAATCCGAGGAAAATAAAGAAACCGCCACTGTCAGTCATTGCGGTAATCAGCACGCTGGAACCCACAGCAGGATCGCGGCCGACCTTATTCATCACTAGCGGAATCATAACGCCCATCAACGCGGCCAGGAGCAGATTAAGGGTCATGGCTGCCATCATGACCAAGCCCAACTGATAGCTGCCATATAGCACATAGGCAATAACACCCAGCACACCGCCCCAGAGCAAACCATTCAGCAAGGAAACACCGAGTTCTTTGGTAATCAAGGATTGCATATTATGCGCGGACACCTGCCCAAGCGCTAAACCCCGCACAATCATCGTGGTCGTCTGATTACCCGAGTTACCGCCGATACCGGCAACAATCGGCATTAAAGCCGCAAGCGCTACAATTTTCTCTATCGAGCCTTCAAACAGGCCGATGACCCGCGATGCAACCAATGCCGTCACCAGGTTAATTGCCAGCCATGCCCAGCGGTTCTGCACTGATTTCCAAACAGATGCAAAGAAATCCTCTTCTTCACGCAGACCAGCCATAGAGAGCATATCGCTTTCTGCCTCTTCACGAATCAGATCCATGACGGCATCAACAGTCACTCGGCCGATCAATTTATTGTTTTCATCCACCACAGGCGCAGTCACAAGGTCATAACGCTCAAACGCCTTTGCCGCGTCATCTGCAATGTCCTCAGGATGGAAAATAACCGCGTCCTCAGACATTACGTCGGCAACAGTATCATCCAGATCACTGACAACCAGACGTTTGAGCGGTAATACACCGCGCAGTATATCGTGCCTGTCTACCACAAACAGCTTATCTGTATGATCCGGCAGGCTACCTAGCCGTCGCATGTAGCGTAATGCGACCTCCAACGAAATATCTTCACGGATTGTGACAATATCAAAATCCATGATAGAGCCTACGGCATCGTCTGAATAAGACAATGCTGATTGCAGCCTGGCACGGTTCTGTGCATCCAGGCTATCCAGCAAGTCCTGGAAAACATCTTTAGGTAGATCGGGTGCCAGATCGGCAAGTTCATCAGTATCAAGCTGCTCGGCAGCTGCCAGCAACTCATCGGAGTCCATGTCCGCAATCAGTGTCTGTCGTACAGCGTCCGACACTTCCAGCAGAATTTCGCCGTCACGCTCTGCTTTAACAAGCTCCCAGACATCCAGGCGCTGCTCAAGCGGCAATGCTTCAAGGATATAGGCCACGTCAGCCGGATGCAAAACATCAAGCTTTTTCTGTAATTCCTGGAGATTCTGCTTATGTACTAAAGACTCAACAAGCTCGTGATTTGGCATCTCTTGGCTATGCAGCAAATTCTCAACTAAACGATGCTTATCAAGTAAAGAAATCACCTGCTGCAGGTTCTCGCTTAAACTATCTTTGGACTCTTGATTATCTGCCATAATGACCTGCAATAACGACGTTTGAGTTTATGTATACTAGTACGCCATTATGATTTATTTTTGATGGAAAATAGAAATTTTTAGTATAAATACGTCAATTCCAGCCAAATAAAATGTAGCGAATACTAAAACCGGGAGCTTTCTAACGAATGAAACAATTAGTGCTTTATACAACCTCACACTGTCATCTATGTGAACAGGCTGAGGCAATGCTTATCGGCTTAAAAAGCCAGTATGCAATTAACTGGCAGCCTCTGGAAATCAGCGATGATGATGACCTCACTAAGAAATACGGCATAAGGATACCTGTTATTGCACGTATGGATAATCAAGCTGAACTGAACTGGCCATTTACAGAAAATGATATTGTGATGTTCATAAAAGCTTAACTGCCAATTACAGCCGAACATATTGCAGAAATTAAAAAGCCAGCGAATCGCTGGCTTTTTAATTGTATAGCTTAATGAATTACTTACTCAGCAACAACAGCTTCAGCAGATGTATCTGGGCGGTCAACAAGTTCAACTAATGCCATAGGAGCATTGTCACCATTGCGGAAGCCACATTTCAAGATGCGTAAGTAACCACCGTTACGTGCATTGTAACGAGGACCAAGTTCGCCAAACAATTTGCCAACGATATCACGATCACGTAAACGATCGAAAGCTAAGCGACGATTTGCTAAAGTTGCAGTTTTACCTAAAGTAATTAAAGGCTCTGCGAATTTACGCAACTCTTTTGCTTTTGGCAAAGTAGTTTTAATGATTTCATGACGCAACAATGACGCTGTCATGTTACGGAACATCGCTGCACGATGGCTGCTAGTACGATTTAATTTACGATTGCTATTACCGTGACGCATAGTAATTCCTTAAGGTTTCTATAACTTCAATATCAAGCTTAATTAAGCTTTTTCAAGACCAACTGGTGGCCAATTTTCCAGCTTCATGCCTAATGTTAAGCCACGAGTTGCCAGAACGTCTTTAATCTCATTAAGTGATTTACGACCAAGATTAGGTGCTTTTAACAGCTCATTCTCAGTACGTTGGATCAAGTCACCAATGTAGAATATATTTTCTGCTTTTAAGCAGTTTGCAGAACGTACCGTTAATTCCAGATCATCAACCGGACGCAGCAAAACTGGATCCACTTGAGGAGCTGATTTAACTTCCACTTCACTAGGAGCGCCTTCCAGATCAGCAAATACTGACAGTTGACCCATCAGGATTCGAGCTGCATCACGGATTGCCTGCTCAGGCTCAATGACACCGTTGGTCTCAACGTCCATTACCAACTTATCTAAGTCAGTACGTTGCTCAACACGCGCGCTATCAACATAATAACTTACTTTATTGATCGGGCTGAATGATGCATCAACCATGATGAAGCCTAAAACTCGGTCTTCATCATTAGCTTTTTGACGTACAGGCACTGGCTGATAGCCACGGCCCATTTCAACTTTCACTTC
>Ga0208125_100247_pt1 | contig 42966 bp, 37 predicted proteins | sample LakWasM128_HOW14_2_FD_183938 | JGI IMG/M metagenome (GOLD analysis project Ga0208125, IMG submission 183938) | Freshwater sediment methanotrophic microbial communities from Lake Washington under simulated oxygen tension - Sediment Metagenome... | ecosystem: Environmental > Aquatic > Freshwater >...
TACTCCAGGTCTACCGAGAGCTTGCCGGATTCAATCTTGCGGCCGGCAAACTTGCCTGAGTAAGGGGTCAATCGGTTCATTTCCAGGTTCCTGAACTCCAGTTTCAGGTCGGTAAACTCGGTAGCCTGGAACGGCTGCAAGCTGCCGCGTATGCGCGCGGAACCATATTCATCCACCTTGCCATCCAGCTCCACCTGCGCGGTCGTCGCAGGGTTGGTAGACAAACCGTTGATCACGCCTGATAAGGTGTTGATATGCGTACCGAACTGGGGTTTGAGCGATAAATCGGCAAATTCCAGGTCTGCATTATTGATGCGTACGCGCTCGACAACTATCGGGAAGCTATCCTTGGCATTTACTCCGGCTGGGGCCGCAGCAGACTGGGTTGGCGTGTTAGCAGTGGCCGGTGATGGGCGCAAGATACGCTTGATATTGAGGGTTTTATCTTCATAGATAATAAACTTGCTTATGGGCTGCTCTATACGCAACTCATCCATATGCAGCTGGTTAGGAGCAAGCCCCAGCTTGAGCGTATCGCTGGAAACAGATTTCCAGTTGAGAAAAGTCGCCCCAGTGTCCTCTTCGCTGATCGCCAGATTATTCACGCTAAAGCCCCCTTGAAACTTTGCGCTGAACGACTTATCCGTCTTTACCGCCAACTTGCCACCTATATTGGCAGTACCGTCATTCAGTTTGAGCAAAGCCTGCTGATTAACATAAGGTGAAAAAGGCTTAAGCGCGAGTTTTGCTAGCTTTACCTGCATATCAGCCTGCATAGGCAATAAGGCAAGCTTGCCGCTAGCATCAAACGTACCACCTTGTTTGACCTGGAAACTGGCCTTGAATGGCCGGGATTTGGCGAGATCCTGTGTACTATTGCGCAATTCAACCATGGCATTTTGTATATCCAGCACCACCGGCGTGGCTGTCGATTTATCCTCTATATGTAATGCCGCATTATCAAGTGCCAACCGCTCCAACGACCACGCCCAGCCTGGTTGCTGAGCTGCCTTGCTATCTGTTTTTGCAATCACTGCAGCAGCAGGCTGCTCCAGCATTGCCTGCCAATTCAGGGGTTTGTTGGCCTCCCGCAGTACTTGTGCCTGTAGGCCGGACAGCACTATGGCTCCAACATTAAAGCTATTATTGGCGACGTCGACACTGGCATTTTCCAGGCTGATACTTTCCAGACGGGCAGCGGGTTGTGGGTATAGCGACGACTGCACCGCCAGCCCTGAGACCCGGCTATTGAGCTGGCTGACACGAATGCCGCCATCGCTGTTGGAAACTGCCAGCCCAAGACTCATATCCTGGATGGAAACGCCTAGCGGATGGACAAACTGCTGATCCTGGTAATGTGCCTGCCAGCGTTGCAGTTGCAGGCTGTCGATATCAAAATGGAATGGTGTTTGTTTGACTGATTTTTCTGGCACATCGGCTTGAGCCGCGGCGGACGGCTCGGCGGAACCTAATCCAGCTACCACCTGTTGCCAGTCGATAGCACCGTCCCGACTGCGGTTCGCATTCACCAGGCCGTCCTTGAGCAACACCTCACCCACATTCAGGTGGTTACTAGCGAGATCAAAATCTACCGCGCTGATATTGGCCTCACCAAGCTTGAACAAGGGTGCGTTGCCCCGAGCGAGGGTAAGCTGCTGCAACGCAACGCCCAGCCCCTTCACCGTGAGCTGTGTGCCGTGTTGCATGGAAAAATCCAGTTGAGGCAAAGCCAGACTAAGGCCCTGCATCTCCAAGGCTGCAGGGGCTCCTTCTTTAGCGTCCAGCTCCCCGCCCACCTGGCTCAGCTTGAGTAGGAGATTGCTTAAATGAGCTACTGGTTTGGGCTCCGGTTCGGTTTTAGTCATAGCAAAGCGATAAGCAAAACTGGTCGCCAGATCCCCTTGGGTAATACGCACAGGCAGGACCTGCCCCTCAAGCACCTGCATCAGCTTGGCCAGCTTGATACCCTGGATATCCACTTTGCCGTTCGATGCCAGCGGATTCAGGCCCAGGTCGCCTTTCCATTTCAGCGTTCCACCCTGCTCCGGCAGTTTGCCGACGATGGTGTATTCGCCACGATCTTCCGGCAAGGTCGACAGGCTGTCCAGTTCCACCCCCAACGGTTGCAACACGGCCTTGAAAGGTGTGCTGCGATTGCGGTCTGCATATTCGATATTGCCACGCTCGACCAGGATGTGGTCTATCATCACCCGCGGCATGCCGGCATCATCCGGCTCTTTGTCTTCATTCAACTTGGCAATCAGGTCTGCCCAATTGAGCTTGCCATCAGGCGCGATATCCAGCGTGACTTGCGGGGCAGTTAAGCGGATGTCTTTCAAGCGCCAGGCAAAATGCAACAAGCCGCTTGTTTCCAGATTGAGGTACAGCCTGTCAAATCCGGCCAAGGGTGCATCATTGAGGCGAGTCAGGCGCAGGTGGTCTATGGTGAGGATCAGGCGCAACGGGTCGAACTTGACCTGCTCAACATTGAGGTGGCTTGCCAGCTTGTTTTCCGCAATCCACGGCAAAATACGTTTTGCTAAAGGGTTGACCGCAAAATAGGCAAAAGCCAGGTAAGCCAGGTAAGCCAGCAAGGTGATTGCAACAATCCTGAATGGTTTACCTCGTACTATATTTTTGATTTTTTTCAAGCGACAACTCCGTCAAGCATTACATCGATCAACCACTAATTATGCCAAAGTATATTAGCTTCACTCCTGCACAGCTACAGGCATTTCAGTGCTTGATAGGTGAAAAGTGCGCTTCCGGAGCTACTCAGGCACAAGCCTTCAGTCGTCTTGATAGATATCACGCCGGGTAAGCGGCAGTGCTGGTGGCTTGCCGTCTTTGCGCACAGCCAGAATCTGGTAGATGCCGGTAGCGCCCTGTTCAAACTGCAGGGCACATCCCGTCATGTATAGTCGCCAGACGCGGTAAGCACGCTCGCCGACCTCTGCAATTGCCTCCCTGGCTCTGGCATCAAGCCGACTCACCCAGTGGCGTAAAGTCAGCGCGTAATGGGGTCGCAGGCCATCTACATCGACAATCTCAAAGTCAGCCTCTTCCATTCTACGCAGTACGTTGCTGATGGTATCCAGCTCGCCATCGGGGAAAACATGCTTATTGATAAAGCGTGTAGAAATGCTGTTACCCCACCCGGCCTCATCGCTGGTGATGCCATGGTTCAGGAATACGCCACCCGGCTTGAGCACCCGGTGCACAGTATCAAAGTAGGTTGCCAGGTTTTTTAGTCCGACATGTTCAAACATGCCGACGCTAACCACTTTGTCGTAACTGGCTGCAACCGGCAGGTCACGATAATCCAGCCACTCGACCTGAACCTGATGCTCCAGCCCCTGCTGCCGTATCATTTCACTGGCATACTGGTGTTGTTGTCGGCTAAGAGTGATGCCATGGGCATGCACGCCATAATGCCGGGCCGCCCAGTACACCAGCGCACCCCAGCCACAGCCGATATCAAGCAAGGTTTCACCGGGATGCAACCGCAACTTGCGGCAGATAAGATCCAGCTTGTTGGTTTGCGCCGTATCCAGATCCTGTTCCGGCGACTCAAAATAGGCGCATGAATACACCATGTGCTTATCCAGCCATAACCGGTAAAACTCGTTGGAAACGTCGTAATGAAATGCGATGGAATCCGCACTGTTTTGCTGCGGCTGAGTGCCTATTGATGCAATTTTATTGGCTGTGAGTCCCGTTGGCAGCGGGGCATTGAGTTTTAACACATCCCACGCCAGCGCCGCTCTCTCGGTCACCTGCAACTTCAGGGTTTCCAGGTAATACCTGAGCTTCATGGCCGCATTAAAGTCGCCTGCAACCTCCACATGTCCTTCAAAATACGCCTCGGCCAAACGCACTGGGTCACGATAGAACACCAAATCGCGCAATACTTTGGGATGCCGGAATGTCAGGGTAAAGGCCGGTTCCTCATTGCCTATCCGCAACAACTTGCCATCCCACAAGTAAATGGCCAGCGAGCGTGGATAATGCTGGAATAAGCGATAGATGATGCGCTTGGCAACTTCAAGATCGCTGTTTACATTTTTTTCTTCATCCAGATCAGACAACATGGCGTCCTCCCCATCACAGAAATATCAGTTTCTTCGCTTATTACTCCAGTAGCCATGCACAAAAAATCTATTCAATTCGACTAACCTGCTTACTAAATTGTTCCCAAGCCGGCATTGCAACCCGCTGCCCTTGTGCAGTTTCAAGCCTGACTCAGGCTGACTCTGCCAATTTACTATTGATGGCAGTAATGAAAGGCCCCAGTTTGGGTGGATTAGGCTCTATATCCACCCGGATGCCATATTTTCCCAGCGCCACGGTGCACACCGGGCCGATGGAAGCCACCAGGCTACGGTTCATGCTCGCTTGCAATGCGGCTTCACGCCCCAGTTGCTGGGCAACGGCAAACAGGTTGTACACCTGCGATGCACTGGTAAAACACACCACGTCGACGCTAGCCGCATCCAGCGCATCCATCAGGTCCACCATAGGCTTGGTATTTTCCGGCAGGCTCCAGCGATAAGTCGCAATCTCCATGACCTGCGCACCTCGCTCTTCAAGCGCTTTTTGCAGCTCCCAGTTGGTATCACCATAGCGCTGTACCACCACGCGCTTACCGGTAATAGGCGCTACATCCAGCTCGGCCAGCACCTCGGCCGTGGTGAATGGATCCTTGGCTGTCAAATCAATACGCACATTGCGTGAACGCAATATCGCCGTAGGTTTGGGCCCACGCACCACCACCTTGGTGGAGGCAAGAATCTGCAACAACTGTTCGGTGATACCAAGGGTGTCTGTGGTCGCAAACAGGGCTTTCACCCCAACCCCCGTCTGGAAAATGAATATATCCGGCACATTCGCCTGCCAGCCATTGACCAACTGCGCGATCAGCACCGGGTCGATATCAGGAATTTCCGCCAGCGCAGGGGCAGAAAAAGGGGTACCCCCATACTTTCTCACCAGGTCGGCCAGTTGCTCACCGGCACGGTTTTCCATAATGGCAATGGTTTTATTTTTCAATGTTATGTTCCCGGAAAGTTAATCCGACCAGCAGATCGGCGTTGCATAGTGTCATGGCTTTTAGTTTAAAACGTTTAATTTGGTGAACTCAAGCAATATCCGGGATATGTATCACTGTGCATTTCGCGGTCATTGGACAGTAACTTGACTTTCAAGAAAACCGGCCTAGAATTAATCACTTGCGTTTATTGATTCTTGTAACTATGGCTTTGCCATGGAAGCGAGGCATATGTTAGATGTCAGCGGTACGACATTCTCGGTGCATTATTCGATAACAGCCAGGCCCAATTGTTCATTGCCCCCGGCCACCTGCCTTTGTGTCTTTTCCATTGTAGCTTTTATTTCCCTCAGCGTTGCCATTGCCTTCACTTTGATAGGCGCATGGCCGGTATTGCCATTTTCCGGCATTGAGCTTGCGGCCCTGGGCTGGGCATTTCATGACACCTATCGGCACGCCAGCGATTATGAGCGCCTGACCATAGACCATAGCAAAGTAGTGCTGGAACGCCACGACCACAAGCGTGATGACCGCATAGAGCTCAACAGTTGCTGGGCGCGCGTCATCATGGATCTCATGCCCAACGGCAGTTGCCGACGCCTGGCATTACGCTCACATGGACGGGAAATTGAATTCGGACATTTCCTCAGCGGCGAAGAGCGTTATGCCATAGGCAAACAACTCAAATCCCGCTTTGCCAGTGCACAGGTATTCATATGAAGGGAGCAATAATATGAACAAATCCGTCATATCTTTCATGGCCATCCTGCTGACTTCATGGGCTGGCAAGGCGTACGCGGCTTACCAATTCAACCTGCAACCTCCCGAGACTTTTATCGCGCGCCAGATTTACGACCTGCACACCCTGATCCTGCTAGTCTGCCTGGCGATTTTCGTAGTGGTGTTCGGCTTCATGTTCTATTCAATTATCAAGCACCGCAAATCATCCGGCCGTGAGGCAGCGCATTTTCACCAGAATGTAAAAGTGGAAATTCTGTGGACAGTCATCCCTTTTTTCATCCTTGTCGGCATGGCCTACCCTACCACCAAAACCATATTGGAGATGAAAGACACCAGCGAGTCGGACATGACCATCAAGGTCACAGGCCATCAATGGACCTGGCAATATGAGTACCTGGGCGAAGGGGTGCGCTACTCGAGCAGCCTGGCCACCACTCAGGACCAGATTGACAATAAGGCTGAAAAAAGCGCTCAGTACCTACTGGAAGTAGACAAGCCCATGGTAGTGCCAGCAGGCAAAAAAGTGCGGCTGCTGCTTACGGCCGAAGACGTGATTCACTCATGGTGGGTACCCAGTTTCGGTGTCAAACAGGACGCTATTCCCGGCTTTATTAAAGACTCCTGGATACGCGTGGAAAAACCCGGCATATACCGCGGCCAATGTGCCGAATTATGCGGTGTCGGGCATGGTTACATGCCTATCGTGGTGGAAGTCCTTGCACCAGAGCACTACACGGCATGGCTTGCTGAACAAAAAGCTGCTGTAGCTGCCAGCGAAGCAGCCGCAAATAAAACGCTCTCCCTTGATGAGTTGAAAACGCATGGCGAAAAAGTGTACACCACCAATTGTGCTGTATGTCACCAGCAAAATGGTGCGGGCATAGCAGGCACATTCCCCCCTCTCATCAATGGCACTGCCTTCAGCGGTAACTCAACGCAAAACACTCGCCTGGCCGAGCTTGGTTTCTGGAAAGACGGAAAAATTGTCTTGGGACCGAAGGAGCAGCACATCAAGATTGTACTGAATGGCATTACTGGAACAGTCATGCCTGCGTTCGGCAAGCAATTGTCTGACCTGGATATTGCTGCGGCAATCAGCTATGAGCGCAACAGCTGGGGTAATCAAACAAGGGACTCAATACAACCGGCAGATGTGGCTGCGTTACGCAAATCTGCTAATAAATAAGGAGAGCACCATGTCTACCGATGCCATCAACAATGCACACAGCGCTAAACATGCAGGCGGGTTATTGCGCTGGCTCAGCACGACCAACCATAAAGATATCGGTACTTTATACATGTGGTTCAGTTTCGCCATGTTCCTGTTTGCAGGTGCGCTGGCCATGCTGATACGCGCAGAACTTTTCGAGCCGGGATTGCAACTCATGCGTCCGGCATTTTTTAACCAGCTCACCACCATGCATGGGTTAATCATGATTTTCGGTGCCATCATGCCGGCCTTCGTCGGCTTTGCCAACTGGCAAATCCCCCTGATGATAGGCGCACCGGACATGGCTTTCCCACGGCTTAACAACTGGAGTTTCTGGTTACTACCAGCAGCAGCGAGCTTGCTGCTGGTATCTTTCTTTGTGCCGGGCGGATCTATTTCAGGTGGCTGGACCATGTATCCCCCACTCTACATACAAGGCGGCGTAGCGTATGACATGACCATATTTTCGCTGCACATCATGGGGCTGTCTTCCATCATCGGCTCCATTAATATCATCACCACCATACTCAATTTGCGCGCACCCGGCATGACGTTGATGAAAATGCCGATGTTTGTGTGGACCTGGCTGATCACGGCCTTTCTGCTGATCTCAGCCATGCCGGTACTGGCTTCTGCATTGACCATGCTATTGACCGACCGCCATTTTGGCACCTCGTTCTTCAATGCTGCCGGTGGTGGTGATCCAGTGATGTTCCAGCATATCTTCTGGTTCTTCGGGCATCCCGAGGTATACATCATGATCCTGCCTGCATTCGGCATACTTTCCACCGTCATTCCGACCTTTTCGCGCAAACCGTTATTTGGCTATCACTCCATGGTATATGCCACCGCCGCTATCGCCCTGCTCTCGTTCATTGTATGGGCGCACCATATGTTTACCGTAGGCATGCCGGTGGCCGGCCAGTTATTCTTCATGTATTCCACCATGCTCATTTCTATCCCAACCGGGGTGAAAGTGTTTAACTGGATTGCCACCATGTGGCGAGGCTCGCTCACGTTTGAGACGCCCATGCTGTTTGCGGTCGCTGTCATCTGCCTGTTCACCATCGGCGGTTTCAGCGGACTGGTGCTGGCTATCGTGCCGGTGGATATCCAGTTGCAGGATACCTATTATGTGGTGGCGCACTTTCACTATGTGCTGTTTTCAGGGGCGGCCATGGCCATCATGGCGGGGGTGTACTACTGGCTGCCCAAATGGACAGGGCACATGTATAACGAAACCCTGGGTAAATGGCATTTCTGGCTCACTACTATCGCTTTCAACATCACCTTCTTCCCCATGCACTTCACAGGGCTGGCCGGTATGCCGCGACGCATCCCTGACTATGCATTGCAATTTGCCGACTTCAACATGCTGTCATCAATAGGGGCATTCGTGTTGGGCGCCAGCCAATTGCTGTTTCTATATACCGTTGTCAAATGCATACGCGGGGGCAGCCATGCCGGTGACAATCCATGGGAAGGCGCCGACACGTTGGAGTGGACATTGTCCTCCCCGCCGCCTTATCACAGCTTTGAAACCCCACCCACTGTCAAATAAAGGGGATACATCATGGCCACCCAACAAGCCCGCCAGAAACGCGTTGCAGCTCATTACTACCTGCCGGCCCCATCTTACTGGCCGGTTATCGGCTCACTAGCCCTGCTGATACTAGCTATCGGTTTTGTGCTGCTATTACAACAAGTCGCCGCTGGGCAGTACATCATGCTCACGGGCGGCGCCATCCTGATTTACATGGTGTATGGCTGGTTCGACGCCGTTATCCGAGAGAGCGTCCTCGGCCTGTTCAATGACCAGGTCGATGCCTCATACCGCTGGGGTATGTGCTGGTTCATTTTCTCCGAGATCATGTTCTTCTTTGCCTTATTCGGCGCCTTATTCTATGCGCGTAATTTTGCAGTGCCATGGTTGGGCAAGGCCACACTGTTATGGCCCAACTTCGTAGCCACTTGGCCAACAGCCGGGCCGGGCATGCCGGATCCATTCACGCCGATGGCAGCCTGGGGCATTCCGGCTATCAACACACTGATTTTGCTGACTTCGGGGGCAACAGTTACCTGGGCACACTGGGGGCTAAAGAAAAATAACCGGGTACAACTTAAGGCCGGGCTGGCACTGACTATACTACTTGGTGTGATCTTCATCGTATTGCAAATACACGAATACACATCGGCAGATTTCAGCATCAGAACAGGGATTTACGGCACCACCTTTTTCATACTGACCGGGTTTCATGGCGCACATGTCACACTTGGAGCGATTATGCTCAGCGTGATTCTACTGCGTGCATTTGCCGGACACTTTACGCCAGAAAAGCACTTTGCCTTTGAGGCGGTGACCTGGTACTGGCACTTTGTCGATGTGGTGTGGTTGCTACTGTTTATATTCGTGTACTGGATTTAGTATCAATAGAACATGCGAAGAGACTAATAAAATCAATTAGCTTGCTTGAAATTCAAGCCACACGCTGCTCCCTGCGGGAACCCGCGTTGGACTTACAGACATTACAGCTGGCAGTTAAGTCATTTCCAGCTCGGCCCTACTCAACCAGTACTAGGGAAACAACGGATGCTTTGCTGGCCAAACGCCAGAATACTCACCTTCAAGGTGCAGTCTATCCACGAGCTTGCGAACTTCATTAACACGATGAAATGGCACTGACACTATCATCAGTATCTCACCCTGCTCGATTCTCTCTTTCAATGCGTCGAGATCCGAGTTAGTTAAGTTAACCCCCAGCAAGGCCATGCCAATGGCACCGGTGATCACGCCAGAAACGGTAGTAATCGCCAGGATACTGCTCCAGTGGATATCCGTGTACCACATAGGGAAATACTGCGGCGGAAATGCCAGCGCAAGCAGGCCAGCCAGCAGCCCAAGCCCCGCGCCGATGAGGATACCCATCTCTCCTTCATGCAGCGTATCGGTTCTTTCCAGAACATTGGCAGGATGCAACTTGCCCAGATTGGTGCCGGGTTTTGCCAGAAAATGAATATGTCTGTCCTCAATACAAGCAAGCAATAGCTCTTTCCATGCATGTCTTGCGGTTTTCATATCGGGGAACATGAACTCAAGTTTACGTCTCATCTTAACCTCCTTATTGCAAATAATAAGTGGTGTCACGAACTTAAGTCTTTACCATACCATACAAAATTAGTCAAGTAATAAATGCACGGCATCCGGGCCTATCCAGAGATTCAATTGAGTGATAGGAACGATCAGGTCAGCAAGTTGACCTGGACATTCACCAGCATATTTGGCGTTACCAAGCCAGGCCCAATAAAGCTGCCGGAGACTGGGGGCACGGCTTCCGGATCCCTGGCAACCGCAACAGCAATATGCCGATTGCCGGTAACTTCACCAGCTGTCGGGTCAAAACCTTTCCAGCCTGTGCCCGGCAGGTAGACCTCTACCCATGCATGGGTAGTGGCATTGCCAACCTCGGTTGCCGGTGCATGTAAGTACCCGCTGACGAAGCGGCTAGCGAAACCAAGGCTGCGGCAAGCCTCAATAAACAGGGTGGCGTAATCGCGGCAGGATCCGCTGCGCTGGGTTAAGGTCTGGGCAGGCGACTGCACGCCAGCCTCCTCCCGCATTTGATAACGAAAGTTGTTGCTGATGGCCTGATTCAATTTAACCAGCAAAGCAAAGGTCTCCATCCCGTACAAGCCAAGCTGCAATAGCCAGCTGTTGATGGTTTGTTGGTCGTTCAAGAAAACCATCCTCTGAAAAGCCGCAAGGTCCACCTGCTCCCCTTGCTCATACATAAATGGATAGTTCACTGCATACTCGTCAACCAGAAAGTCATAGGGTGCCTGCTCGTAATGCTGAATCACCACCTCACTAGCGATAATCAGTTTATCCGAGCGCTCCAGAAAATTGACCACAGCCAGTGAGTTATCAAACACATCGCGCTGCCATTTGATGGTGTAGTCTGGCGTAATTTTTAACTTGGAAGATTCAATGCGTACATCGTGCCCCTCACGCGGACGCAGTAAAAGCCGATGCTGGTTAAGCGTCACTTCGGTGGGGAACTGATATTCCGTTACGTGTTGAATGCGCAATCTCTGCATTGAGTTAATCCGGCGCCGAATCCAGCTCTTCGACGCGAACCGACATTTCGCGCGGATACAGCGCCGGGCCAAACTGATTGAATATGGCTACATCGGCAGCATCACGGCCATAGGCTACAGTGACACGTCCGCCTCTGGGGTGCGGCTGGGTGGCATCGAAGGTATACCAGCGCCCGCCTACATACGCCTCGAACCACGCATGAAAGTCCATAGGCTCAAGCTCGTGCAGGTACCCCACCACCATACGCGCCGGGATACACAGCCCGCGACATAGTGCGATGCCCAGATGCGCCAGCTCCCGGCATACACCTTCACGCTGCTGGTTCACCTCAACGGCGGACAACTGAAAGTGGATGGAATCCGGATTGAATCGAATGTTGGCTTGTATCCACGCCACGATGGCCGCCACCTGGTCATAGCCGGGCGCAACGCCAGCCACAATTTCCTGGCCAAGGTCGATAAACCTGTCGGATTCGCAATAACGTGTAGGCAACAGATAAGTAAGCACGGCATCAGGCAGGTTTTGCACGTCGTCAAAAGGCGCACCCGGGCTTACATTGATACCGTCGGCCGTCAGGATATCTGCCGATGTGCGTATGGAGAACTCCCCGGGCGGGGCGATCAGCCGCTGGCAAAGATTGCCATAGTTGTCGGTATATTCAACCACAGGCACGCTGGGTTTTAAGGTATAAGACTCTCGTGCCACCCATTGATGCGGCCCGCTACGCGGCCTCAGCATCAAGATAAAGGGCGTATCTATGCTTACATCAAAGGTAATATCACATCCAGTACGAAGCCACACAGCCGTTTTCCTTTATTGATCTAAACATTGCCAGAGCAGGGCATTCTATCGCGCTTTGCGCCACCCAACCCGAAACAATTATTACTGCTGGCACAGGGTCGCGAAAATAGGATAATTCAGGACTTTGCTGTAAGTATTTACCTACATGCTACTGGAATACTCATCGAACTGGCAGCTGAGTAGCTGGTTGGATGGCTGGGTAAGGAATAACTAGCTAAGAGGGTTTGGTGCTGATGGGTTGATGCAGGACTAGGGTTTCAGTCGGTCTCAATGATAAGACCATAATAGCCATATCGTCGGAAGCGCCCATACCGTTTGGAGTTCAGGGTTACCCCCGCGCATGCAGCATCGTCATGACTATCGAATATCACCAGGAACTCACGTTTTCCTGCAAACAAAGGGGGCAAGCTACGCTTCTCTACCGATGCAATTTTTACATGCTCACCAAGAAAACTATTTAGCTTTGTTACCACTTCATTATCTGGGATGGAGGCAGAAATTTCATCCAGCAACTGGAGGAAATTCTGAGCGAATGAACTATTCATGCAACTTTCTAATTTAAGTACTTAACTTAAAGCAAAAACAAACTGGCTGAATGCACAACCAGGCGTGACATGTATTTAATCCAGGGACTCTTCTACCAGCGCTACCATTTCACTCGGCCTAATGGACAACGCTTTGGAAAGATGGCAAATCGTCAGCAGCGAAGGCTGCCTTTTGCCACGCTCAAGCATAGATACAAAGCTTCTATCCAGGCCGGACTGCAGTGCGATGTACTCTTGCGAAAACCCTGCTTTCTCTCTTTGCTGCTTCAAAACTAACCCAAACTTGATGGATATATCAGCCATTTATTCGTCATTTCCATTCAAAAAAACCTGTAATGGATGCTAACCAACTATTGCCTTTTTATGAACGGACTATTGTCACCTTGATGCATTTATCTTAACTCCGTCGCTAATACACATCGCCTGCTAAGTAGGCTTTTTTAATGTGATTTTTAAAAGCTTAAGGAGTAATATATCCAATTAGCCTTGCCGTTATAACAATAAGGTGCACCATGATTAAAAGCTCAGCTTTTAGCGTAGTACTGAAAAGACTCAGGAAACAACTTGGTGTTTCGCAAGAGGTTCTTGCCCAAGAGGCCGGCCTGGATAGAACCTACATTTCACTACTAGAACGTGGCGCACGTTCGCCCAGCCTCATCACCATCACACTGCTCGCAAAATCCCTGCAGATACAGCCTTCAGAGCTATTGCGGATGATAGAGGCAGAAAATAAAAATCACTCTTCCGTATTTGACGTATCACCCTCCATCAATGACGATGCTCAACGGCTATCTGAAATCATCAATTCAGGGCGTGTCATTGTGTACGCGTGTGAGCCGGACTCAAGCTACCATGTCACCTTCATCAGCAATAATGTGACGAAGCAATTGGGCTTTAATCGAGATGACGTGCTGAATATCGAAGGTTTCTGGAAAGACCATATCCATAAGGCCGATTTACATAAAATCACTAATCGTTTTGCGCGGCTGTTAGATCATGACTATCAAACCGACGAATACCGGATAGAAATCGCCAATGGTGAATGGCGCCTGATCGCGGATGAGTCGATGCTAATCCGTGATGAATCTGGAACGCCCAAAGAAATCATAGGGTTTCTTTCAGACGTGAGCGATGTCATTAAATAGACGTAAACACAGTCAGAACCCTGCCGTTTCAGATTCAATCAAGCCTATGAACTCAGACGCCTTAAAACCAAGGGCAAGGGATATTTTCATCACAGTACCTAAACTAGGCTGCCGTAAATTGCGCTCAAGCATCGAGATATACGTCCTGTCCAGCTCCGTCATAAAAGCCAACTCCTGCTGAGAGACACCCTTTTGCGCCCGCAGGCTTTTCAGTGTTTTGCCGTAAATACCTAGGTCAAACATATCGCCAATTGGCCTTGAGGTTGAGAATTTTCGTTCCTCAAGGGTAGTGGTTGACTCCAATCATGACAACAGACAAGAGTCCAACGGACTATTGTCCACCTGCCGATGAGCCGCCTAACTAAGCATACTGGCACCATGCAACCATGACAAAATGTAAAAACATGTATCCACAAAAACCTATTCCGCCATTCAGCATCAAACCAGCCAAAGAGGAGGAATACATATGCTATTAATATTTTTAGGCCTGCTGCTGGCGATTTTGCCATTAGTGATGACCACTGCTTTCCCCCACCTGATGGTGGTTAGCATATACAGCAGTCTGGTATTTCTGGCAGCACTGGCCTGGGCGGTATTGGTGATTACCATTATTGCGCGTCGGCAAAGAATTGCAGACTGGAGACATGCCAGGAAAGCACGCAAGCCATCCAAAAAGATCAAGCTAAACTAGTCAAACACTAACACTTACCAAGTTCGACCAACTCGACGACCAAGATCATCAATGTTGCCAAGTGGATATTGATTAAGATGTATAAGCTCAGTATGTTATAAATCTATGCGCTGCTTTGCGCGTCTTTATCCGTGTACGCTGTCGACACTTCATCGACATACTTCAAAACGGCTTTAGCATTTGCCCTAACTACTTCTGAGTCTTTTTAATCCTATTTCCTGCGGTCAAAATAGGGGTTATACCCAAGAGATGGTATTGGACTACGAATGTTTGCATCACAAAATATCGAAAAAACTGTCAGGGTTTGATTGATAGAAGTAATGATGTCTTTTAGGTGATCACTTCTTTTGGTAAAGCCAAGTACCTCAAACTCATGGGCTTGAAGGCCAATTAGGCTCCGATAGTCGATCAGGTAGTTCACTACATTATTCTGCATGGTTCTCATAATAAGTCCTCCAGATAGAGTTTTAACTCTATCAACTCAGGGGATGCATTGATGTAGGCCTTTTGCTTTATATTTTTTGTTTTTGTCCTACACCTTTTGCCCCCAGACCAGGCGTCCAATCGGACGTCAAAGTCAAGGCCATGGGCTTCATTGCCAGCCCAAATCCGAGCAAATCCCTGCTATTTATTCCACGCCCCCTGCGGGGATTGACAGACATTTAGGTTTACAGCTGGCTTGGCCGTTTGTTCTTATTGATTGTTGTGAGCTGGGTATCAGAGCGTTTTTTACTTGAGAGGCAAGGCACTGGGAGAAGAATAATCCAACATGTGAATGGATGTTAACGGAAGAAGGAAGGAAACGAAAAATATCCAAACAATCGGTTATAAAGTTACAAACGATTTGAACCTAGACCACCATTTGATGGCCTTGTAACTTACTTTCTTATCTTCATTAGATATGGGTTCGTGGCCAGTTCTTTTCCAGGGCTTCAGGATCAGCAACCCGCTTGCCATGCTCAACAGAGTTGTTTTTCCTTAGAAATTCCAGCTCATGAGAAATTAACATTTTAATAAGGATCACTGCACCAAATAAGCAAATACTCATGAATATTTCAGTAATCAACACCCAGAAGTCCCGGCAAATGATTGTGGTAATAGGCGATGAGAGGCACAAATCAGAGAGGGAATAGAGCAGTTTTATACTTTCCATTTTAGAGACCTTTTTTTAGTTTGCATTGACTATGGATAAAAGTAAGTTGCCCCTAGAGTATGGCTGTGGGCTTTACCGATCCGAGCCCTATCAATGATGGTTGTTATGAGGATTGTCTTTGTGAGCTTCGCTCACTAGCTTGTTGAATTCTTCTTTGAGCTGCTGGTACTTAGCCTCAGCAAGGTCTGACTCCGTACGCGCAAGTCTTGCGTGTGCTAGTTCAGCTATAAGATGACTTACTTTTTCTTCATAAGCGTCTGTAGACATTTTCCCTCCTTTGCAAGGTTATTAAGCCCCCCAAGTACAACAAAGAAGAAAAAAATTACATTTATTTTAATAAATTTATGTGTGAATAATAATCGCATTATTCACACATGTGAAGTGGCTAAAGCCTTGAAATTGCCGCCCTTCCAAAACTCCCACATAACAATCAGAATTTATCTGATATTGACTAAAAAACCACTCATTTATTCTTGATCTACATCAGTTTTAATTTTTGTTAACTCAATTTTTTGGTGTGGAAAAATATGATCATGGATAAGGCTTTTTATCTTCTTATCGCATTAGTTCTTTTTGGCCCAGTCGCCAGCAGATTTGCATCTGACGTCAGCGGTATTCAGAAAGCGGAATGGCCGCAGTACAAGCCAAACAGATAGAGACTGATGGTAAGAGCAACTAGGGTTGAGCACCCCATACCCCAAAATTATTGATCCTGAGGCTTTAGTGTAGATCTGAATTTTTCAGCAAGATCTTGCTGTGAAGTGTCGTCATCAACTATATCAAGTGCTTTCCAGGTGTGCTTTTCCATTGTTTCGCGGTCAGCAACGAGCTTTCGATTCTCGACTAATTTCTTATTACGTCTAAATTCTAGCTCGTGGGAAATGTAGACTTTAATGCAGATCGCAACACCGAGCAGACAGATGCCTATTGCAACTTCAGTAATACGCATCCAGAAGTCATGGCAAATTAGCGTGGAAATAGACGATGAAAGACAAAAATCAGTAAGGGCGTAGAGCTGTTTTATACGTTCCATATAGAGGTCTTCTAATTTTTTAGTGAGTATAGATCAAAGATGCTGAACATGCAGGACCAGCAAAATATCACTCTTACTCACGTCGTCAGCATTGCTTCTGAGAAACTTGGGTAACCAGCGTTGCCCGAAGCTAGTCTTATTCAAGGCCATTCAAAATGATCAAATCGTCATTCTGACTCTTCACCACGCTGGATAGCTCCCGCTTAATGAGTGTGGGGCTATCCAAATTGGAAACTTCGGGTTTAATTACTACCAAAACTCAAACGCCCTCAGAGGTCAGCCACGGGTGGAAGTCAGTTACAAACTGGAGAAAGCTGGCAACAAATATGAATAGTAGCGAAGTGCAAAAGATACTTGGAGAGCCCGAGAGACTGGACGGCGGAACTGTTGCTAATTGGTATTACCAGAATGGCGGAACTGTAATTTTTGTCAACGAAACGGTTCTTCGGTGGATAGAGCCTCGAAAGTAACATCGGGCGTTTTACCTAATTATGCTCACCGCATTTAATTGTCGTCAACAATTCAGTAAATTCCATACCTTATCGTAACGCAAAAAAAATGCAGTTTTATCTTGATCGTTAATTTACGAAAGGTCATTATGAACATGATCCTCAAATAATGATAAAAAAATGGCTGCTCATAAGTTACATATTGCTGGCAAAACGGTTCGATTACATGGGAGTTTAATTGATCCAGACTTCAGGACTCAGCGAGTATTATGTTCCGATCCTTGGGACTTTGTTTCTTTATGGCTTAAGAGAGAGCACCAGAAAGATGCTTTATTTTATTGGGAACAATCTCAACACTTTTTTAATGCGTCTAAATCATTATCGGAACTATCCTCTCCGCTCACCTCCTACTATTGCTTTCTAAATGCAACAAAAGCGCTTTTAACTGCCAAAAAGCAAAAATATACTGAGAGCCATGGGGTTGGGGGTCGATCTATACCAGGCCATAAGTCATTATCCAACGAAATTGTCGATTTTCAGGGCGGAGGCATCTTGCCTAGCCTATGTGCCTATTTGGCAGAACCTGATAATGCAGGAAAAAATTTCACACTCAAAGATCTATTCTGGCAAATGCCCTTCATACATCGGGCTTTTTGCCTCACGTATAAATCCTCCACTGAGTTATTCATTCCTTTAGAAAATAATTGCTTCATGAGGAAGGATGACTCCAAAGAAGCTTGGTTCCAAGCAGAAATCAACAAACGTTATATAAATGCTCATTCAGCTAAAGTTGTCAAACCAGGCTTTGAAATTTTTGAAGAAAATGGCAAATATTTTATACGCCGTAAAAGAAGATTCCGTTGGTCAGGACGAGAGATAGAAAATAGTATTTCATTATTTATCACTTACCATAAAACCATTAGAAGAAGGATAGTACCTATCTACTCATCCGAGAATCGTTGGTATTTAAAAAAATCTGTTACGGGGCATGACACATTAGTTAACTCACAATTGACTTTAATTTTTGCTGCTATGCATAGACTAAGTGAATTAAGTAGATATGACCCAATTGCATTCTCTGGTCATTTTAATGTGAATCACAATTGGTTACTTTCAGAATTTATTCGAACGGCCCCAAGCCAATTTGTATATGGTATGGCTTCCGAAATAACTGGTTTAGAATTTATACGCCCAGATGCATTTTAATTTTTGCATAGTAGTATGAATTTTTTCATAAGGTACTTTCTCTTTTGAAATGTGAGATTTGCTAATTAAATAAAATAAATCAACGGTAGAAATACACATTGGATTGTGTAGGAGCAAAAAATAAACAGGGGAAATTCATGGAGCAGGAATATAAGCACTTTGCCGCGCTATACCTTTTGAATGACCAATTTGAAAGCTTACCTGCTTCATTGCTTCCAGAAGACGTAAGAATACCTATAGCAGAAAACCTTGGTATTACGGGATTCGTTATCCAGTTTCAAGATGATCCACATGACCCGACCTGGAAGGATGTTATTGATCATATTAGCTCCGCCCCCATTACAGTTTCTTCTCAACGTCCAGGTTCCTTAGTATTCTTAAGAAGTAATGGCAAAGCTTTTATCTTGTCGTTTGGTATGGGATGGAGAAAAATTGAGCTGAATTGGATCGTTTTAAATTTTGGTAAATTAGTGGCTTTAAACGCCATTCCTTTTGATCAATTAAGCGGTCTCAAACTTGAACAAGTCCTGAGTACATGGCACCAGTCAATTGAAAAATCTCCCCAGCCAAGTGTAGCCAGCTCTTTTGGCATGGAATACGACAGAGATTTGGTACATGACGTTGAAGGAAAACCTGCCAATACTTACCTGAGTCTGTTCGGAGCCCACATAAAAGGGAGTGACGCTTTACATTTCCAGTTAGATTTCAACAATATAAAAAATACACTGGATTGGTCTGTAAGCCTTTACAACAGCTCAACCTATAAAAACGTTTGGCCTGAATTTAATTATATGAGGATTATTACGATTCAATCTGAAATTGATCAGCTTGATTCAATATTAAATTCTTATTTATCTTCCATACCTAATGACTTGATCCTTGCATGCCCTTTGTCAAAAAAGATTGACACCGAAATACCAAGTTTTTTTTGGGTAGGAAGAAAGACTAAAGGCAAAGCTGGTTCCTCAAATCCCTTAAGTCCATACATATATTTACATAGTTGGTATACCTTTCTCCAAGGTCATTCTTCCAGTCCATCTGTTGCAACTTCAAAATCTACACCTGTCCATTTAATGAATGAAAGTGGACACGATATAGCGATAGTTAGAATTTATGACTGTATATGTTTTGAAGCTTCATTAAATAACAAGACATATTTCTTATCTGGAGGAAAGTGGCACGAGGCTGACATTGATTTTGTGACAGAAGTACAAAATTATTTACCTAATATTCAAGCTGGAAAAGTTGGTACTTTATCAAGCTGGCTAATGGGTGAACCTGAAGAAATTTATAATATAAGGTGCTGTGCAGAAAACAATCTTTGGTTATTCGATCAAAAAATGGTGATGCATGGCGGTGGGCAGTCGAAATTTGAAATCTGCGATATGTTTGATGAGACTACGAACACCATGTATTTTGTCAAAAAAATATCTGGATCCAACAATTTTAGTCACTTTGCAGAACAAGTAAGAAATTCTATAAGACTGATCTACTCACCTGACCCCACATTCAGGAATTCTGCTATAGCTAAAATAAAAACTGCTCATCCCACTCTAAACTTTAACTTACTGTCAACGCGTCCTCATATTGGACAAATAAAAATATCTCTAGTATCGATGGGCTCGGGTATAAATGACTTTCCTTTTTTTGCTAAGCTATCTTTGATGAAGTTACACAAAGAATTGGATTTAGGGGGGCATGAGGTGGAATTTCATCAGGTTTAGTTTTTCAAGCTCTAACCGCTGCGGCCTCACGCATAGAGTCTGGACGTGAAGGAAAGGTGATTAGTCTTGTCACGTTTAGATGTAACAAAGGCCTATGCCGAAGCATAAGCCTTTGTTTTATTGGTGGGCTGTGCGGGGATCGAACCCACGACAAACGGATTAAAAGTTTTCGTAATTAACTGATTTATAACAATTAACTCTCGCCATCACTCGCTAATGATCGTGAAAACATCATATTTCTGTCACGTTTTTTGAATGGCCGCTATCGGCCTACACCGGAAACTCATTATTAAAAAATAATTCTCAATAGCTCCAATATTAATGGCACTTAAACTACAATCAAATTTAATCAAGGAATGTCTGCATATTAATAGTAGACAGAAGGAAAATTGAAACGAGATAGGATAGGGCTTTGAAGACAATGTGCCTCCAAAATTCAAAATCAATATTAAAGACCCATAATATTGACTATTACCCTTATAAACCATGCACTCTGTCCAACTGCTCGCTATAGTTGAGGTTCCGCACGATGAACGAGTGCGCTGCCAAGCGAATGGCTGCAATCATCCCGTGTTCCGCCGAATTCACGTTGTCCAAGATGAGTCCGGAATTCACGTTTACGGCTCCGAATGCTTCAAGAAGCTATTCCTTGGGCTGCCAGTTGCATCTTCGACTCCTGCCTATACATCGGCAGAGGGCCGTTCTCTGACGGATGAAGAGCGGCAGCTACTCATCGAGAATACTGCACGACTTATTCAGCAGTTAGAAGCAGAGTATCAAACTGAAATTGCGAGAAAGGCTGCTTTTGCTCAAGCCACTGCACGCCCTGCCCCAGATATGCTGCCTTCCCCCACGTCTCACCAAGGCAAACGAACCAACCCTCCAGCAGAGTGGCTTGTGGTTGAAGCACAGGCCAAAGCAACAGTGCGTTCAAAGTACGGCGTCGACCCAGAACTTCCTGGCTGGCACGGCATCGTCCTTATGGAAATGAAGCGTATCGTAGGCAAAAAACTGGACTAATCCATCGGTCAGCCAGCTCTCCCGCAATCATTTGCTAATATATGCCAAAGCTAAATAAGATTGTCACGCCAATAATATTTTTAGATTTGTCCTTTTTTGAAGTGTTCATCGGTAATACTTTTTTTCTTTTTAATTGCTTTAATAACTGGCGCATTAACTATCCCGTCTGGAATCAAAGGATCGTCGTCACCCGTCAATACCATAAAATCGTAGTCATTTTCACTTATCTGCCATGCAGGCTTTACTGTTAACGATTTTTTGATCAAAAATAAATCCCGGATGATCTCTGGCTCCATTTGATTGGTTAAGAAGTAAGCTGGTAGCAGGCAATAAGCACCCGCTTCCTTGTATGCAGCTAAGAACATATTGAGATTTTTATCGTCTGCCGGAGTCATGGTATTTATTCTGGATACCATTAAAAACTGACCCGTTTCGCTAACTTTTTCATAAGCTTCAATGTTTGTTCCTATATGTATACGATAGTGTGAAGGATTTTTTTTATCTACACCGGTAATGATACTTACACGTAGTTCTTCATTAACATCCCTCTTCCCAATTCGCTTTAACCATCCCTCAAATATATTTCTCGCACTTTGTTGATCTCTAAACATTAGACCTATGCATGGTGGGAACTGCCCCTGTGGATAGACCATAAAGAGGGAACCACTCCATTGGGCTTTATTCCATTCAGATATATCGATTAGAGATAATAGTTTTCGCTCATGATGCTTTATGTTATCCATATTTCTAACACTATCAGGAGCATCTCCCTCACCAACTGAATATGAGTTATTTGATTTTTTCTTTAGGTTTTTTGAGTTCCACTTAATTTTCCGCAGAAGCGGGTAGGCATCATCCTGAATTGAATTATTTAGCTTTGAAAGATTTATCCAGTCCAAGTTGCCAAATACATTGTGACTTAAGGTAATGATGTCTGAAAATATCAATGCCCTGCTAATTACACTCTCTTCCTCAAGAAGGCTTTTAAAGTGTTCAAAGCCTCCATCCAAAAAAGTAGTCTTTCTTAACAATTCAAGTATGCAGTCCCGAATGAAATCTTTGAAATTGTGAATTTCATCTGTCGTGTTAAATGCAAAGTTTTTCTTATGAGATATTACTAGGTCAAACTCCTTATTATCGACATTCAATTTGAGACCAAACTCACCGATAAACTTATCATCAGCATTTATTGCAATTGTAGGGTTCTGTTTATGTGGTGTTATGCCGCCTGATAGACTAGTGGCTAAGAATGCTTCTAGGGCACCTATAATTGACTCACCGATTAAGATTGATGATTCATCTTGGCCCACTGTAGTTTTTAGAGTCATTCCTAGAACATTACTTGATAATATGATCTTCTCGCCCTCATAAATCTGGGGATCATTCATCAGTTCATCATTTACAGGCTGTGCGGAGAGTGTTTCGTAAAATTTTTCAACCTCTTCTAATGCACAGTCTCTAGTAAACCAAACATCTCCTTTTAGCTTTTCTATATGGCCAAGTGCAAATAGCATTGCCCCCTCAGAGCAAACTAGTCCAACTTGATCCAATACGTATGGAATTTTGGTCATTTCTGCAAGCTGATCGAGGTTTAGGCGTAAGAGCAACATAGATATAAGTGCATCTATATTTACTATAAATTCTCCGTAGCTTTTTTCCTCTTCCTCATCTAAAGATAAATGTGAACTGATAAAGTTATTTAGTGAAATACTAAACAAAATATGCGGAACCCGCCCCAGTTGTAATTCAATGTAAGCTAGTTCTTTTGATGCAATTAGTCCAATTGACATCATTGAACCAGAGCTCTGATGTTCCGTAATACAAATCGATAGCGCAGCAAGCAAACTAGATCTGGCAGCCCAATAAAGCCCGGCAGATTTATAACATCCTCCAGAAGCAATCAGGCATCTAACTAAATCGCGCTTATATTCATCTTTTATAAGTTTTTCTTGAGCTTTTCCTAGCAGCTTGATTGCTTCATATAATTTACCTGCTCTAAATTTTTGTATCCCTCTATTAGTTAGCGCAACTCCTGTGTCGCCTTCCGTTGTTCTATCTTGCTGAATTGATACGATAGTGTTGAAGAGATTGTCATAGGCTTGATTTGATGAATACGCATCTCCAATTTCATATAGTATTTCTTTAAAGCTATCAAAAGGATATAAACCTAAACCTCTAGACCCCTCTAAAATCACATTAAACTCTTCAAATACTTCATCTACATCTAATTCCGCATTTTCTTGAAGCTGAACATCAAAAAATTTATGGAAGCAAAGTAAGGTTTTTGCATGTAAAGCGTTATTTGGTCGAGCTTCTTCATTAGCTAAAGTAGTCAACTTTGCTTTTAATGCATTGCGTCTCTCAGCGAGTTTGAATCTTTCATTTGATTCCTCAGTTAATTTGTTACTACCAAAAAGCACATTCCAAAGATTATTAACTAGCTCTATGTCCTCTGTATGTGAACTGGATAAGCCTAGCCTTTCCACATCGTCATAAAGTTTAGATAACTCGGCTATATCGTCATAAACAAAGCATGAAACCCAAGCTTGGCGATAACGAATACGGAGTATCTGTCTTGTATCCCCAACCTTCTCTGCGATTCTCAGGGCAGCCGCAAAGCGACCATCAACCTCACTTCTATTTCTTTCTAACTCACTCGCCAAAACTGCTGACGTTAGGCAGTCTTCTGCTAATTGATAATTTATCCCTGCATATCTTTCTGGGTCAGCAATTTCCTTGTCCAGTGATTGCAGTTCAACTTCTCTGCTTGCATCTAACGGGCCTATTTTTTTAGATGAGTTAAGCTGTAGACTTTCAATTGATAAAGTTGTAGCTGCAATCTCTTGGCAACCGTGATTGAATACTCTATCAATAATCCAACTGCGGTCTAGAATCCTTAAAGGAATGCCAAACTCCTTACCTAAACTATCTTCAATTTCCGCCCTGTCTTTATCTCTGGCAAATTGATTAGTAACAAAGTAAATAAGCTTGTAATCTCTTTCAGTTAGAGCAATTTTTTTAACATCATCTTTGACTTTAGTTTTCCAGTCCTTCTTAGCACTAAAAGCAAAAGCCCATCTATTATTTGCGGCAGCATTTCCTAAATACCATCTTATTGAAATGCTTTCCGAGACAGGGAAAGTTTCCGAATCAACTTTGCTATCTCCACCCCCAGTAGGGCCAGTCTGAGGAACCAAATTAGGACATATTTCTTTTTCCGATACTTTTCTTGCGAAATGTTCAAACTCTTTCTCTTGGCTTCTACTCGTTAAGGTATCTAAGTGGTATTCCAATATATCTTGTGTAATTTTGGGCTGTTCATACTGGATTGAATCCGAGTATTTTTCGGGTCTTCTTTGGCGAAGATATTCTGAGGGCTTGTAATTTCGTGTCATTTTTTAGCTTCGACTCGACAATAGTTAGAGGTTAATTTTATTAAGTGTAAGTTATCGGTAGTTATTCTATGCTATTAATTTGGGTTACGTTTTTTTTGAACCACTCTTCATTTTTTCGAAATAAACGCTTATGAAAAAAGAATTCGGTAAATTCACAGAACAACAAATCCGTGAATTCATATTCGTAATGCCTGGTCTCTTTGAGTCTCGTTCTGCATATCATGCAGAACTTCGTAAGACCCCCTCAAAACTCCCAAAACTTACGCCAGAACCTTTAAATTGGTCTTGGGCTTATGAACTCTCAATGGATGAGCACGTTGCATCTGCGACAGTCGCATTCGGATTAGCTGAAAACCTCACAGCATTTGCTAATTCTGCCGATCCTCAGCAAGCTGTTTTGGATGATTTAAAAACTGATTTACCTGCGGGTCATAAATCTCTTACCAGTATTCAGTCAGTATTAGAATTAACCGAAGGTATGGCACGCTCGATGGAGTGCCTTATCATTTATGGCAAGTACATCAATGAAATTATTGCCGATGTACGAGAGAGTATTCAAGGTTCCGAGGACTGGTTATTTAAAGCCATAAGAATTGATCCCACCGTCATTACTTGCACTACCGCTCAAGACAGACTTTGTAGAGCCATTCTTTTAGATGACCAGCATTTTATGAGTGAACTGCACAAAGCTTTAAAGGGCAAAACTGGCTCCCAGGTCAAATACTTGAATGATTTTAGATTCCTCATGCAGCTTTTACATGAGAGTGAGTCAGGAGAGTTATCCAATGCCAAGATTAGGGACTTAGTTTTCAAGTTGGACATTTATAAAGATGTCGGTGACGCACAGCACAACGTAGCTGAGCTAATTCGCACCCATAAGAAAAAAATCAAACATTTCAAATCCTAAAATGAGATGGCTGAAGAAGCCTCTCATCATGCATACAGTTCATATCCGTTGCAGCAAGCAATTGCATGGCTGCCGATGGATAAGGAATGTATATGCAATCGAATCACATGCCAGGTTCTGGCAGTCAATCCCAAGGTAATGACGATAAACACGGTGACAGCCCAGCCGTCCCCGCCCGCACGGCGCAGCCGGCGGACGGAGTCGGTGGGATGGAACCGGATGCGCCGCCTACTAACAGAGCATCCTATAACAGCAACCAGATAGATCATCAGTCTGTAAATCCTGATAACAGCCTGCCTTACTTCCAAGCCTTAAGGTGGGGTGTCGATACCCTGTACCTGTCCTATCATGGCCTAATTTATCCTCACGTCGACGACAAACTCAAAGCCCTCAAGCTTTTGGCTCAGTCCCCTGACGAACGAGAACAATCTCAAGCTCAATACCTGATAGATAGCCATATATTCGAGGTCAAGGATAAAGGCGCTGGTCGTTTCCCTTACATCTTGGAAGATAAAGCCTTCCGACTTCAGATAGCCCGCAAGCAAAGCCTGCCTTTAGTCTATGGTAGAGTTTCTAGCCATTATCTGGCTCATGCCCTGCCACATGCAGCAAAAGCAGCCCTAACCTCGATTACTGAGCAAATAGGCACTATTGAGGATGATTCCACAGTAAGCCGCATTGATCTGTATGTGGACTTTGTATCATCAGTACAAATGGATAGCTGGTCACGTGAAGCATGGGTAACCCGTGCCAGTGCCATTGATAATTACTCAAGGGATCAGGTCTTCACAGGCTGGGCGATTGGCATTGGTGGCACTTTGATTGCCCGTCTTTATAACAAGACTGAAGAGATCAAGAAGAGCGGTAAGACTTACCTGTTTGAACTATGGCGCAATGCAGGCTGGGATGGTGAGTCTCCTGTATGGCGTTTAGAGTTTGAATTCAAGCGTGAGGTATTAAGCCAGTTCAGGTTAGATACGCTTGAAGCGGTGATGAACAATTTGAATGGCCTATGGAGCTACGCCACTACGGAATGGCTAAAACTCACATTACCTAATGAAGAGGACAAGACACGCTCACGCTGGCCTATCCATCCGCTATGGGGCTATCTGGCTTCGGTCGATTGGGAAAGTGACGGTGGCACACTATTACGTCAATTCACACCTCAAAGATCCCCTAGCGATCAATACCTGTTCGGGCATATGCAAAGTCTGCTCACTTCGTTTATGGCAAAGGAAGGCATATTAGGGTTTGCCCAAGGTCGTGAAGCTTTCTATCAAGCTTTCTATATGTTCTTTGACCGTTGGTGTTATGACAATGGGGTCTATCCAGATGACTTCATAGAAACCAAAGTACGCAAGAAAGCCCGTGACTTTAATACGATCTTCAACACTCCTGATGCAGAGGCTGAGTGGGAAGAGTTGATGAAACGGGCAGACGCATATCGCAGGCAATCAGACGGTGAATAACATGGAAGCGAACAGCTTGCCGTTGCCTGCCGTGCGCTGTCTGTCCAAAGAAGAGGCGGCGTCTTACCTAGGCATAGGTGTGACGCTCCTTAGTGAACTTAATATTCCAGCGGTGAAGTTTGGTCGCCGTCTGGTATATGACGTAGTTGACTTGGATTTGTGGTTAGACGAATATAAGCACAGCGAGGGATGGCGGGCTGGAAAGGAAACAAAATGGCCCAACATCAAGAAGGAATCTACAAAAGGCCTGACTCTAGGTACTGGTGGATCAATGCAACACTCCCGAACGGCAAAAGAGTACGCGAGAGTGCTGGGACTGAAGACCGAGCGGAAGCGGAAGCCTACCTAGCGAAGTTAAAGCTGGATGCCTACCGTGAACACCACTTCGGGATTAAGCCAAATCGCTCTTGGCAAGAAGCAGTAGTGAGGTTTCTTGCAGTCAAGGCCACGCTGCGTGATGTAAAAGGATATCAGGGCATATGCCGTCGTCTAGATCATTACCTAGGCGATAGCATGCTCAACCAGATCAACGGCGATATTATCTGGAGCATCATTCAGGGTGAAATGAAACGTGGCAATGCAATCGCTACTATTAATCGTCATCTGGCGGTGACTAGGGCAATTATGCGGATGGCACGGGATGAGTGGCAGTGGATCGATAGCATGCCCAAGATAAGATTGTTATCGGGTGAAGTTGAAAGAGATCGCTGGCTTACGCGAGATGAAGCAGACAAGCTCATTGCAGCCAGTCCGCCCCATTTAGCAGCCCTCATTAAATTTGCCTTGGCGACTGGATGCCGTGCGAGTGAGATTACTGGTCTGGAATGGAACCGTGTCGATCTGGAAAGACGGACGGCATGGCTGGACAAGACCAAGAACAAAACGCCGCGAGGCGTACCCCTAAACTCGGATGCCATCGAAGTATTGGAATCAGTGATGGGTCAAAGCGCCCGTTATTGCTTCACGTATAAAGGTGAGCCGATTAAGCGCGCGATTACCAATCATGCTTGGTATGCTGCTGTGGAACGTGTAGGGCTGACTGATCTAAGGTTTCATGATCTTAGGCACACATGGGCTTCATGGCACAGGCAAGCAGGCACTAGTTGTGACGAGCTGAAAGACCTAGGCGGATGGAAGTCACGGCAGATGGTGGATCGTTATGCTAAGTTTGCAACCGAGCATTTAACCGCTGCGGCCTCACGCATAGAGTCTGGACGTGAAGGAAAGGTGATTAGTCTTGTCACGTTTAAGTCACGTTTAGATGTAACAAAGGCCTATGCCGAAGCATAAGCCTTTGTTTTATTGGTGGGCTGTGCGGGGATCGAACCCACGACAAACGGATTAAAAGTCCGCTGCTCTACCAGCTGAGCTAACAACCCAAGTTCGCATCAGCAGCTAACTTAACAAGCCAGTAAGCTATCCGATGGAAAGGGCGCAATTATCCTGAAAACACAGGTGCGCGTCAATCTAAACTCTACCTTATTCCAGGAAATCTTCCTTGCATGGCGCGCATCATCTTACCCATGCCACCTTTGGATAGCATTTTCATCATTTTTTGTGCTTCTTCAAACTGGTTTAACAGGCGGTTAACCTCTTGCACCTGTACTCCGGAGCCAGCTGCAATGCGGCGTTTGCGGGTGGCTTTGATAAGCTCCGGCTTGCGGCGCTCCAGCGGGGTCATGGAATTGATGATGCCTTCAATGCGGCGTATTGCCTTGTCGCCGGCATCGCCGCTCATCTGTCCCGCCATGCCGGCCATTTGCGCGGGCATCTTGTCCATAAGGGCTGCCATGCCGCCCATATTGCGCATTTGGGTCATCTGCGCCTTGAAGTCGTCCAGGTCAAAACTTTTGCCTGACTTAATCTTGTCGGCAAATTTCTTGGCCTCGTCCATATCGACATTTTTTTGCGCTTGCTCGATGAGCGAAAGCACATCGCCCATGCCAAGCACGCGTGAAGCCATGCGCTCTGGATGGAAGGGTTCCAGGCCATCTACTTTTTCGCTAACACCGATAAACTTGATGGGCTTGCCTGTGACATGGCGCACTGAAAGCGCAGCACCACCACGAGAATCGCCATCCATCTTGGTGAGCACGATGCCGGTAAGCGGAAGCGTTTCGCCAAAAGCGCGGGCGGTGTTAACGGCATCCTGGCCTTGCATGGCATCCACCACAAACAGGGTCTCTATCGGGTTAAGCAAGGTGTGCAGGTCTTTGATTTCAGCCATCATGGCTTCATCAATGCCTAGACGGCCTGCGGTGTCGAAGATCATCACATCGTAAAAGTAACGTTTAGCGTGATCTAGCGCAGCAACGGCAATGTCGTGAGGCTTCTGGCTGGCGTTGGAGTCAAAGCATTCCACATCCAGGCTTTTTGCCAGGGTTTTTAACTGCTCAATAGCGGCAGGACGATACACGTCGGCGCTGACCAGCAGCACTTTCTTTTTTTGCTCTTTCAGCAGTCTTGCCAGCTTGGCAGAGGTGGTGGTTTTACCCGAGCCCTGCAAGCCCGCCATGAGGATGATTGCTGGCGGCACGGCGGCCAGGTTCAAGCCGGCATTTTGCTCGCCCATGAGCTTGGCAAGCTCTTCATGCACCACCTGGATCACCGCCTGGCCCGGGGTCAGGCTTTGTAGCACCTCACGGCCTTGCGCACGCGCTTTAACCTGGGCGATGAACTCTTTCACCACGGGCAAGGCCACATCAGCCTCCAGCAACGCCATACGCACTTCGCGCATGGCGTCTGCGATATTCTCTTCGCTCAGCCGCGCTTGGCCGCGCAGACTTTTAATAACACCTTGTAATCTACCGCTTAGATTTTCTAACATTGCTTACCTTCATATGCTGGTCATCAAGAATGATGGATATTCTGACTGATAGCTGCTGTATTTTGTTGCAAGGGCATGCGGCATTGATTAACTGCAATTTCGCCTCATGTTATAGTGTGATTAAATCAATTCTGAATTTTAACTCAAACACTCGCATGCAAGCATTACTATCCGATTTCTCCTACTATGTAGTCGCACTTATTTACGCTGCTGTCGCAGTAGGTTATTGGCACAGGGCCTCTAAATCGACCCCTAGCACCAATGCACATTGGCACTCTGTAGCAATTGCAGTCGGCTTGGCCCTTCATGCGTGGATACTTTATATATCCCTGTTCAATGGTGGGCTGAATCTTGGCTTTGCCAATGCGCTATCGGCGATCTTCTGGCTCACGGTGCTGATCTATTGGCTTGCGGATATCCGGCTCAGGATGCATATCCTGCAAACTTTCGTGTTGCCGCCAGCAGCGTTTTTTGTGTTGCTGCAAAAGTTCCTGCCTGAATCCCATCTGCTACCTTATGCAGACCAGCCATTGTTCATGGTGCATTTAATTATCGCCATGCTGGCTTACAGCCTGTTCACCTTTGCCGCACTGCATGCCTTGCTGATGGCCACTGCCGAGCGCAGCCTGCACCAGAAATTCACCTTTATCAAACTGCCGGAGTTTCCGCCCTTGATCGCCATGGAAACGCTGTTGTTCCGGGTGATCACCATAGGCTTTGTGCTGCTGACATTTACGCTGATCAGCGGCATGGTGTTCTCGGAGCAGATATTTCACCAGGCCTTGAAGTTTAACCACAAAAACCTGTTCACCATACTGTCGTGGCTGATATTCGGCGGCCTGTTGCTCGGGCGCTATATCTACGGCTGGCGCGGACGTACAGCAATCCGCTGGACTCTGACTGGCTTTGTACTGTTGTTATTGGCGTATGCCGGCAGCAAGTTCGTGCTGGAAGTATTGCTGCACCGCGTATAACAACAAGTTACCCTCCCGTTTCAAGAGGCCCATGTATTACCGCAGGCTGATTACCGGCCAGCCTTGCTCATCCGCATAGGCTTTCAGAACCGGGTCGGGGTCAACGGCAATCGGCTTATCCACCAGCTTCATTAGCGGCAAATCATTGTGCGAGTCGCTGTAGAACCATGTAGTTTCAAAATCACTCAAGGTTTGCCCACGTTCAGCCAGCCACTCATGCAGACGGGTCACCTTGCCTTGTTGAAAGCTGGGTGTGCCGGTCACGCGGCCGGTGAACTCGCCATCCACTTCTTCAGGCGTAGTGCCTACCAGGTCATCAATGCCAAAAGCCTTGGCAATCGGATTGGTGACAAAGCTATTAGTGGCGGTAATAATCAGCATGACATCGCCATTGGCTTTATGCTTTTCTACCAGCGCCTTGGCTTTGTCTGTCATCATCGGCAGGATTTTGCGCTGCATATATCGCTCATGCAGCTTATCAAGCTCCGCACGCTTGCGCTCGGAGAGCGGTTTTAACTGGAACTCCAGGAAAGCATAAATATCCAGTTCACCCGCTTTATAGTCTTCATAAAACTGCAGGTTTTTAGCCTGGTGCAACTCGCGCTCCAGCAGACCTTCCTCCATCAGGAACTGGCCCCACTGATAATCGCTGTCACCGGCCAGCAAGGTGTTATCCAAATCAAATAAAGCAAGTTGCAAATGAGTTCTCCAGTTGTAGATTCAAAGGTTATTTATTACGTTCAAATGGCAGCACCAACAAGACGCCCACCACAATAATCGCCAGCGCCATGTACTCGGCCGGACCAATCGCCTCGTCTGCGAGCCAGGCACCCAGCAGCAATGCCACCATGGGGTTGACGAAGGTATTGCTGGTAGCTAGCGCAGGCCGCACGTTATGCAGCAAAAACAAATAGGCGCTGTAGGCGATCAGTGATCCAAAAATCACCAGGTATAACATTGCATAAACGGTTTTTGCGCTTAACTGCTGCGGCCATGGCTCGCCCATTAACAGGCTGACCACCACCAGCACCCCGCCGCCAGCCAGCATCTGGGAGGCACTGGCCATGGAGCCGACAGCCATCGGTAGACGCTTGCCCCATACCGAGCCGAATGCCCAGGAGGCAGCAGACAGCATAATCAACGCGGCACCAAGCGGGCTGGCTTGCATGGCCCCGCCGGTGCTGAGCACAGCAACCCCGAGAGTGCCTATGATGATGCCCAACCACTCGCGGCGTGTTGGCCAATGGCCCCACCAGCCTGAAAATAGCGCCATCCAGATAGGCACGGTAGCAATACCCAAGGCAGCAACCCCGCTGGAAACAGTTTTTTCGGCATAGGCAACGCCCGCATTACCCACCGCCAGCAGCAACGTACCTACCGCAGCCGCCCCCAGCCATTGCTTCAGGCTAGGAGCAGGCTGACCACGCCAGCGTAACCAAGCATAAAGGATCAGCCCCGCCATGCCAAAACGCAGCGCTGCCATCATGAAAGGCGGCAGGCTGTCCATCGCAAATACCATGGCAAGATAGGTGGAACCCCAGATAATATAGAGCGCCAGCAAAGACATGACGATTAACAGCTTGCGGCTTTTTGCCAGCCCCGCACCACTCATATTATTCACAAAATACCCTAATAGATTATCCGGCCACCATTTTGTTTGAGTTGTTGCTTGAGTGTGCTCTTTGAATACTTGGAATGCTGCCGGCACGCATTAGTTTAATTGTGCGATTAGGGAGTAACCCCAACCAGAAAACACAAAACCAATGACCAATTGGCCATGCACCGCGAGCGATTTAAAGCTTAACCAGCTTCCAGAAAGTAGTTGCCTGGCCAAGTATCAGCTTTGACAGTTCATCCAACAGCTCGCTATTGACCTTATCAAAAGGCAACTCCAGCTCCATCTCACCCAGTTTGGCTACATTTTTTAAGGAAAACTGCAGTGCTTTGGAATGTGGCATGGGCGTAACCGTCACCGAGCCTTTTATTTCCCACGGCACACTAAACGCCACTTCAACCGTACGCTGCTGTTCATTTTTCAGTTCTTCTGAAGTATGCACAACACCATAGCGCCACAACTCATCCTCCACCCGCGCAGCCAGGCCTACTTCTCGCTGAATGTTAAATACATCGGGTGCCTTGTAAAAAAAGTACAGCCTGACATATTTAATTTCATCGGTGAAATTCTGATTGGCCAATTCCTCATAGCGATAATCCGCAAAGGGCTCAACCACTTTCAACCCCGTCATCTCGCCGACCAGCGGCAATGCAACGGGATATGCAAAGTCAGGCTGGATAACTTTCAACAGATCGGCAAACTCCTGCCAGTAAGCAAAAATCTCTTTCAGCTTGGCATTGCGTTGCGCCAGCTCCTCTGCGGCCAGATGCGTTGAACTGCTTTTTTCTTCAAGCACAGCATGTGCTTGAAGTTTCATCTGGTCGAGTAAGCTCATAGTGAAGTTTAAACCTGTGGGTGCGCGCGCTCTGACTTGGAGTAAATTTTATTCAGGCCGTTTAAATACGCTTTAGCCGAGGCGATAACGATATCGGTATCCGCTCCCTGGCCATTGACGATACGGCCCCCCTTGGACAGGCGCACGGTGACTTCACCTTGGGCATCTGTACCACTGGTGATGTTGTTCACCGAATAAAGCTGCAACTCCGCACCGCTGGATACCACACTTTCAATCGCCTTGAATGCTGCATCCACCGGGCCGCCACCATTTGCCTCGGCGCGCTTTTCCACGCCATGGTCGAGTATGGTGATCACCGCATGCGGAGTTTCGCCGGTTTGTGAGCAGACGTGCAAATAGACCAGCTTGTAATATTCGGTAGCATCGCTGACAAATTCATCGCTCACCAGGGCGTGCAAATCTTCGTCAAAAATCTCCGATTTCTTGTCGGCCAAGGTCTTGAAGCGGGCAAAGGCAGCATTAAGCGCTTCTTCACCATCCAACTCGATGCCTAACTCCACCAAACGCGAGCGAAAGGCATTACGACCGGATAATTTACCCAAGGTCAATTTATTGGCACCCCAGCCCACATCCTCTGCGCGCATGATTTCGTAAGTCTCGCGATGCTTCAATACGCCATCCTGATGGATGCCGGACTCATGGGCAAAAGCATTGGCACCAACCACGGCCTTGTTAGGCTGCACCGGATAGCCGGTGATGGTGGAGACCATCTTGGAAGTCGGCACAATTTGTGTCGTGTCTATGCTGGTTTCAAGATTGAATACATCGCGACGCGTACGAATCGCCATCACGATTTCTTCCAAGCTGGCATTGCCGGCGCGTTCGCCGAGGCCATTGATAGTACATTCCACTTGGCGTGCACCGCCCATGACAGCCGCCAATGAGTTGGCTACGGCCATACCCAAGTCATTATGACAATGGGTGGACCACACGACTTTGTCTGAATTCTTCACGCGTGCAATCAACTGTTGCATGCGCTCACCCCAGAGGGCGGGGATAGAGTAACCCACAGTATCCGGCACGTTAATGGTCTTGGCACCGGCTTCAATCACGGCATCGAACACCTGCACGAGGAAATCCATGTCTGAACGCACGGCATCTTCAGCGGAGAACTCGACATCCTCGGTATATTCCAACGCCCATTTCACCGCCTGCACGGCGCGCGCCAATACTTGTTCTGGCGTCATGCGCAACTTGTTCTGCATGTGGATGGGTGAAGTGGCGATGAATGTGTGGATCCGACCTTTCTTGGCGGGCTTGATAGCCTCACCGGCACGGCGAATATCGTTTTCACTGGCACGCGCAAGCGAACACACCGTGGACTCCTTGATGATTTCGGCAATCGCATGGATCGAGTCAAAATCGCCAGGGCTGGCGGCTGCAAAGCCAGCTTCAATCACGTTCACACCCAACTTTTCAAGCTGGCGTGCAATACGGATTTTCTCTTCCTTGGTCATTGCGGCACCGGGGCTTTGCTCGCCGTCGCGCAAGGTGGTGTCAAATATTATTAATTGATTATTTTTCATGGGGTTACTTCCAATATATTTAGATCATGTTTATTTACCGTCTATTGTATCAATGACGGACATAGGCACTACCAGATTGTGTGGGATATTTAGCGCGCTGGGCGCAGCAGCAGACCAGCCAGCAAGTGGCTGATATGTGAGGAAGTAACTGAGATGGTGCGTTTTGAAAACATAGGCTGAACTATAACCATATTTTTAAATGCTCGCAAGCATCACAAGTTGCTGATTTCAACCTAGTGATGCTTGCGTATACAGGGGGTTACTCTTGTAAATTATGCAGGTGGCGCAATATTGCGCTGCTTGAATTTTCCGCTAATCCACAATACATATCCGGAAACCCCATAAACCAGCGACACCATGAACAGCACTTCCGGCGGGCTGTATGAGATAAGTACGAACGCCAGCACAATAAATAGAATCACCGCAAAAGGTACGCTGCTGCGCAAGTTGATATCCTTACCGCTGTAGAACTTGAGGTCAGTGACCATGGACAGGCCCGCAAACAAAGTCACCGACCAGGCCAGCCACTTCATTTTGACCCAACCGAAGAATATTTCGTCACCGCTTACGCCATTGTCAAATGACACCCATACCAGACCCGCCAGCAAAGCTGCGGCTGCCGGGCTGGGCAACCCTTGAAAGTAGCGCTTGTCGCTTTCATCGAGCTTGGTGTTAAAGCGCGCCAGGCGCAGGGCAGCACAGGCGCAATAGATAAAGGCAGCGATCCAGCCCAGTTTACCCATGGGCTTTAAAGCCCATACATAGAGTACCAAGGCGGGCGCCACGCCAAATGACACCATATCAGACAGGCTGTCGTACTCGGCACCAAATGCACTTTGTGTATTGGTCAGCCTGGCCACCCGGCCATCCAGCCCATCCATCACCATGGCGATGAAAATAGCGACTGCTGAGTGCTCATAATTACCGTTCATGGCCTGTACGATGGCGTAGAAACCGGCAAACAACGCAGCGGTAGTGAACAAATTAGGCAGCAGGTAAATACTGCGTTCACGCAGACTCGGTTTAAGTAGTGATCTTTTGCGACGAATACGGGGTGTGGCTTCAGCCATGGTGGAGTGGTTCCCTCGGGTTAACTTTGCTTAGTATATCAAAGCCTCACCGATTGACTATGATAGTATCGCGTCTTGATTTAATGACTACCGACTATGCAATTCTCTCTGATTAGCCAAGATGGCGCCGCCCGACGCGGCACACTAAGCCTTGCTCATGGCGAGGTACAAACCCCAGCCTTTATGCCTGTCGGCACCTATGGCACCGTTAAAACTCTCTCCCCGGTAGAAATTCATGATATCGGCGCACATATCGTATTAGGTAACACCTTTCACCTATGGTTACGCCCCGGGTTGGACGTGATTGCGGCCCATGGCGGCCTGCACGGTTTCATGGCCTGGGATGGTCCGATACTGACCGACTCTGGCGGGTTTCAGGTATGGAGCCTGGGCGACCTGCGCAAGATTACAGAAGAAGGCGTGAAATTTCGCTCGCCTATCAATGGCGATAGCTGCTTTCTGACGCCGGAAGAATCCATGCGTATTCAGAAAGTGCTGAATTCGGACATTGTCATGATTTTTGATGAGTGCACGCCTTACCCGGCCACCCATCAAGAGGCCGACGATTCAATGCAGCTCAGCTTGCGCTGGGCAAGGCGCAGCAAGGATGCTCATGCAGGCAACCCCAACGCTTTATTCGGTATCATCCAGGGCGGCATGTACGAAGACTTGCGCGACATCTCGCTGAATGGCCTGGTCGATATCGGCTTTGACGGTTATGCCATAGGTGGCCTCTCTGTCGGTGAACCCAAGGAAGACATGCTGCGCATCCTTGCCCACACCGCCCCGCAATTACCGCAAGACAAGCCGCGCTACCTGATGGGTGTGGGTACGCCCGAAGATCTGGTGGCGGCAGTGGCTCGTGGGGTGGATATGTTTGATTGCGTAATGCCTACCCGCAATGCGCGCAATGGCTGGTTATTCACGCGCAATGGCGATATCAAGATAAAGAATGCACGCTACAAGGCAGATACTGCCCCGCTGGATGCAGATTGCACATGCTATACCTGCCGCACCTTCAGTCGCGCTTACCTGCACCATTTGCATCGCGTAGGTGAGATTCTGGGTGCGCGCCTGCACACCATCCATAACCTGCACTACTATCAGGAACTGATGGCTGGCATGCGCCTGGCGATAGAACAAGGAAGTTTCACTGCATTTACCGAGGAATTCGCGCGTAGGCGCAGTACTCTATGCTAAAATTTTGGGCTTTAGTAATACAATAATTTAATTCACGAAAGGTAATGCCTGTGTTTATCAGTACCGCATATGCTGCATCCGCCTCAGCAACCCCAGACTGGACAAGCTTCGCTCCACTGGTCGTCATTTTTGTATTGTTCTGGTTCATGCTGATCCGCCCGCAAATGAAGCAGGCCAAAGAGCAGCGAAAAATGATAGAAGCCCTGCAAAAAGGCGACGAAGTGACTACAACAGGCGGCATCGTTGGCCGGGTCACTAAAGTAGGTGATGCCTTTGTCGGGCTTGAAATCGCCACTGACGTCACCATTAATGTACAGAAGCACACCATACAAACGCTACTACCCAAGGGCACTATTAAAACCTTGTAAGTAGCTGACTAATCGACAACCTTCCAACTTCACTCCCAAATCCTTCCCGCCAAATCATCATGCAGCAGACAAAAGCTAAAATGAGCGGTAGCTGGATTTGGGTTAAGACACGAGCCGCATCATGAACCGTTACCCCCTGTGGAAATACCTGTTAGTGCTGATCACACTTGTTCTGGGCCTGGTTTACTCTCTGCCTAATATCTTTGGCGAGTCGCCAGCAGTGCAGATCACCACGGCAAAAAGTACAACGAAGCTGGACCCCGCCCTGTTAGGCCAAGTAGAAAACGTGCTTAACCAGGAAAAAATCCCTTTTGATTCGCTGTTTCAAGACACCACTGGCGTAAAGGTGCGTTTTGCTAACACAGATACCCAAATCAAAGCCAAGGATACGCTGCAAGGCAAGCTGGGCAGGGATTACGTCATCGCACTTAACCTGATATCGCGCTCCCCTGACTGGTTGAAAAGCATAGGCGCACTGCCCATGTACCTGGGCCTGGACTTACGCGGCGGTGTGCATTTCCTGCTGCAGGTTGATATGAAAGCTGCGCTGGACAAGGCAGCAGAGCGCTATGTAGGCGACTTCCGCAGTTCACTGCGCAAAGAGCGCATTACCTATCTTGGTGTGTCTCGCGAAGGCCAAACAGTGCAGGTACGCTTTAGCAATGCGGCTGAACTCGCCAAAGCTGAAAAAATTCTTGGCAAGGAATATCCTGACCTGACTATCAAGGATACCGATAACGGAGCAGACAAGCTGCTGATCGCCAGCCTCAGCCTGGAATCCCAGAAGCGTATTCAGGATTTCGCCTTGAAGCAAAACATCCAGACTCTGCACAATCGTATTAATGAGCTTGGTGTGGCTGAGCCCATCATCCAGCAGCAAGGTGCTGACCGTGTAGTGGTGCAACTGCCGGGTGTACAGGACACGGCAAAAGCCAAGGAAATCCTGGGTCGCACAGCAACACTTGAAATCCGCATGGTCGATGAAGAGAAAAGTGACGCACTCACCCTGGAAAATGCCAGTAAGGGCCAAGTACCTTTTGGCGATGAGTTCTATGTAGATCGCAGCGGCAATCCTATCTTGGTGAAGAAAAATGTTGTGCTGACTGGCGACTACATCACCGATGCAGGCCCGGGCCTGGATCAACAAAGTGGTGGCTCGGTAGTTCACGTGACACTGGATGGTCGTGGCGCACGCATCTTCCAACAAGTGACGCGTGAGAATGTTAAAAAACGCATGGCCATCCTGCTCATTGAAAAAGGCAAGGCTGAAGTCATTACCGCCCCTGTGATTAACGAAGAAATCGGCGGTGGACGCGTACAGATCTCCGGCATGGCTAACACGCAGGAAGCCACCGACATCTCCCTGCTTTTACGTGCTGGCGCACTGGCAGCACCGATGGACATCATAGAAGAGCGCACCGTGGGCCCAAGCATGGGTGAAGAAAATATCAAGCGCGGCATGCACTCTACGCTGTGGGGCTTTGCTGCAATCGCTATCTTTATGATTATTTACTATGTGGTGTTTGGCGGCATTTCGGTGCTGGCGCTGGGTATCAACCTGCTGCTGCTGCTGGCGCTATTGTCGATGTTACAAGCAACACTGACACTGCCAGGCCTGGCAGCTATCGCATTGACCTTGGGTATGGCGATTGACGCCAACGTGCTGATCAACGAGCGTATCCGTGAGGAGCTGCGCAATGGCAATACCCCGCAAGCCGCTATCCATGCGGGTTACGACCGTGCTTTTGACACCATCCTGGATTCAAACGTCACCACCATGATCGCGGGCCTGGCCTTGTTCATGTTCGGTTCCGGGCCGGTAAAGGGTTTTGCCGTGGTGCACGTGCTGGGCATCCTGACTTCCATGTTCAGCGCGGTCGTGGTTTCACGCGCGATTGTGAATGTAGTTTACGGTTATCGCCGCAAGGTCACCAAGCTGGCGATCGGCTAAGGCTAGCGCACTGGCACCCAACTCAACAGATCAAATCAATAGATCAAATATAGATCAGTAAGAGATAAGAGTAAAAGACCATGGAAATTTTTAGAATTAAGAAAGATATCCCGTTCATGAGTTATGGCCGTTTAACCACGGCCATCTCGTTGATCACGTTTTTACTGGCGGTATTCTTTTTAGCCCACAGAGGGTTGAATCTAGGGGTGGACTTCACCGGCGGCACCATCATGGAGGTCAGCTACCCGCAATCAGCCGACCTCGGCAAGGTGCGTAGCGCGGTTGACGGTATCGGCTTGAAAGAAGCTACCGTTCAGAACTTCGGCACAAGCCACGATGTGCTGATCCGCTTGCCGGCCAAAGCCGGGCTTTCCAGCGCACAGCTTTCCGAACAGGTTCTGGCCGCCCTGCAAAAATCAGAAAGCAGCGTACAAATGCGCCGCGTCGAATTTGTTGGTCCGCAAGTAGGCCAGGAGCTCTATGAAAACGGTGCCCTGGCATTGCTGCTGGTGTCTTTCGGCATCATGGCCTATCTGGCCATGCGTTTCGAATGGCGCTTTGCGGTAGCTGCCATCATCGCCAATATGCACGATGTTGTAATTATCCTGGGCTTCTTCGCCTTCTTCCAGTGGGAGTTCAACCTCACCGTACTGGCCGCAGTACTTGCCGTGCTGGGTTATTCAGTCAATGAATCAGTAGTGGTTTTCGACCGAGTACGTGAAAACTTCCGCAAGATGCGCAAGGCTGCTGTCACCGAAGTGATCGACAATGCCATTACCCGCACCATGTCACGTACCGTCATTACCCACTTCTCAACCCAGTTGATGGTATTGTCGATGTTGCTATTTGGCGGTGAAACACTACACAACTTCTCACTTGCCCTGACTATCGGCATATTGTTTGGTATCTACTCCTCCGTACTGGTAGCTTGCCCTATCGCCATGTATTTGGGTGTGTCTCGTCAAAACCTGATTACCGGCGCTGAAAAACAACAAGCTGCAGATGCAACACCTTGACAAGGTTGACCTAAAGCGGGGAAACTTGGGCATCGCTTAAGTTTCCACTCCCTCCTTGGACGACATCCCCATATACCTGCAGGTTTGCATACTTGCATTCATGCTCCTGCTATCAGCTTTTTTCTCAAGCGCTGAAACCAGCCTCATGTCCCTCAATCGCTATCGGCTGCGCCATCTGGCTAAAGATGGCCACCGCGGCGCACGACTCGCACAGGCGCTACTGCAAAAAACCGACCACCTTTTAGGCGCAATCCTGCTGGGCAACACCTTTGCCGCAGTGGCCATCGCCACCCTCAGTGATGACATTAGCCTGAAGTTGCTGGGTGACGGGAAAATCGGCTTGGTTATCGGTACTTTATCGGTCACCTTCATTATTCTGGTGTTCGGCGAAATTACCCCCAAGGTCATCGCCGCCGCCTATGCGGAAAAGCTGGCTTTTTTCTACAGCTACATCCTGTATCCACTTATCAAAATATTGTATCCAGCCATCTGGTTTACCAACCTGTTCGTAGCTGGACTCCTCAAGCTACTAAGAATCAAGATCAACTTTGCGGACACTTCGCATGCAATCTCAACCGAGGAGTTGCGCAGCATCGTGGTCGAGGCCGGCAGTTACATTCCCAAGAAAAATCGCGCCATTCTACTTAACCTGTTTGACTTGGAAAAAGCCACGGTAGACGATGTAATGACGGCGCACACCCAGATTGAAACGCTGGACTTCGATGCCCCCATCGAGGATATCATCGAGCGCATATCGTCCAGTCACCACACTCGCTTGCCGGTACGCCAGGGCCAGAATGAAGAAATCATCGGCATTATTCATATCCGCAAGGTCATCAACCAGCTACGTAGCGGTGAGCTGGATCTGGATAGCCTGAAGGAAGTCATTACCGAACCGTACTTTATCCCCTGCGGCACGCCTTTATACACACAAATGCAGCAGTTTCAGGAGAATCAGCAACGCATTGCGCTGGTGGTGGATGAGTATGGTGAACTCAAAGGGCTGGTCACACTCGAAGATATACTGGAAGAGATTATTGGGGATTTCACTACACAGTCGCCGTTACGCAACAGTACATATCATCAGGATGAAGATGGTAGCTGGCTGGTAGATGGCAGTAGTAACCTGCGCGACTTAAACAAAAAACTGGCACTGACATTGCCGCTGGATGGGCCCCGTACCCTGAATGGCCTGGTGCTTGAACATTTTGAAGATATCCCGGAGCCTGGCACCAGTTTCAAGATTGGGACGCATGCGCTGGAGATCGTGCAAACGCAGGATAGAATTGTAAAGAGCGTCCGCATTTATCCCTAAGCTGTTTACATGGGGCCCCAATCCAGTAAACAAGTGCAGTAAAATCGAATAAACCCAATTACCCCCACTTAATTCGGGCTTGAATTTTTTTTAATTAAGCTCAGAATAGGTATCAAATATGGCAAGCACCAAGCATCAAGAAAATACGATTGAAGAAATCAAGACGGAGAAGCCAAAACCTCCGTCGATGTTTAAAGTTATTCTGTTTAATGACGATTACACCCCTATGGAGTTTGTGGTCGAAGTGATCCAGCGCTTTTTTCAGAAAACGCGTGAACAATCGACACAAATCATGCTCCAAGTACATACAAAGGGTATAGGCGTATGCGGTGTTTATCCGCATGATATTGCTGAAACCAAAGTGAACCAGGTAATTAGTTACGCCCGTGAACATCAACATCCCTTGCAATGTGCCATGGAAGAAGTTTAAGGAAACACTAAAATGATAGCTCAAGAACTAGAAGTCTCATTACACATGGCATTTATGGATGCCCGTCAGAAGCGGCACGAGCTGATCACGGTCGAGCACCTGCTGCTTGCCATGATAGACAATCCGACTGCTGCTGATGTGTTGCGCTCTTGCGGCGCCAATCTGGACAACCTCAGATCCGAGCTTATCAACTATATTGAAGACCATACGCCAACCGTAGATGGCACCGAGGAAGTGGATACGCAACCTACCCTGGGTTTCCAGCGCGTCATTCAGCGCGCCATTCTGCATGTGCAGTCTTCCGGCAAGAAAGAAGTCACCGGCGCCAATGTGCTGGTCGCTATCTATGGCGAAAAAGACTCCCACGCCGTGTTTTTCCTGCACCAGCAAGGTGTGACACGCCTGGATGTGGTGAATTTCATCTCTCACGGGGTGGCCAAGATCACCGACGGCACCGCCAAACGCACAGAAACTGAACAGGAAGCTGAAACCGAAGCAGCACCCGCTGGCGCGCTGGAGAACTTTACGCAGAACCTCAACCAGCAAGTGCTGGCAGGCAAGATAGACCCGCTTATCGGGCGCGAACATGAACTGGAACGCGTGATCCAAACACTATGCCGTCGCCGCAAGAACAATCCGCTGCTGGTGGGTGAAGCCGGTGTCGGCAAAACTGCCATTGCAGAAGGTTTGGCACGTCGCATTGTTGAGCACAACGTACCCGAAGTGCTGGCTAATGCCGTCATCTACTCACTGGATATGGGCTCACTGCTGGCAGGAACTAAATACCGTGGTGATTTTGAGCAACGCCTTAAGGCTGTCATGAAGAGTTTGTCCGACCAGCCGGATGCCGTGCTGTTCATTGATGAAATCCATACCCTGATAGGCGCAGGTGCAGCCAGTGGTGGCACCCTGGATGCTTCCAACCTACTCAAGCCTGCATTGTCCAACGGCTCGCTAAAATGCATAGGTGCAACTACCTACCAGGAATACCGCGGCATTTTCGAGAAAGACCATGCCCTGTCGCGTCGTTTCCAGAAGATAGACGTTGAAGAGCCTAGCGTTGCCGAAACGGTACAAATCCTGAAAGGCCTGAAATCACGCTTTGAAAAACATCACAGCGTGAAATACACCGCCTCTGCCCTGAACACAGCCGCAGAGCTTTCAGCCAAGTACATCAATGACCGCC